>Ga0224508_10003942_pt1 | contig 12219 bp, 12 predicted proteins | sample SF_Jan12_sed_USG_4_FD_170157 | JGI IMG/M metagenome (GOLD analysis project Ga0224508, IMG submission 170157) | Sediment microbial communities from San Francisco Bay, California, United States - SF_Jan12_sed_USGS_21 | ecosystem: Environmental > Aquatic > Marine > Sediment | place: USA...
TCGGTGCCGGATCGTGGTGCACCACCGTGGCCCACCTCGCCGCCCACAACACCCCCACAGTGCTCTGGGGTCGCCACTCCGACGTGGTCGAGGAGATCAACGTCGACCACCGCAACAGCCGGTACCTGGCCGATCGCGATCTGCACCCCGAGCTGCGAGCATCGACCGATCTGGCCGCCTCGGTGGCCGCGGCCGACGTGCTGGTCATGGGGGTGCCCAGTCATGGCTTCCGCGCCATCCTCGCCGAGGTCGAGCCGCACCTGCGACCCTGGGTGCCGGTGCTGAGCCTGGCCAAGGGTCTCGAGCAGGGCACGCGACTGCGCATGACCCAGGTCATCGAAGAGGTGTTGCCTGGGCATCCGGCCGGCGTGCTCACCGGTCCGAATCTGGCCAAAGAGATCCTCGATGGTCACGCCGCCGCCGCCGTGATCGCCATCCCTGATCCGAACGTGGCCGAGCGCTTGCAGGAGGTGTTCTCGACCGACCTCTTCCGCGTGTACCTCAACGACGATGTCGTCGGATGCGAGATCGCCGGTGCCCTCAAGAACGTCATCGCGCTGGCGTCGGGCATGGCCGACGGGCTGGGCACGGGCGACAACACGCGGGCGGCCGTCATCACGAGAGGGCTGGCCGAGCTCACCCGCCTGGGCGTGGCCATGGGCGGCGAGCAGGAGACCTTCGCCGGACTGGCAGGCATGGGTGACCTCGTGGCCACCTGCATCTCGACCCAGAGCCGCAATCGCCACGTCGGCGAGGAGCTGGGCAAGGGCAAGACCATCGAGCAGATCATCGAGGAGATGAACCAGGTGGCCGAAGGCGTCAAGAGCGCTCGGGTGGTGCTCGACCTGGCCGCCGAGCTCGGTGTCGAGACGCCCATCGCCGAGGAGGTCTGTGCCGTGGTCGAGGACGGCCGCTCGGCCGCCGACGCCTACAGCGGGTTGCTTCGCCGACAGATCGGTCACGAACGGGCGTGAGCCCGCCCCGCTGGTGGCCGGGGTCGACAGCGGGGCCGACTTGGCCGGCCGTTGCCGACAACTGGGTGTGGCCCCGTCGCCTCGATCCGACCGACGAACGGGCCACCCCCGATGGTGTGGTACCGCTCGGAACGATGAGCGCCGGTGTGGTGGCGGCGGTCGACGACCACGGCACGGTGCAGTTGGCCGGCCGTGGTTGGACCGTCGAGTGGTGGATCGGCGCCGAGGACCGCTGGCACCGGTCGGGGGCCGAGGTGGGGGTCCGCCAGGAACGGCTCGGTCCGGGCCCGGTGCTCGAGACCGCCATGCGGGTGCCGGGGGGCGACGTGCTGGCCCGGGTGGGAGCCGCCGAGGTCGACGGGTCGGTGGTCGCCGTCGAGTTCGAGAACCGCTCGGCCGTGCCTGTTGCTCTGGCTGTGGTGCTGCGTCCGTTCTCACTCGGCGGCCCGGGCCGGGCCCATCGGGTTCGGGTCGACTCGTCGACGATGTGGGTCGACGACGAACCCGCCCTGGTGCTCGACCGGCTACCGGCCGCCGTCGTGGTCGGCGACGCCGGCGACGACCTGTGTGACCGGCTCGACGCCGACGCCACGCAAGCCGCCGACGCCACCGAGCACGTCTGTGCCGCGGGTATGGCCACGGTGGCGGCGGTGGTGCCGCTGGCCCACACCGCGGTGGCTCGGATGGTGTTGGGTGCCGCCGACGGGCGAGTGCTGGCCCGAGTGCCGACTGTCGCTCAGGTGGCCCAGGGTTGGTCCGCGCACCTGGTCGGCGCCGAGCTCGACCTACCCGAGGGACTCGATCAGGCGCAGCTCGACCTCGCCACCGTCGTGCTGGCGGCCCGAAACCTGCCCGACTGGGCCTTTGCCGACCGCGCCGTCACGGTCGACGATCAGGCCCGCGTGCTCGAGGCGCTCGTCCGCAGCGGCCATCCGACCGGCGCCGCCGAGGTCGACCGATGGTTGGCGGCCACCGGTGTGCCCGCCCGCCATGCCGGGGCGGCAGCCATGGTGGTGACCCGGGCTGCGCTCGACGCCGACCCCAATTGGTTCGACGAGTACCTCGGATGGGCCGCCGACAGCATCGGCCGTGGGCTCGACCACGGCGACGCCGACGCGGGGCGGGCCGCAGCGGCGCTCGCCGCGCTGTTGGACCGCACCAGTCAACCCGATGCAGCCCGCCGGGTGGCGCAGGGATGGCAGCCGGCACCGGTCGTCGCCGAGCTCGATGTCGTCGGTGTGGTCGACCCGTCGGCGGCCGCGACCAGGATCATCCGCCGACTCGGAGCCGTTGTCGCCGATCGGCCCGACGGCGCCGACCTTCTGTCCGATGTACCGGCCGCGTGGTTGGGGCGATCGATCGATGTCCGCGACGCGCCCACGGCGCACGGGCCGGTGTCGTTCTCGGTGCGGTGGCACGGAGCTCGTCCGGCCCTGTTGTGGGAACGCCAGCCGTGGCCCGGTGCCGCTTCGTGGACCGTGCGCTGTCCGGGACTCGACCCCACCTGGTCATCGACCGATGACCGCGGCGAGGCGTTGCTGGCCGAACCCGATGATGGTTCGGCCCGGTTGGCCCGGTCGGTCGAGTAGCAGGACCAGCCGCTAGGTTCGGGTCGTGCGCATCGCCTTCGGCACCGACGAGGCCACCGAGCTCACCAGGCATCTGCGACAGCGTCTGGTCGACCAGGGCCACGAGGTCGTGGTGCTGGCCGACGGCGATCCCTGGCCCGACGTCGGGCGATCGGTCGGGCAGGCGGTGGCCGACGGGCGGGCCGAGCGCGGTGTCGTGTGCTGTTGGACCGGTACCGGTGTGGCGATCGCGGCGAACAAGGTGCCGGGCGCGCGGGCCGCGTTGTGCACCGACGCCGAGACCGCCCGAGGAGCCCGACGCTGGAACGACGCCAACGTCTTGGCCCTGGGCTTGCGGCTCACCACCGAGTCGGTCGCCGGTGAGATGATCGAGGCCTTCCTGGCGGCCGAACCCGATCCTGACGAGGCGGCCGAGATCGCCAAGCTCGACTGATGGCGGGCACGGCGCCGCCGCTTCGCGCCGCGCTCAAGCGCAAGGCGCCCGGTCTGCGGGTGGAGCGCGAGATGTGGGCGGCCGGTCACGAGGTGGTGGTCGGCGTCGACGAGGTGGGCAAGGGGGCATGGGCTGGCCCCCTCACCATCGGGGCGGCCGTCGTGCCCAGAGACCGACGCATCTACAAGATCCGCGATTCGAAGATGCTCACCGAGGCTGAGCGCGAGGCCTTGTTCGACCGCATCGCCTCGTGGTGTGAGGCCTGGTCCGTGGGCCACGCATCAGCCGCCGAGTGCGACGAGCTGGGCATGTCGGAGGCCCAGCGGCTGGCCACCCGGCGTGCCCTCGGTGGGCTGTCGCGCCCAGCCGATCGCGTGCTGGTCGACGGCAAGTGGGACTTCGTGGGCGGCGGCCGCACCACCACGATCGTGAAGGGCGATGCGACCAGCCTCTCGATCGCGGCCGCATCGATCCTGGCCAAGGTGACCCGTGACCGGATCATGCGGGCCCAAGATCGGCGATTCCCCGGCTACGACTTCGCGTTCAACAAGGGGTACCCCTGCCCGCGTCATCGGGCCGCACTGCACGCCGCCGGACCGTCGTGCATCCATCGCCGGAGCTGGGCCTGGATGGACGATCTGCGATGGAGCGGTCTCCCACGTCGGCGTCCGCCCGATCCACAAGGCACCCTGTTCGAATGAACATGATGCGACGGGTGGCCCTTCCGGCGTGGACGTTGCTTGTGTGGGTGCCCCGCATCCGCAACATCTGGGTCGACGAGGCGTTGTCGGTGCCGGGGCAGTTGCTCCGCACCACTTGGGCGGTGGTGTTCATCGGCCTGGCCATCGGCGCCCTGTGGCTGGCCTGGCGGCACGCCCGGTCGGCGGTTGGCTGGTGGCGGGTCTTCGTGATCTGGACGGTCGGCTTCTGGGTGGTGCGGGGTGTCCAGATCGCCGTCGCCGGCCACGACGCCGGCTTCGTCGCCGTCCACACCGTGCTGGCGCTGGTGTCGATCGGGCTCGCCCTGTGGTCGTGGCCGTCGGGTCGTGAGCCCGACGCTCGGACCACACCACCGGTCCATTCGGCCGATCACGGCTGAGCACCGACGGGCCGATACCATCGGCGCCATCATGGGACAGGTCGTTCGAGTCATCGAGAAGCCGTCGAGCCGGGCCGACATCGTGCGGTTCGAGACCAACCGGGTGCTCACCGGCATGGGGCACCGCCGATTCCGCAGCATCGACGATGCGGTCGGTGACACACCCAGCGACGAGCTGGCCCGCCGTCTCTTCGAGCGAGGTGGCATCACCTCGGTGCACGTGAACGGCAACATCATCACCATCGAGCTCGCCACCCGAGGAACCGACGGCATCGTCGACATGATCGAGGGCCTGTACACCTATTGGCAGCCGGGCATGGAGCCGCCCTCCGACGAGGAGCTCATCGCCCAGCTCGAGGACGCCGGCTGACCGTAGTCATCGTCAGGGCGCCGATCGGTCTGCGTGCTGGGTGATCCACACGTGCATGGCGATCCCCGACGCCACGCCAGCGTTGAGCGAGCGCGTCGAGCCGTACTGGCCGATGGCGCACACCTGCTGAGCCGCGGCTCGAGCCTCGGCTGACAACCCGGGGCCCTCCTGGCCGAAGAGCAGGACGCACCGGCGGGGTAGGGCCGTGGTGTCGAGGTCGACGGCCCCGGGGACGTTGTCGATGCCGATCACGGGGAGCGAGCGCTCGGCGGCCCAGCGGCCGAGCGCGGCGACGTCAGGGTGATGCTCGATGTGCAGGTAGCGGTCGGTCACCATGGCGCCGCGGCGGTTCCAGCGCCGTCGCCCCACGATGTGCACCATCTCGGCCAGGAAGGCGTTGGCGTTGCGCACCACGGTGCCGATGTTGCGGTCGTGCTCCCAGTTCTCGACGGCCACGTGGAATGGGTGTCGGCGGTCGTCGAGATCGGCGACGATGGCGTCGAGTCGCCAGTACCGGTAGCGGTCGACCACGTTGCGCCGGTCGCCCACCGCGAGCAGCTCGGGGTCGAACCATGGATCGTCGGGCCAGGGACGGGGGTGCGGGCCCACGCCAACATCGGGTGGCCCGTCGGTCATGAGGAGCCGGGCACGACCTCGTCGAGGTCGATAGGGCGGCCCAGCTCGATGCTGCGGTGGGCCGCTTCGCCGACCGCCACCGACCACAGACCGTCTTCGAGGGTCACCTCGGGCTCCGTGCCCAGTTTGATGGCCTCGATGAACCGCGTGTGCTCGATGTAGCTCGAGCCGTGGTGGAAGCCCTCGAATCGAACATCGGGATCGACCACGGACTCGACTTCGACCTGCCCGATCCAGTGCACACCCCGCCGGCCGGTCCGCACCTCGCTCTGGGGCAGGAACGCCTCGACCTTGCCATCGGCCCCGGTGACGCTCAGCTCCTCTTGGTGGTGGGTGGCGTCGGCGAACATGCACAGGTCGAGCATGGCTCGCACCCCGTCGGGGTACTCGACGAGGACGAAGGCGTTGTCGATGATGTCGGGGGTGTCGCCGTCGTAGGTCTCGTGGAGGTGATTGACGTTCTGGCCACCCGACGCGTACACCCGCTCGGGGCGGGCTCCGATGGTGAGGTTCATCAAGTAGAAGAAGTGGCAGCACTTCTCGACCAGCGTGCCGCCCGTGTTGCGGTTGAAGCGGTTCCAGGCATCCACCTTGGTGAGGAACGGATAGCGGTGCTCGCGGATCGCCATCATCTGCACGGCTCCGACTGCACCGGCGTGTACGTCGCGCACGAGCCGGCCGATGGGAGGCATGTAGCGGTACTCGAGCCCGACCCAGGCCACGCCGCGGTGTCCTTCGGCCCACTCGATGACGCGTTGGCAGTCGTCGACGGTGGTGCACAGCGGCTTCTCGACCAGCACGTGGTGGTCGGTGGCGAGCACGTCGCGCAGCACGTCGACGTGAGTCATGTTCGGGGTGGCGACGACCACGGCATCACATGCGCCCGAGTCGAGCAGGGCCCGGTGATGATCGAACACGGCGACCTCGCCCTCGGCGGCGTCGATGGCCGCCTGGCGCGAGTCGGGGTGGGGGTCGGCGACCGCGGTGACCCGACCACCAGCGAGCTCGTTGATGTTCTCGATGTGCTCGACACCCATCATCCCCGTGCCGATGATGCCGTAGCGGACCGGTTCATCGGCGGTGCCCATGGCGGTAGGTTACGCACCCATGAGCGACAGCATGGTCCACTCAGAAGCCCGTCGCGTGGGCCCGTTCGAGGTCGGTCCGATCGGGTTCGGTTGTTGGCGGTTCACCACAGATTCGGTGGCCGAGGCTCGGTCGCTGGTCGAGACGGCCCTCGACCTGGGTATGACCCTGATCGACAACGCCGACGTCTACGGACTCGACTGGGGTGGCTCGGGTTTCGGCGCGTGCGAGGAGCTGCTGGGGCGGGTGCTCGCCGATGCTCCCGAGCTGCGCTCCCGCATGGTGCTGGCCACCAAGGGAGGCATCGTGCCGCCGATTCCCTACGACCAGAGCTCGGCAACGCTGCGAGCTGCGTGCGAAGCGTCGCTGCGGCGATTGGGCGTCGACGTGATCGACCTGTACCAGATTCATCGGCCCGACCTGTTCGCCCACCCGGGCGAGGTGGCCGCCACCCTCACCGCGCTGCGAGACGAAGGCAAGATCGTCGCGGTCGGTGTGTCCAACTTCACCGTGGCCCAGTACGACGCCCTGGCCGCAGCTCTGCCGTTCCCGATCGTGACCACCCAGCCCGAGTACTCGGCCGCCCACCTGGCCCCGTTGCGCGATGGCACCTTCGATCGAGCCATGCGCGATGGCTTGGTGCCCGTGGCGTGGAGCCCGCTCGCCGGCGGTCGGTTGGCCACCGGCTACGGCGTGCCGGCGGCACTGGTCGAGGTGCTCGACCGGCTCGCCGAGCGTGAAGGGGTCGACCGAGCAGCGGTGGCCCTGGCCTTCGTCCTGGCCCACCCGGCGGCGCCGGTCGCCATCATCGGTACCCAGCAGCCCGAGCGGCTCGAGGCGGCCAGGTCGGCGCTGGGTGTGCGCCTCGACCGCAATGACCTCTACGACATCGTCGAGGCATCCGAAGGAGTTCCTTTGCCGTGAGTCGTCCCGAGATCGCCTGGTTCGCCGCCCTCTGCGACGACGACTACGAGTTCCTCGGTGTGCCCGAACCAGCCCGCCTGAGCAGCTGGGAACACTGCCGCGACATCGCCCTGGCCGCCGATCGTGGCGGGTTCGACAACATCTTGTTGCCGTCGGGCTACACGCTGGGCATCGACGCCACTGCGTTCGCCGCCGCGCTGGCGCCCCAGGTCGAACAGATGCGCCTGCTGCTGGCCGTGCGCATGGGCGAGCTGTGGCTTCCGCAGCTGGCCCGCCAGATGGCCACCATCGACCACATCCTCGATGGTCGCCTGACCATCAACATCATCTCGAGCGACATCCCGGGCGAGGCGCTCGAATCGGCGCCCCGCTACCAGCGAACAGCCGAGTGGATGACGGTGCTCCGTCAGCTGCTCGACGGTGAGTCGGTCGACTTCCACGGCGAGTTCGTCGATCTGGTGATCGATCCGCCCCGCATCCGAACGGTCAGCGGTCGATGTCCTCCGTTCTACTTCGGCGGCTTCTCCGAGCCGGCCAAGGACACAGCCGCGGCCCACGCCGACGTGTTCCTCACGTGGCCCGACACGGTGGCGGCGGTGGCCGAGACAGTGACAGACATGGCGGTTCGGGCCGAGCGCGTCGGCCGCACGCTGCGGTACGGGCTGCGGACGCACGTGATCGTGCGTGAGACCGAGGCCGAGGCCATGGCTGCGGCCGAGCGGTTGGTGAGCCGACTCGACGACGACCTGGGCGCCCAGATCCGGGGCCGGTCGCTTGACGCCGCGTCGGTGGGGGTGACTCGCCAGGCCGAGCTGCGGGATGCGGCCGACGACAGTGGATTTGCCGAGCCCAACCTGTGGACCGGCATCGGTCGGGCCCGTAGCGGCGCTGGTGCCGCCATCGTGGGCGACCCCGATCAGGTCGTGGCCAAACTGCGGGCCTACCAGGAGGTGGGCATCGACGCCTTCATCTTGTCGGGCTATCCCCACCGCGAAGAATGCGAGCTCGTCTCCCGCTACGTGTTGCCCAAGTTGACCTGATTCTCGCCGCACCGGCCGGATCCGTCGCTTCGCTCCAGCTACTCGCGACACTGCGTGTCGCTCCTGACGCTGCTGCCTCCCGCTTCGCTCCAGCTACTCGCGACACTGCGTGTCGCTCCTGACGCTGCTGCGCAGGCGCTGTTCGCCTGCGGTCCTGGCGGACCTCCGGCTCCTGAGTGCCTGGGAGTCTGAGGGGGAGCGCCGGCGACCCCTCAGCCAGACTCGATCCGACTTGCTCGGTCGAGCCTGCAAAGGTCGGCGCCGTCAGGCGCACCATTGGCTCGTTTCAGAACCTCCGGTTCTGAAACGAAACCTCAATCGTAGCTGGCCTCGACGGTCCAGGAGCCTGCTTCGAGGCTCAGCAACCGGGCCGCGCCGTCGGTGGTGACCACCTGGAACCGGGCCCGCCGCCGGTGCCGACCGGGGTCCCACCACCGCTCGTCGATCAGCCACGGACCGGCCCAGGTGTCGACGTCGTGCCAGGGGCCGTCGTCGACCGACAACCGCCGGGGCGCGGCCGAGGCCAGGCCCCGCCCGGTGACCGTGACCGGCTGGTCGTGCTCGTCGACCAGCTCGGCGGTCGGCGGCTGGGGATGCACCAGCACCGGGGTGGGGGGCGGTACCTGCCCGGGCCAGGGGGCCTGGTGGTTGTCGTCGGCGGGTGAGAACAGCGACCGTTCGGCCAGGTCGACCGATGCCAACGAGACGAGCTCGATGCGGTCGCCGGCGTTGCGTCCGCCCCGCCACTCGGGCACCTGCACGGCGTCGGGGCCGAGCAACCCCTGGACCCGGGCCAGCGCCCGGGCGGCCCGCTCGTCTGCCGCCGACTCGCCGCCCCAGAACCCGAGCTGGCGGCCCGTGGCCGGCACCACCTGGTCGGGGACGAGGGCCAGGCGGATGAGGGGACCCGACGGGCGCACGGCCGGGGCGGCGTTGAGCCACCCGTCGAGCTGCCACCGGACCCGGTCGGCCATGGCCCCGGCCGTGAGCGCCCCTTCGTGACGCCAGAGGCGCACCAGGTGCTCGCCGTGCTCGGTCTCGGCCTCGATGGCCACCCGGATGCAGGCCAACCCGTCGTGCTCGAGTCGCTGGTGGAGCTGCTCGGCCATGGTGCGGGCCACGAAGGCAGCCTGGTCGACCCGGTCGACGGGCGGGTCGAGCTCGGCGCTGACCTCGAGATCGGGTGGGGGAGTGCGGGCCTCGGGAGGTTGCTCGTCGAGGCCCCGGGCCAGCCGGTGGGCCACCTCGCCCGGGCTGCCGAAGCGGCCGAGCACGTCGGCCGCCGGGACCTCGGCCAGGTCGCCGAGGCGCCGCAGCCCCAGCCGCAACCACACGTCGGTGAGCTCGGGCATCTCGAGGGTGGTGATGGGCAGCGGCGCCAGGAAGGCGGGGGTGGTGCCGGGGGCCACGACACACCGGCCGGTGTCGGCCGCCTGCGGGGTGCGAGCGGCGAGCCCGGCGGCGAAGGGGCCGTCGGCCACACCCACCCGGCAGGCGGCCTGCTGGTCGAGGGCCTCGTGGACCCGGGCCACCACCTGGTCGGCCAGCGACTCGTCGCCGCCGAAGTAGCGGGACGGGCCCCGGGTGGCGAAGGCACACCGGCCCGGCCGGGTGATCTCGATGCGAGGCGTGAACTCCTCGAGGGCGGCGACCACCGTCTCGAACACCCGGGCCTCGCGGGCCTCGTCCCGGTCGAGTAGCTCGGCCTGGGGGCATCGCCGTTGGGCTTCGCGCCGGCGCAGGCCCCGTTGCACGCCGTGGCGCCGGGCCTCGGGCGAGGCGGCCACCACCCGGTTGGCCTCCATCACCATGGCGGCCTGATCGGGGTCGATGCCGGCGGCCACCGTCGGCCAGTCGAGGCACCACACCACCATGGTGCGGACGGCTCGATCGGCGTCGCTCATCCGGTGGAGGGGAAGGGAACGATGTCGGCGTCGGTGTGGTGGGGGAGCGGTCGGGCGTCGACCAGGGCGTCGATGTCGGACCCGGCGTGGCGGTCGTCGTGGACCACGGCCTGCACCCGACCGTCGGATCCGGGGAGCCACAGGGTGACCTGTCGGGGCCGGGCGGCTCGGCGGCGACCCTCGACGGCGACCTCGATCGATCGGGCCTGGAGGTAGCCGTGGCCGTGACCCAGTCCGTGCCACCGGCACCCGTCGACCAGCAGCCGAAGGTCGGCCTCGTGGCGCAGCGCCTCGGTGCGGCGGGTGCCGCCGACCACCACCAACACCGACCCGCGTTCGCGGGCCCGAGCCTGGAGCCGCCGGAGGTCGGTGGGTCGCAGCCGGGGCGGGGCGCCGACCACCACCACCTCGAAGGCGCCGATCACGGCGGCCACCACCGTGGCCCAGTGCTCGGGGGCCGGACGATCGACCAGGGCGGTGCGTTCGAGGGCCACCCCCAGCTCGGCGCCGGTGGCCAGATCGAGGCCGGGCAGCCCGATGTGGACGGCCCAGCCGCCCTGCTGGGTGACGGCGGCCGACAGGGCCAGGGCCAACGAGCGGGCCCCGCCGGCCCGGGAGCGGACGTCGACGAGCGACCCCCGGGCCAGGCCGCCGTCGGGGAACAGGCCACCGAGCGCATCGAGGGTGGGGACGACCTGGTCGCGCGCCAGGGTCACGGGCTCGACCAGGGTCAGGGAAGCCAGCGCTCCGTCCACGTACCCAGTATCGAACATTCGTTCGATGTTGGGCAAGTCTCTCGCCACTACTCGCCGCACGCGGCGTGCGGCTCCTGACGTGGTCACGCACGGCGCCGTTCGCCTGCGCGGCTGGCGCGGCTCCGGCTCCATCCCTCGCTCCCTCCGGGGACAGGGTGCCCCCACTAACCTCGCTCGGATGTCGGAGGCGCCGCACCCACCCTCGCGGCAACAGGTCGAGCGGTGGTTCATCCGGCGGGGCCTACCCCACTTCATCGAGGACTACTCGGCGTCGGAGGACATCTTCACCCGGGCGTCGCCGTTCCTGGCCCTGGTGCTGTTCACCCAGCTCTTCCTGCTGTTCGACCCCAAGGTGTCGGGCTGGGCCCAGGTCGGCGTGTTCGTGCTGGGCATCGCCGTGGTGATCGGGGCCTTCGCCCTGGTCAACCGGCTGCGGGGACGGCGGTGGTTCGCCCTGCCCAGCGACATCGGCTGGCCCGAGCTCACCGCCTTCGTGCTGGTGCCCCCGGTGCTGCGGGTGATCGCCTCGCGGGACCTCGACGACCTCTGGTTGTGGACCCTGGTCAACCTGGTGATCCTCGGCCTCACCTACGTGGTCACCAGCTACGCCCTGTTGCCCATGCTGTGGTGGACGCTGCGCCACCTCTGGCACCAGATCGGCCAGTTGGTGCAGCTCGTGCTGAAGTCGCTGCCGCTGCTGTTGCTGTTCTCGGCCTTCCTGTTCCTCAACGCCGAGATCTGGCAGGTGGCCACCGACATCCCCGACGTGTTCGTGCTGGTCGTCGTCGCGGCCTTCGTGGCCGTCGGCAGTGGCTTCATCCTGCTCGCCCTGCGTCACGCCCAGGACAACCTCAACCGCTTCGACTCGTGGGGCCAGGTCGACCAGCTGTGCACCTCGTCGCCCTACGCCGGCATTCCCGTGCCGCCCTCGTCCGACCCCCTGGAGCCCCCGCGCCTGCGCCGACGGGCGCAGTTCAACCTCGGCCTGCTGCTGTTCGTGGCCCAGGCCATCCAGGTGCTGCTGGTGGCGATGACGATCGGCCTCTTCTACGTGGCCTTCGGGCTGTTCACCGTGCGCGAGGCCACCATCCTGCAGTGGACCACGCTCGAAGAGGTCGACGTGTGGTGGCGGGCCAGCCCGTTCGGGCACGAGATCGTCCTCACCCGGTCGCTCGTCGTGGTGGCCACGCTCATCGCCAGCTTCGCCGGGCTCAATTTCGCCGTCTCGGCCCTCATCGACGAGACCTACCGCCGTGACTTCCGCGAGGAGATCACCCGGGAGATGCGCGAGAGCCTGGCCGTGCGCACCCGCTACGTGCACGATCTCGAAGCGACCGACTCGCGAGCTGCCTGACCCGTGGCCGTCGGCTTGGCGCTGCTGACCGCGGCGTTCTATGGCACCGGCGACT
>Ga0224508_10003943_pt1 | contig 12219 bp, 6 predicted proteins | sample SF_Jan12_sed_USG_4_FD_170157 | JGI IMG/M metagenome (GOLD analysis project Ga0224508, IMG submission 170157) | Sediment microbial communities from San Francisco Bay, California, United States - SF_Jan12_sed_USGS_21 | ecosystem: Environmental > Aquatic > Marine > Sediment | place: USA: California...
TGGATCTTGCCGACGCAGCATATCCAATACTTCTGAGAGCTTCTTCCGTTCGGCTGAACTCTCCGGTTCGATTGCCATCGAGATGACGGTCTCCGGAAACTCGATCGTCTCCAGAATAATCGGATGCTTCGGGTCGCATAGCGTGTCTCCCGTGATCGAGTGACGCGGTCCGATCACGCACACGATGTCACCTGCTTCGACCATGTCTACTTTTCCCTTCGGCTCCTTTCTAGTTGCATGAATATGCCACAGTTGCGAAACATTTTCCTTCTTGTCGTTCGCTGGATTAGACACGCGGGAATTGGATTTGAGTTGCCCTGAATAGACTCGGATCCAATTGTTGTCACCGGTCTTTTCTGGAATGACCTTGAAAACCAATCCACAAAAGGGCTCTTTGACGTCCGGCTGGCGAGTTTCTTCGGCGTCCTTTTTAAACGGATTGGGGCCAGTAACTGGTGGTCGGTCGAGCGGACTTGGCAAATAGTCCGCGACAGCATTTAGCAATGGTTGTACGCCCATCCCGTGCAGGGCTGAACCGCACAGGACGGGTTGAATCTGGCGCTGAAGCGTCGCATCGCGTATGACCTTGCGAAATAGTTCCGCAGGAATCTCTTGCTTGGACAATGCAAGTGCCATCATCTCGTCACTAAAGTTGTAGAGGAGTTCAAGTAATACCTCTCGCCAAGTTTCGGCCTCGTCGCGAGTGTCTTCGGGAATGTCTTGCTCGGAGAACTTCTTGCCTTCTGTCTCCGCATCGAACACAAGCATTTTCATTGAAATCAAGTCAATGACGGCTCGAAACGGATTGTTGACATGTGCCGGTCCCTGACCGACCGGAATTTGAATTGCGACTGGATTCGCACCGAGCCGTCCTTTTACCTCCTCGAATACTCGTTGGAAATCTGCCCCTTCGCGGTCCAACTTATTTATAAAAGCGATGCGCGGAACGTGGTACTTATCGGCTTGACGCCAAACGGTCTCGCTTTGCGCTTCGACGCCTTCGCGCGCGCTAAAGACAACGACCGCTCCATCCAATACCCGCAAACATCTTTCAACCTCAGCTGTGAAGTCGACATGGCCTGGGGTGTCGAGCAGATTTACAACGACGTCTTCCCAGTTGAACGTCACGCAGGCCGAGTAAATTGTGATGCCGCGATCTTGCTCTTCAGAATCGTCATCCGTAACGGTCGTACCTTTATCGACCTGACCGACGCGATGTTTCGCGCCGCTCAGAAACAACATCCGTTCCGTGACGGTTGTTTTTCCGGCATCAATGTGAGCAATGATGCCGATGTTTCGAATATCCTCAATTTTCCGTGACATTGGTTTAGTCCTTGATCATTTGTCATCGCTCACTGGTTGCTTGCGACGAACGACTAATGACAAACGAAAGACTCGCGCATAAAGAACGCCGCGCTAAGAGTAAACTCCGAACGCGGCGAACGTGGATCTGCAAATTACCAAGCGAAGTGTGCAAACGCCTTGTTCGCTTCTGCCATACGGTGTGTATTTTCACGTCTGGTCATCGCGGCGCCTTCCTTGTTGTAACCAGCCAACAATTCATCACCCAATTTCAGGTGAGTTGGTCGTCCCTTTTTTTCTCGAACTGCCATCAAAATCCAACGTATGGCTAAGGACTGTTGTCGCATCTTGTTCACTTGCATAGGAACCTGATACGAAGCACCACCAACACGTTTTGAACGGACTTCTATATGCGGTTTTACGTTTTCAACCGCTTGGTTGAAAACTTCAATGGACTCTTGATCGGGGAGCTTCGTCTTAATGTAGTCGAGCGCATCATAGAACACTTTTTGCGCGGTCGTCTTTTTGCCGTCCCACATCAGACAATTAATAAACTTGCTGGCGAGCAACGAATCGTGTTTTGGATCACCCTTGAGTTGAGTGCGACTTGATGTGATGCGTCCCATGTTATGACTTCTTCGCTCCGTATCGACTTCGGGATTGCTTTCGGTTTTCTACGCCCAATGTATCCTGTGCGCCGCGAATTACCTGGTATCGCACGCCAGGCAAGTCACGCACACGCCCGCCACGAACCAAAACGATTGAGTGTTCCTGGAGGTTGTGTCCTTCCCCAGGAATGTACACCGTAACTTCCTTTCCGTTAGAAAGTCGCACTCGCGTGATTTTTCGAAGAGCCGAATTTGGCTTCTTCGGCGTCATGGTTCGTACCTGCAGGCAAACACCTTGCTTCTGAGGACATGAACTCAACACCGGCGCTTTGGTGAATTTTCGCTTTTGTTTGCGACGTTTTCGGACTAACTGATTAATCGTTGGCATTGCATCGTAAGATTGAAAGTGGTTTGTGCTGTCGGCGTAAACTATGAAACGTAACGAATTTAGGTTGGCTGTCAACCTCTAGTTGCTTGGCATTGCGTGTCTATTCCCCTAAGTCCGCATCCCCTCCGCCGAGCAGGCTGTCCAAGGTTGCCGTTCCCGAATCTGGCGTTGTTGCAGTCGGTTCAGTCGAGGAACCCTCCTGGGCCTCAACTGTCGATCCGTTCCCATCTTCGGTTGCTGCTTCCAGCAGCGGAAATTTCGTAACCAGGGCTCGTTCTTTCTCTTCTGCCAGTGCTTGCAGCGCTTCCGGTCGATATCGAACCTCTGATTCCTGGAACGTACGGAACCCGGTTCCTGCTGGAATCAAGTGTCCGAGAATGACGTTTTCCTTCAGCCCAACCAAGTAATCCACCTTTCCGGCAAGAGCTGCTTCGGTCAGCACCTTGGTAGTCTCTTGAAAGCTGGCCGCCGAAATGAAACTGGAACTCTGAACTGACGCTTTGGTAATCCCTAACAGTTGCGTCGACGCCGTTGAGGGTTTGGGACGAGAAACTTTGGCGGGCTGCCCCCCTAGAGCCTCGATCTGCGAACAGGATTGTTCGTAGGTTTCCTTTGGAACAATGCTGTCGACCGCAAACTCGCTGTCACCATTGTCAGAAATCTTGACACACTTCGACAATGCATTGTTCACCTTTCGGAATTCAAACTTATCCATCACGATTCCAGGCAGGAGACTTGTGTCGCCAGCGGTCTCGATTCTCACTTTACGCAACATGCGTGCGATAATGATTTCGCAATGTTTGTCGTTGATATCGACTCGCTGGCTACGGTAGACGCTCTGAATCTCGTGCAGCAGATATTGTTGCACCGCCTCTTCTCCAGATACGCGAAGAATGTCGTGTGGTACGAGTGGCCCATCGACGAGTGCTTGACCCGCCTTGACGATATCCGCCGTGTGTACCAAAAACCGCTTACCGTGAGGAACCAAGTGTTCACGCTCGATGCCCGACTCGCTACGAATTACAATCGTTCGTTTACCACGCTTCTTCTCCGTCAGGATTTCCACAGTGCCGTCGATCTCCGCGATGACGGCCGGGTCTTTCGGTTTTCGGGCTTCGAAAATTTCGGTTACACGTGGCAGACCACCGGTAATATCACTAATGCCAGACGCTTCACGGGGCGTCTTGGCCAGCACCGAACCGGCACTGACGGAAGCACCTTCTTCAACAATGATATGTGCACGTTCAGGCAAGTAGTAAACATCCAACGGTTTGCCGTCAGCGTCTTCCAGCACGACCTGCGGATGTAAATCGCCACGATGGTCCACAATGAAACGACGCACGGTGCCGCTGGCATCTTTTTCCATACCCATCGTTTCGCCTTCGACCACGTCCTCGAATCGAACTTTGCCTGTTACTTCCGCGAGAATCGGAATACTGTGTGGATCCCACTCGCAAAGCAGCGCCTCGGCTTTGACTTCCTGGTTTTCCTCGACTTTGAGGACGGCACCGTTAGGCACGTCGTACTTTTCCAGTTCTCGTCCCTTGGAGTCGAGCAGCGATATCTCGGCATTTCTCGTGAGAACGATGTCATCGCCGTCATCATTTTTGACGAAACGCATGCGCGTAAATTTGACAATACCTTCCTTCTTCGCGTGGATTTGATTTTCCACAATCGTCGTGCCAGCTGTACCACCGATGTGGAAGGTCCGCATCGTAAGTTGTGTACCCGGCTCGCCGATACTTTGTGCACCGATGATACCAACGGCCATTCCTTCCTCGACAAGATTACCGGTCGCCAAGTCCATGCCATAACATTTGCGACAAACACCGAGATCGGCATCGCATGTCATGGGGCTACGAACTTGAATCCGTTCGAGTCCCATGGACTCGATCTTGCGAGCGACATCCGGCGTGATCAGTTCACTGTCACGTACGATCACTTCGTCAGTAACAGGATTGACGATGTTCTGCCGGCTGACACGACCCATCACCGCAGCGGACAAACGAACTTCGACCTTTTCACCGCGGTAGATAACCCCCTTGGTAATACCTTGAGTCGTGCCGCAATCTTCCATTGTGATGACGACGTTTTGCGCGACGTCCGCCAATTTTCGCGTCAAGTAACCAGAGTCGGCGGTCTTCAATGCAGTGTCAGCCAGGCCTTTGCGAGCACCGTGTGTGGAACTGAAGTACTCAAGAACCGATAGGCCCTCACGGAAGTTTGCCTTGATCGGCGTTTCGATAATCTCGCCAGTCGGCTTAGCCATCAAACCACGCATGCCGGCCAACTGTCGGATCTGTTCGACACCACCACGGGCACCGGATTGAGCCATCAAAAACACAGGGTTGACGTAACCCAGTCCGCCACGGTCGTCCGACTTCATTGCGTCCATCATTTCTGATGTAATCGCTTCCCGAGCGTGAGTCCAAGTATCGAGTACCTGGTTATAGCGCTCTTTTTCTGTAATCACACCACGTTCGTATAATTTTTTGTACTTGAGCACTGTCTTTTCAGCTTCGGCGATGAACTTTGTTTTCGATTTCGGAGTGACAAGATCGTCGGTAGCAAACGACAGCCCACTCCTAGTACTCTCTCGGAAGCCGAGCTGGTTCATATCGTCGAGCAGGTGAATCGTTGCCTTCCGGCCAAGTGTTTGGTAACAGTCCGAGATCACTTGCGCGAGGTCACCGGATTTGAGTGGACTGTTGTAAAAGTCCATGCCATCGGGCAGCATCATGTTGAACATCACCCGACCGTGTGTCGTATCGATAATTGCTCCCGGTTTTCCAACGTCGTCACCAATTCGTTCACGCTGGTTGGGCGGCAATCGAAGTTTGGCGCGTGCGTGCAGGTCGATGACGCCCTGCGAATACGCCAATTCCATTTCCTCACGTGTCGCGAAAACCATTCCTTCGCCGCGCCGATTGGGCAAGTCGAGGGTAATGTAATTGCAGCCCATCACAGTATCCTGAGATGGGCTCATAATCGGACGGCCGTTAGACGGGCCAAAGATATTGTTCGTCGACATCATTAAAGTGTGGGCTTCGACTTGAGCTTCAATCGACAGCGGCAAGTGGACCGCCATCTGGTCACCGTCGAAGTCGGCGTTGAAACCCTTACACGCGAGCGGATGAAGATGAATTGCATTACCTTCGACCAATACTGGCTCGAATCCTTGAATACCCATCCTGTGCAAAGTAGGGGCTCGGTTGAGTAGTACGGGATGGTTCTTAATCACCGACTCGAGGATGTCCCAAACCTCTTCGTCCTTGCGCTCCAACATCTTCTTGGCGCTCTTGATCGTATCGGCGTGGCCTAACTCTTTGAGTTTGCGAATGATAAATGGTTGATAAAGCTCAAGCGCAATCTTTTTAGGAAGCCCGCATGAGTGAAGCTTGAGGCGCGGCCCAACGACGATCACGCTACGCGCGGAGTAATCAACGCGTTTGCCGAGCAAGTTTTCGCGGAATCGACCTTGCTTGCCCTTAATCATATCGGTCAGCGATTTGAGCGGACGATTACTGCTTCCCAACACCGGACGTTTGCACCGATTATTGTCGAACAGCGCGTCGACTGATTGCTGAAGCATCCGCTTTTCATTGCGAATGATGACTTCCGGAGCATTCAAGTCAACGAGTTTACGAAGCCGGTTGTTGCGGTTGATGATTCGACGATAAAGATCGTTTAAATCGCTCGTAGCAAAGTTGCCGGAATCGAGCAACACAAGTGGCCGCAAGTCCGGCGGAATGACCGGAATTACGTCGAGAACCATCCACTCCGGCTTGTTGTCACTATCACGAATTGCCTCGACGATCTTCAATCGATTGATGAAATCTTTCTTCTTCTGTTTCGAATTGGTTTCCGTTAGCGCCACGCGAAGATCATCGGAGAGCTTCACGAGGTCCAACTCATTCAATAACTTGCGAACCGCTTCGGCACCCATGTCGGCCTCGAAGCTACCATCACCATACTGTTCAATCGCCGCTCGGTATTCTTCTTCAGTCAGAAGTTGTTGTTTTTCCAGCTCGGTATCTTTCGGATCAACGACGACATAATCCTGGAAATAGATCACTTTTTCCAAGCTCGATGTTTTCATGTCGAGCAAGTTACCTAGACGGCTTGGCATCGCCTTGAAGAACCAAATATGCACAACCGGCGCGGCAAGTTCGATGTGTCCCATACGCTTGCGTCGGACTCGCGAATGAGTGACCTTTACGCCGCAACGATCGCAGATCATGCCTTTATATTTCATGCCGCGGTACTTACCGCATGCACATTCCCAGTCCTTCTCCGGACCAAAGATCCGTTCGCAAAACAAACCGTCTTTTTCTGGTCGATAAGTCCGGTAGTTGATCGTTTCCGGTTTTTTGACTTCGCCAAACGACCAACTGCGAATGTCGTGCGGTCGGGCAAGGCTGATTTTCACGGAAGCGTAGTCGTTAATCCGGTCGTAAGAGCTGTCGGCGACTGTCATCTGCACGGGCTCCTTGTGGTTAAATCCAGTTTGCTGGTTTAAAGTTCATGTTTCGTGTCTTAGCCGAGTTCTTGAGGACTCGGCCTGTTCTGGCAGGTCAACAACAGCTTGCTGCCTTACACTATCCCCGCCGTTTTTCTAGTTGCATGTTGAGGGCTAAGCCGCGTATTTCGTTCGTCAACACGTCGAAACTTGCTGGAGTGCCGGCCTCGAGCGTGTTTTCGCCTTTGACCATCGACTCATAAATCTTTGTGCGGCCTTCGACGTCATCACTTTTGACGGTGAGTAGCTCTTGCAGAATATAAGCGGCTCCATACGCTTCCAACGCCCAAACTTCCATTTCCCCAAATCGCTGACCGCCAAAACGCGCCTTGCCGCCCAGTGGCTGTTGCGTAATCAATGAGTAGGGGCCTGTGCTGCGAGCGTGGACTTTGTCGTCCACAAGATGGTGTAGCTTGAGCATGTAGATGTAGCCAACCGTCACCTCCTGCTCCATCGGTTCGCCGGTCCGTCCATCGTAGGTCACCGACTTTCCATGCTTCGGAAGGTTGGCCTGTGCTAAGCACTCATTAATCTCCTCTTCCGAAGCTCCGTCGAAGACAGGCGTAATTGCTTGAAAGCCTAGCTTGGCGCCAGCCCAACCAAGGTGTGTTTCCAGGATCTGGCCTACGTTCATACGGCTCGGAACGCCGAGTGGATTGAGTAAGATTTCGACAGGCGTGCCATCTTTCAAATAAGGCATGTCTTCGACTGGGAGGATTTTTGCGATAACACCTTTGTTACCGTGGCGTCCCGCCATCTTGTCGCCGACTGAGATTACCCGTTTAGCGGCGATATAGACCTTCACCATTTGCAGGACACCGCTACGAAGTTCGTCGCCGCGTTTCATGCTGTTCAGCTTACGGTCGCGATTGTCAATGGACTGCTCGACAACTGGCCAGTAATTTTTGTAGATGCCGTCGATTTCTCCGATCTTGGATTCACTTCGCATGTTGCCCGTGATTTGCGACAAGCGAAACTGCGTCGCCCGCTCGGCCACAAACTTCGGATCCTGATCCTTAGCCAGCGGGACTCCGTCTTCATCGGTCAAAGTCTTACCGGCGACCTTTTCCATTTCTTCAATCATCTCGCCGAATGCCTGAGCGATTTTCTTGTTGCCTTCCGTTTCCGCTTCTTTCAAATCCTTTTCGAAGACCTTGCGTTCCTCGTCCGATAGGCTCATGCGACGGGAGAACTTTTGAGTATCGATCACGATCCCTTCAATTCCCGAGGGGACGTCCAGCGAATCGTTCTTTACGTCTTCGCCTGCTCGGCCAAAGATGGCGTGAAGCAGTTTTTCTTCCGGTGTTAATTCCGTCTTGGATTTTGGCGACACTTTTCCAACAAGAACATCGCCTGGACGCACGTACGTTCCAACCTGAACGATTCCGCTGTCGTCCAAGTTGCGAAGCGCCTTTTCGCTGACATTTGGGATATCGCGAGTGAACTCTTCGCGTCCCAGTTTTGTTTCGCGAATCTCGACATCAAACTCTTCGATATGAATCGACGTGTAAGTGTCAGCCTTAACTAGTGACTCGCTGATGATGATCGCGTCTTCATAGTTGTATCCGTCGAATGACATAAATCCGACTAACACGTTGCGCCCCAGAGCCAACTCGCCCTGATAACTTGCAGCACCATCGGCAATGACCTGTCCCTTTTCAACCTTGTCGCCAAGATTGACGATCGGCTTTTGATTTAAACACGTCCGCTCGTTCAGACCAACGTACTTTTTCAACTCATAGACATCATTGCCAATCTCAATGCGGCTGGCGTCGACTGCGGTGATTTTGCCGGCGCGGCGGGCACGAACTAGCATGCTAGAGTTACGTGCCACGTCGACTTCCATTCCCGTTCCAACGATCGGCGGTTCAGTAACCAATAACGGAACCGCTTGTCGCTGCATGTTCGATCCCATCAGAGCGCGGTTTGCGTCGTCGTGTTCGAGAAATGGAATCAGACCCGCGGAGACGCCAACCATCTGACTTGGTGCCACGTCCATGTACTCGACGGACTCTGGCTCGACCATCTCGAAATCCGATCGGTAACGGGCAACCAAATTGCCCGCCATTTGCTTAATGCCGACAAGTTTGCCGTTATCCACTTTTGTATCAGCCGGAGCTACATAGGCCTCTGATTCCTCGTCAGCTCGCAACCACTTGACTTCATCGGTCAATTTCCCTCTCTTCACAACGCGATAAGGTGTGACAAGAAAGCCGTAGTCGTCCACGCCGGCGTAAATCGCCAAACTAGAGATCAAACCGATATTCGTGCCTTCCGGCGTCTCAATTGGACAGATGCGACCATAGTGTGAGATGTGGACATCGCGGACTTCAAAGCCAGCACGCTTTCGATTCAAACCGCCAGGGCCAAGCGCGGAAAGTCGTCGTTCATGGGTCAATTGCGAAAGCGGATTCGTCTGGTCCACCACTTGCGACAATTCACCGCGACCAAAGAAATACTCTATCGCTGCCGAAATACTCTTCGGGTTAATCAGGCTGCGAGGTGTCATATCCTCGACGTCTTTCAAACTCATCCGTTCCTGCACGGTTCGCCGCAGCTTGAGAAAACCTTTTCGCAGTTCATCGCTCGCCAGTTCATCGATTGTCCGCAAGCGCCGGTTGCCGAGGTGGTCGATGTCGTCGATTTCCGCTTCGCCATCAGCAGCTGCCAAATCCAGTAGATACTGAATTGAAGCGAGCAAGTCGTCGGGTCGCAGCGTCATCTCCTTTTCGGAAACACCGAGTTCGAGCTTTCGATTTATGCGAAATCGTCCAACGCGCCCGAGGCGGTATCGATTCGAGTCATAGAACTTTTCGTGAAAGAGCGTCCTGGCTTTTTCAAGTTGAGGTGGATTGCCCGGACGCAGTCGCTGATAAATTCGTAACAAGGCTTCTTCATGACTGGATGTTGGATCTTCGGCTAAACAGTTGAAGATTAGCGGCACGCGAGGTGCATCAAGGACCTCAACCGACTTTACATCCGAGGTGCAAATTGTTTCTGCAACACTCTTCGTGATTTTGTGACCAGCTTCGATGATAATCTCACCAGCGCGGTCGCTTGAGGCTGGATAAACCACGTCATCAACCGCAATCTTGCCTTCGATCTTCGGCACACTACGGCCGTCATGGACTTTCTCGACAGAAGAATCGTAAAACGCTCGCATAATATCGGAGTCGGTCCCATATTTCGGGTCCATTGCCCGCAACAGCGTCATTGCGGGAAACTTACCACTCTGGTCAATGCGGACGCTTAAACTATCTTTCTTCGTGACGTTCAGTTCGATCCAACTTCCACGCTCGGGAATGACGCGGCAGCTCGGCAGTTTGCGGTCGGAAGTTCCATCTTGTTCCAACACAAAATCGACGCCGGGGCTGCGGTGCAACTGGCTAACTACCACGCGTTCCGCACCGTTGATGATGAACTCGCCGCCACCAAGCATCACAGGAATGTCACCCAGATAAACTTCCTCTTCGATCGGTTCGTCCTTGTTCAGCCGCAGCCAAATCCGAAACGGCTGTCCGTAAGTGAGTCGCAGTTGACGACATTCGTCAGGTGTGTATCGGGGTTTGCCTAAGTCGTACTTTAGGTAGTCAAGTGTTAACTGTTTGTCGTAGCTTTCGATAGGAAAGATCTCGCGCAAGACGCCTTCCAACCCTTGATCTTTTCGTTTGTCGGCAAGCAAGTCGGCTTGCTTAAACGCATCGTAACTCTTGGTTTGAATTTCCGTCAGGTCGGGCGTGAAGTAATGCTCTCGACCGCTTCCAAAGCGACGAACTTCACTTGGCTCGAGGCGACGTTGTGCGGGAGTGGCCATAAGCTCAATTGCTCCTGGGACTAAGTCGTAGGTTGAGGAAAAGACCGTGACAGCGACCGCTCCGACAGGCGTGGTGTAGCGCCGGAGCGAAGACACCAATCGCGGCGATGGTGTCGCTGGCGCGCACCTTCTCCAAAGGTACTTGGACGCGCGCCGATTTATTACGCGGGGGTATACTGAGGATCAAGCGAAATCTACCTGTGCCACCACCAGCCCGAAGGCCAACGGCGGAACTTTTGTCTATGTGGAAGTAAAACTACTTCAACTCGACGGAACCACCAGCTTCTTCAATCTCGCCTTTCACTTTTTCGGCTTCTTCTTTGGATACGCCTTCCTTGATCGCGGCTGGAGCGGACTCGACCAACTTCTTAGCATCCATAAGCGATGCACCTGTGATCGCCTTGACAACCTTGACGACGTTCAACTTCTTGTCGCCGAAACCTGTCAGCATGACATCGAATTCCGTCTGTTCGGCAGCCGCTTCACCACCTTCGCCACCGCCAGGTGCAGCCATTACTACGCCACCACCTGCCGCCGGCTCGATGCCGTACTCGTCCTTGATATAGTCGCTCAGTTCTTTTGCTTGCTTCAATGTGAGTTCGGCGATCTTGTCGCCCATCTCTTTCAATGCGGGTTCAACAGTTGCTGTTGCGGATTCTTCAGACATGACGGTTATTTTCCTTTCTCACTCGGGACACACTGGTTCTTATTCTTTAAAACGGACACATTCGTCCGTCAATCTTCTTTACTCTTCTGCTCTAGCTGGCTTGCCAACGCTCCTCCCGGTGCAGTCAACTGGGACATTAAATTGGCACCAGGAGCAAGTATCTGGCCAACAAGCAAACTGAGCTGCTCTTCACGGCTGGGCCATTTGCTAATCTCTTTGACACGCTCGGGGGTGAGTTGTTCGCCATCCATGACGCCACCGCGCGTCTGGAAAGCTTCAAAATCCTTTGACTTATCAAGCTTGTCAACCTCTTTAACCAAGGACACAAAGTCTTCCGCTCCCCAGACCAAGGCCAGCGTACCGTCCACACCTTCAAATGCGGGAGCAAGGGTTGTGCCTTTGGTTGCCCTCCTGGCCAAGCTATTCTTTACGACCAATAGATTGATATTCTTTGCTCGCAAATCCCGGCGCAATCCAACAGCTTGGTTCGCGTCGAGACCAACAACATTGACTAGCAGCGCGTCGCTCACACCTTCTAAACGGCTGGAGACTTCTTGTGTCAGCAAATCTTTTACGTACTTACTCATGACAAATTACAACTTGGATTATTGAATATTAAGCGGCAACACGAATGCCCGGACTCATCGTTGCGGCGATTGTGATTCCCTTCAAATACGTTCCCTTAACCGCAATTGGCTTCATGCCGATTATCAGGTCAATGAACGATTGGATGTTTTCATTCAGTTTCTGATTGTCAAAACTCAATTGGCCAACAACCGCGTGGACATTACCGCCATTGTCGTTGCGGAATTCGACCTTCCCCGCCTTGTACTCCTGAACAACTTTAGCGACGTCTTGCGTGACTGTTCCAGCGCGAGGAGAAGGCATTAGTCCACGTGGTCCAAGAACTTTACCAAGCCG
>Ga0224508_10003944_pt1 | contig 12218 bp, 6 predicted proteins | sample SF_Jan12_sed_USG_4_FD_170157 | JGI IMG/M metagenome (GOLD analysis project Ga0224508, IMG submission 170157) | Sediment microbial communities from San Francisco Bay, California, United States - SF_Jan12_sed_USGS_21 | ecosystem: Environmental > Aquatic > Marine > Sediment | place: USA: California...
TCCCGATAGGAAAACCCACCCTCGAATTCTTTGAATTTCAGCCCCTTCTTGGAGAGCGCATTGACAATTCCGGTCAGCGTCGCGACCTGCAGCACGCGCGCGAGCATGGGCGCCTTGGTAAGCGTGAACCGATTGACGGCAAACGACCCCTTCAGCGGCGCATCGGGCGCACTGCGCGTCCCGCGAATGACCATGGTCCCGCCGGTTATGCCCGCGCGGTCGTATACGGATTTGGTCAAGTTTCCGAAATTGTCCACGGTGACATTCAAAATCTGCCCGGCATCAGCGGGCAAATATTTCAACTCCAGCCGTCCTTGCTTGCCTAACGTTCCATCGACCACCAAGCCTCGCATTATCTTACCGTCATGCACGGCCATAATGCTCGCGTTCCGCAATTGGCGGCGATCGCCCCAGACGACTTCGCCGAAATGCGCATCGAGCCTCACGGGATAGCCGCTTTGGCGCTTCCTGCGTGGCGACGACGATGCCGTCGCGTCCTCCCGCAACACCGGTTCCAAATCAAACCGCTTCCCCGATACGGCGATCAGCAATCTGCCATCCGGTGTGAAATCGATCTTGCCGGTCAGGTCGCTCGCACCATTGCGAAACTGGCTGATATCGACACGCCAATTATTTCCGTTCGATTCCATCCGGTGCGCAGCACCGGAGAATTTCGTCTTCCCAGCCTCGAGGTCGAATTGCTCGACCGCGAATTTGCCCGAGGGATCGACCGCGATCGACACCGTTGCCCATCCGGGATCGCCCGATGCCTTCTCCCAGCCAATTCCGGGGATCGAAATTCGCGCATCTTCCAGCGCAACTTTCGCCGATACCGACATCTCGTTTTTGGCCGATCCGGTCAGCGTGATACTGACATCCGCGGGTCCGGATGCCAGCGGAATATCGGGCAGGCCGAACCCGGGCCGGTTCAGCTCGCGCACGCGCCCGGAGACCACGACGCGACGTCGAAACGGCGCATCCGACTTGAAATTCTCACGCCAATCCAGTGTCACCGGCGTGGCGGACAGCCGGGCAACGCCGCCGGCCGTCATTCCGGAATTATCGACCCGAAGGTTGAGATCCCCATGACTGAAATTCAGACCATAGGGTCCGGGCGACAAACCGACCTCACGCATCGTGGCCGACACATCCACATTCACCCGTTCCGCCGTCAGGTCGTCGACCAGCGGAAAACGCAAATTCGTGCGGATCACCGCATCACCCGACACTGCCTCGGGCGAAACCCCAAGATCAGCGGTGAGCGCCAGAGGTTCTTGGTTCAACACTTGCAACACCGTCCGCAGCGCGCCGCGCACCACGAGATCGATCGCAATCCGTTTTTCCTTGTGAGCGAGGCCGGAAATATCGATGACCGATTGCTCCAGGGCAACGTCGCGCAACCGCCCGCTAGAGAGGGCAAGCCGCAATCGATCCTTGTCGAAATGGCCAGTGCCGCCCACGTCGGTGAACCGGGGCAACGGCGCCCAATAATTCACGTCGAGGCCGTGATACTGCAGAGTGCCGGTAAACGTTTCAAAACTAATCGCCGCGGCATCATCCGCCGGTATCTCCAGCGACATACTGGCTTTCGCCTCCGTCACCTCCCCCTTTACGATATTCCCGGTCACCCATTTTCGCGCGGATTTCCCCACTGTTTCCGGCCAATAGTGGCCAAGGGCCGCGAGTGGGACCTTCGTGGCGACGACATCGGCACGAACCCGATAGGCGCCACCCGCCAACTGAACGGCGCCGGTCGCCGACAGCGCCGGGCCGCCGAAATCAAGGGCCGCCTTTTTGATGCGCGCGGAGGTCATGTTGTCTGAAAAATTCGCCCGCAAAACGATGCCATTGACCGGCAACGGTTGTGGCGTGATACCGGGAAAGTCGAGTTTCCCGGACCCCAACGTGATGTCGACCTCCGACAATTCGAAGTGATTGCCGGCCGAAATCTTCCCCGTAATTCGCCCGCTGACCGGCAAATCCAATCCGGTCAACGTTGCCAATACCGGCGCGGCATCCGCCAAGGACGCGACCTGCAGATTGCGAATGTCAAGGTTGGCGACGACACCATCGCCGGCCGGCGGATAGGTCATGGCTAGGGCAACCGCGCCAATGCGGCTGCGCATATCGAAATTGAGATTGAGGATCTTCCATTTGCGGCCAAACTCGAATTCAGCGTTGCCCGTGACCGGGACGCTGACATTCGAATAACGCTTCAGATCCGGAACGACCCGCCCGATCAGCGTGGGCGACATTTTCTTGAAATCCAATCGCCCGGACACGCGGCCGCTATCGCGGTCAAACTGCAACCTGCCATCCAGGTTCGTCCGCTTCCCCCCATCATCGAGGCTCAGCGAAATTGTGGTATCGATGCCTTCCCGACGGAACGCCGCGGCGATATCGAAATGCGGCAGGTCGAAGACATAATCCTGTTTTCTGTCGACCAGTTGGAACTTGCCATCGAGCAACGAGAACTGGCGAAGATACCGAAAGGCGCCGTCGCCGTCCCGAATGGGCTTTATGAGCGCGTCCAGCGTACCCTTTCCCATCGCGGCGACTTTGGCGGATTTCGCGCGCGCGGCCACCGGCACCTGAAAAGTAAGTCTGCCGTCGGCAGCACGCTCAATGTCAACGGTGAGGCCGAGGATTTCCAACCGGGAGATCGCCAGCTCAAAATGGGCCAACGCGGGAATTGAAAGCCCGATCGAGACTTCCGGCAATGATGCCAACAACTTACCGTCCGGCCCCAAGATGCGGAGATTTTGGGCCCGCAGGTCGATTATTCTGCGCCAGCCACCCCAAATCATGACCGTGTCTTCGACCTCCACGGTAAAAGACAGATCTCGCACGGCGAAGGACTGCTCCAACACCGGGTTCATGAAATTCAAGGAAATTGGCCCTTGCGATAGCCGCCACGCCGCTAAACTTGCAAGTATCGCAAGCCCCACCGACAGACTGACCAGCACCTGCGCCAGCCGCACCAGAAAATGTCGCAACGGGTCCCCCGCTCCGCTTGGACTAGTCACCATATATAGTGTTATTAGCCATTATTCCTAGGATTTCGCTAACGTTCGGATTGCCGTGTTGATTGACATCGATACCGAAGGACTGCCGCAACCTTCAGACACCGAAAGAGCGTCGATCGGGCGGGACCGGTGGCGCGCTTTATCCAATAATATCAATGGTGTTGGTGAAATCGCCGACGACCCGGCGGGTGCCGCGGTGCTTGACGCCATATTCGGCAACAGCCCCTATCTCAGCAGCCTCTTGCTCCGCGAAGCGCCCTTCGCCGTACAATTATTCGAAAAAGGTCCGGATTCCGTCTGCGACGCCGCGATGGCGGCGGTTGGGGCCGACCTGGGGGCCGAACGCTCGGTCGAACGCCTGATGTCCGGCCTCCGGCGCGGAAAGTCAAAGGTCGCGCTGTTGACCGCGATCGCGGATATCACCGGATTATGGCCGCTCGAAACGGTGACCCGGTCCTTAAGCGACTATGCCGATTTGGCGCTGAATCTGTCGCTGCGCCACCTGCTGCGCCGTCTGGCCGATGACGGCGTTATCGCCCTGCCGGCCGGCGATACGCCCGAGGCGGAGGCGGGGCTGGTCGTCCTCGCGCTCGGGAAGCTCGGCGCGCAGGAACTGAATTACTCCAGCGATATCGACATCATGGTGCTCTATGAGCCGGAAAAGCTGCAGCCGCGGGATCCGGACTCGCTATCGCAGGAACTGGTGCGCGCCACTCGGATGCTGATGCGCATTATGGATGAGCGCACCGCGGACGGGTACGTGTTTCGCACCGACCTGCGCGTACGACCCGACCCCGGCGCCACGCCGCTTGCCATCCCGGTACACGCCGCCGAAGTGTATTACGAGAGCGTCGGCCAAAACTGGGAGCGTGCCGCGATGATCCGCGCGCGCGCGGTGGCGGGGGATATTGGCCTCGGTGACGCATTCCTGCACAATTTGCGTCCGTTTATTTGGCGAAAATTCCTGGATTTCGCCGCGATCCAGGACATCCACTCGATTAAACGCCAAATAACCGCCTATCGCGGCGGCGCCGAAATCGCCGTAAACGGCCACAACATCAAGCTCGGCCGGGGCGGCATCCGCGAAGTGGAATTCTTTGCCCAAACGCAGCAGTTGATCTGGGGCGGCCGCTATCCGGCGCTGCGCACGAAGCAGCTTTGCGCAACCCTCGTGCAACTTGCCGATCATGGCCGAGTGGAGCCCGACGCCGCCGACGCCATGGCCCGGGCCTACCGCTACCTGCGGCGGCTCGAACACCGCCTGCAAATGGTCGATGATCAACAGACGCACGAGATTCCGAAGAACGACCCGCAAGTCGACGCCATCGCCACCTTTATGGGCTACCCGAACGCCGCCGCGTTTCGCGATGAACTGCTGACGACGCTGGCGCTGGTCGAAAAGAACTATGCGGAGCTTTTCGAAGATGCCGCCGATCTCGGAGGCGAAGGCACGCTGGTGTTTACCGGCACGGAAAATCATCCGGAAACCGTCCAGACCCTGGAGACCATGGGATTCCGGGACGGCGGATCGATCTCCTCGCTTATTCGCAATTGGCACCACGGCCGCTATCGCGCGACCCGAAGCGTCCGGTCACGCGAACTCCTTACGGAATTCATGCCGCGCCTGGTCAAGGCATTCGCGTCCCGGGCCGAACCCGACAGGGCTTTTGCGCGGTTCGACGCCTTCCTCGCGGGACTGCCCGCGGGCGTGCAACTGTTCTCGCTGTTCTATACCCATCCGCAACTGCTCGATCTGGTGGCGGAAATCATGGGCGATGCGCCGCGATTGGCCGAATGGCTCAGCCGCAATCCGCGCTTGCTCGACCATGTCCTGGCGCACGAGTTTTACCGGCCGCCGAGCGACGACGCGGAAATGCGTCAGGATCTCTCGGATGCGCTGGCGCAGGCCGACGATTATCAGGACGCCCTGGAAATATCGCGCCGCTGGGCCAACGACAAAAAATTTCAGGTCGGGGTCCAAATATTGCGCGGCATGACCGACGGCCACGCGACCGGACCGGTCCTCTCGGACATCGCTGAAACCGTGCTGCGGGGGCTTTGGCCCCATGTTCTCGGTGAATTCGCCGATTCCGGCCGACATGGCGAGGTGCCCGGCGGCGGCATTGCAGCGATCGCACTGGGCAAACTGGGCGGCCGTGAATTGATGCCGGAATCGGATCTCGATCTGGTGTTCGTTTACAACGCCCCCGACACGATTGATCAGTCGACCGGCGAGCGGCCGCTGGCAACGAGCGTATATTTTTTACGCCTGAGTCAGCGCATTGCCGGCGCGATCGAGGCGTTGACCGGCGAAGGCCGGCTGTACGAGGTCGATACGCGGCTACGGCCGTCCGGTAACAAAGGCCCCGCCGCGGCGCGGCTGGACGGTTATATCCAGTACTTTGAAGAGTCGGCCTGGACATGGGAACACATGGCTTTGACGCGCGCGCGGGTCGTTGCCGGGTCGCCGGACCTGAAGCTGCGCCTGGAACAGGTGATACACGCCATCCTGACCAAGCCCCATGATGCGGACCAATTGGTGATCGATGTCGCGACGATGCGTGCACGCATGGCGAAGGAACACCGCGGCCAATCGCGGTGGGACATCAAACACCGGCGCGGCGGACTGGTGGATGCGGAATTCATCGCGCAATACCTCCAGCTCCGTCATGCGCCAAGCCACCCCGGCGTACTGACCCACAATGCCACCGAGGCCTATGAGCGGCTCGAAGCGGAGGGCCTATTGGATCCGGCCACCGCCGCGGCGCTGCGGGACGCGCTGCAACTTTGGCACAAGATTCAGACCGTGCTGCGCGTGACGACCAGCGACGGCCTGGACCAGGAAACAGCGGCATCCGGCCCACGCGCCGCCCTGCTGCGCGCAACCAACGCACCGGATTTCGACGCCTTGATCGCGCGGATGGACGAAGCCGCCGGACGTGTGCATGGTTATTTCGTTGAAATCATCGACCGGCCGGCGGAGGACGCCCGACCGCGGACGTCCGCTGTGCAGGAGGCCAGCGGCCCGACAGCGCCGCCCCCCGCAGCGTCCGGACGGCGCCTAGCAACATCGCCAAAACGGAGGCCCCGTTGAACCAATGACCATCAAGACAGAGGACAAGGCGCCGGATTTCACGCTGCCGACCGATGGCGGCGGCGAGGTAACGCTGTCCGCACTGAAGGGCAAAACGCTGATTTTGTATTTCTATCCGAAGGACAATACGCCGGGCTGCACGACACAGGCATGCGCCTTCCGAGACGCACTGCCGGACTTTTCCAAGATCGCCGCCGACGTTATCGGCGTATCGAAAGACAGCGTTCGCAAGCACGACAATTTCATAAAGAAGCACGGCCTGACATTCAGGCTCGCGTCGGACGCGGATAGCGATGTCTGCGAACGCTACGGCGTCTGGAAGGAAAAAACCATGTACGGCCGCAAGTTCATGGGCATTGAACGGTCGACCTTTCTGATCGATCGCGATGGAATCGTCCGCAAGGCCTGGCGAAAGGTGAAAGTCGCCGGGCACGCCGATGAGGTCCTTGCCGAAGCGCGGGGCCTTTCATGACACGGCGCAAGAAACGCGGCGGCGATGACGGCCCCGAGGCGCTGCGCCGCCAGTTACAGACGTTGATGGAGCAACAGGCGACGGCGGAAGCGCTCAACGATCAGGTCATTACGCCATTCATCGCGGCGCTCGAATCCGTTTGTGGGCCGCGCGGATACCTGCTGAATATATTTGGCGACAGCAGCAATCTGGTGATTTCGACGGAAGATCATGCGGAGGCAATTTACGACCTTGTCGAAAAATATATCGACGGCACGGATCTGGAGACATAGGCGGCGCAGCACGATTTCGGCTATCGCGCTGCTGCTTCTGCTGGCGATGGCGCCGGCCGCCCGGTCCCATGCCGCCGACCTGATTCCCGTCGATCTCGAACTGGTGCTGGCGGTGGATATTTCCGGCAGCATCGATCCCGAAGAAGCACAATTGCAGCGCGACGGCTACGTCGCCGCGCTGACCGACCCCGCCTTGTTAAAGGCAATCCAAGGCGGCTTTCTCGGCCGGATCGCGGTGACCTATGTGGAATGGGCCGGTGCCGAGATTTCGGTCACCGTTGCCAACTGGACCATGATCGAAGACGAACGCTCGGCCCGAAACTTTGCCGCCGTGATCGCCCGTGCGCCGGTTCACACCGCGCTTTGGACCTCGATCCACAACGCCATCGAGTTTGCCTTGCCCCAATTCGAAAACAATAAATTTCAAGGAACACGGCGGGTCATCGATATCTCCGGAGATGGCCCGAACAACAAGGGCGGACTGGTGACCGTCGCGCGGGATCGGGCGATCGCAATGGGTGTGACAATCAATGGCCTGCCGATCGTCAATAGCCGGCCGAGTCCCTTTGGCTGGCCGGCCATGAAAGACGTCGATCTTTACTATGGCAATTGTGTCATCGGCGGCCCGGGCGCCTTTTACATCGTCGCCAATTCCTTCGCCGATTTCGCGCGCGCAATTCGCAAGAAGCTGATCCTTGAAATCGCCGGCCGGACGCCGCCGCCCGTTTTCCGAATTTTCAAGACCGCGGCCGGCGGCAAAGCCCGCGAAATTCCGCCCTGCAACATCGGCGAACTGCGGTTCGAATGGTTCACGGATGAGCCCTGAAATCGAAAAACCGCACTCAACTCGGGCAGCCGGAACCCTCACCCAGGCCGCCTGCGAAATTCTTTGCAGCGCCGACCCGTCGGGAAAAGCGGTGCTCTCAGCCCGTGCCGCCGCTGCGTGGCGCAAGGGAGCAATTTCCGAGGTTGGGGCCGAGATTCCGCCGGTCCGCCCGGCTCGGCCGCCGCGGCCGGCGCTGCGCCTGCCGCGCGACGTTCCCCGCCGGCGCGTCAACAGCAATCCGGCCGGGCGCATCGCCCTTTTGCACGCCCTCGCCCACATCGAATTGAACGCCATAGACCTCGCCTGGGACGTCATCGCGCGGTTTGCCGCAACGGACGACCTGCCGCGCGCGTTTTATGACGACTGGATCGGCGTGGCGGCGGAAGAGGCAAAGCATTTTACCCTCCTCTCCCGCCGCCTCGCCGCGCTCGGAAGCTTCTACGGCGCCCTGCCCGCCCATGGCGGGTTATGGGAGGCGGCGGAAGCGACGGCGCATGATTTGGCCGCCCGGCTGGCGGTGGTGCCCCTGGTGTTGGAGGCGCGCGGGCTCGATGTCACGCCCGCGATGGTCGTCAAGCTGCGCACCGCGGGGGACGATGCCAGCGCCGACATCCTGGACATCATTCACGACGATGAAATCGGCCATGTTGCGGTCGGTCAGCGCTGGTTCGCCTATTGCTGCGACCGCGCGGGCGAAGCGCCGGTACGGGCGTTCCACACGCTCGTCCGCCGGTACTTCAAGGGAAACCTGAAACCCCCGTTCAACCGCGCAAGCCGCGACCGGGCCGGGCTCCCGCACGGGTATTACGAACCTCTGGCACGATAAAATGCCGGGGCGCTCCGGCGGCGGGCGTTATTCGACGGCGGCATTTTCGGTGCCGCTGATGCGCATTGCCAACGCCGCCTCCAGAAAGGCGTCGATGTCGCCGTCCAGAACCGCATCCGCATTGCCTTTCTCGACCGCGGTCCGCAAATCCTTGACCATCTTGTAGGGGTGCAGAACGTAAGATCGTATCTGATGTCCCCAACCGATATCGGTCTTTGCCGCATGATCGGCCTGCGCCTGCTCCTCGCGCAACTGCAGCTCCCGCTCATAGAGCCGCGCCTTCAGCATGGTCATCGCCGTCGCGCGGTTACGATGCTGCGACCGGTCGTTCTGGCATTGCACCACGATGCCGGTCGGCTGATGGGTGATCCGCACCGCGCTGTCGGTTCGGTTGACGTGCTGGCCGCCGGCGCCGGACGCCCGATAGGTATCGATCCGCAAATCGCCATCGTTGATTTCGATTTCGATCGTGTCGTCGATAACCGGATATACCCCGACCGACGCAAAACTCGTGTGCCGGCGCGAAGCTGCGTCGAACGGCGATATCCGGACCAGCCGGTGGACGCCGCTTTCGGTCTTCATCCATCCATAGGCATTGTCGCCGGCGATTTTTATCGTCGCGGATTTCAGTCCGGCTTCCTCACCGGGTGATTCCTCCAGATAATCGACCTTGAAACCGCGCTGTTCGGCCCAGCGAATGTACATGCGCACCAGCATCTGGGCCCAATCCTGGGATTCCGTGCCGCCCGCGCCGGCATGAACCTCAAGATAGCAATCATTGGCGTCGGCCTCGCCGGCCAGCAAGCTCTCAAGCTGCATTTTAGCCGCGACATCGCGCAATCGGTTGAGCGCAGTCTCCGCCTCGCCGATAATCTCGTCGTCCTGTTCCAGTTCGGCGAGCTCAATCAGGTCAACATTTTCGGAAAGACCGGTTTCAAGCGCCTCGAAACCGCCGATGCGGGTTTCCAGCCGGGTGCGCTCGCGCATGACGTTCTGCGCCTTTTCCGGCGCGTCCCACAGGGCCGGATCCTCGGCGAGGGCGTTCAGTTCCTCGAGGCGCAGCTTGGCGGCATCGAGGTCAAAGATGCCTCCTCAGCAGACCCAGGGACTGCTTGATTTCATCGGCCAGATTTTGGATTTCGGCGCGCATGTGACGATTTGCCTATGGATGGTTGAAGCGACGCTTCGCGCCGCTGCATGTACGGCAAGGCGCATTCGAATTCAAGAACAACAATCGCTGTATGGAGTGGCCTTAGTAAAGCCCGCGGGCCGGCGTCGACGGTGCTTCGGGCGACTGGGCCTGGCCGCCGTCCGGCGAAGGCGATGCGGCGTTGACGCTTTCATCGAGAACTCGGTAATCCGCGTCGCTGTCCGGCTCGGTGCCCACCTTGAAGGCTTCGAGGATGACGTTGCGGTCGCCGGGACGGGCGAGCCGGCCGGTTTTCGCATTGACGCGCACATGGCGGATACCGGCGGGAATCCGGAACGGTACCGTCGGTTGACCTTCAAGCGCCTTGGCCATGAAGGATTTGAAAATGGGCGCCGCCACGTTCGATCCTGTTTCCCGGTCGCCCAGGGTGCGGGGTTGGTCGAATCCGACGAAAACACCGACCGCCAGATCCGGCGCAAATCCGATGAACCAGGCATCGCGACTTTCGTTCGTCGTCCCTGTCTTGCCCGCCAGGGGCTTGCCCAGGGAGGCGACGCGGCGCCCCGTGCCCCGTTGCACCACGCCCTGCAGCATCGAGACGACCTGGTAGACCGAAGTCGGTTCGGCGATCTGTTCCCGGCCGTCGGCAATCTCGGGCGGCGTCTGGCCGTCCCATGTTTTTGCCGAACACGCCTCGCACTGCCGGTTATCGTTGCGGAAGATCGTTTTGCCGACCTTGTCCTGAACCCGGTCGATCAACGCCGGCGTCAGCGATTTGCCCCCATTGACCAGCATCGCATACGCAGTGGTCAGGCGGAGCAGTGTCGTTTCGCCGGCGCCCAGCGCCATCGATAGATGTTTCGGCATGTCGCCGTTCACGCCGAATCGGCGCGCCACATCCACGATCGGCGTCATGCCGATTGTCTTGGCCAGGCGCACGGTCATGAGATTGCGCGACCGTTCGACCCCGATCCGCATCGGACTTGGCCCATAGAAACGCTTGGTATAGTTGCCGGGTTTCCACTTGCCTTGCTCGGGCCCTTGATCAATCACAATGGGCGCGTCGAGAATGATCGTCGACGGCGTGAAGCCATTATCCAGTGCCGCAAGGTACACAAACGGTTTGAACGCCGACCCCGGTTGCCGCCGCGCCTGTGTCGCCCGATTGAATTCGCTGATGTCGTAGTCATAGCCGCCGGACATGGCCAAAATTCGCCCGGTATGCGGATCAACCGCCACGATCGAGCCACCAATGTCCGGAATCTGCCGCAAACCGTACGTTCCCGCCGGATAGGCCGTTGGTTTAGGGGCGGCTTTGCCTCTCTTTGGCGGCGGCGAATACGCCGTGACCGGCTCGACGACAACCACGTCGCCGGGCTTGAGCACATCCGCGACCTTGCGCACCTGCGGCCCGAGTTTCTGCTCCTTCATCCAGGCGCGCGCCCACAACAATTCGCTTAACGGGATCCTGCCGGTCGCACCATCCGCCAACCCGATTGCCGCTTCCTTTTTCCCGACGTCCAGGACGATCGCCAGGTTCCATTCACCCAGGCCAACCGGTTTCTTGACGCCCTCCAAAAGGTTAGTCCATTCCGCATCGAGCACGACACGGGCGATGGGGCCGCGCCAACCGTGCCGCCGGTCATACGCCACCAAGCCGTCCCGCAGAGCGCGTTCGGCAAAACGCTGCAACCGCGGATTCAGCGTCGTGCGCACCGACAAACCGCCTTCGTACAGCCGTTTTTCGCCAAACTTTTCGACCAGTTCGCGCCGCACTTCCTCCAAGAAATAGCCAGCTTCGACAACCAATGTTGCGGCCCGCGGCACCACCTCGAGTTTTTCGGACATCGCCTGCCGGGCCGTTTCGTTATCGATATAATCTTCTTCCAACATGCGGCCGACGACCCAATTGCGCCGTGCCACCGCCGCGTCGTGCTTGCGGATGGGATGGTAGTTATTCGGCGCTTTCGGCAGGGCGGCCAGATAAGCAGCCTCGGCGATGGTCAGTTCATCCAGCGATTTATTGAAATAATTCAAGGCGGCGGCGGCGACGCCATAGGACGCATACCCGAGGTAGATTTCATTGAGATAGAGCTCAAGGATGCGCTGTTTCGAAAACGTCCGCTCGATCCGGAAAGCGAGAATTGCCTCCTTGATCTTGCGTTCGAAACTTAACTCGTTGGTAAGGAGAAAGTTTTTCGCGACCTGCTGGGTGATCGTCGACGCACCGACGGGACGGCGCGATCGTTGAAATAATATATTGACCCCATTCGTCACCAGGGCGCGACCGAGTGCCGAGGCGTCGACGCCCGGGTGGTGGTAAAAATTCTTATCTTCCGCCGCGATGAAGGCATTGACGAGATGGCGCGGCAGCGCGCCGACCGGCACGAACACCCGCCGTTCAACCGCATACTCGGCAATGAGGCTGCCATCGCCAGCATGCACCCGGGTCACCGTGGGCGGATCGTACTTCGCCAACTGGGTGTAATCGGGCAATCCCCGGCTGTTGTCCCACAAGAGATAGGCCGCCCCTGCAGCAACGGCGACCACGA
>Ga0224508_10003945_pt1 | contig 12217 bp, 12 predicted proteins | sample SF_Jan12_sed_USG_4_FD_170157 | JGI IMG/M metagenome (GOLD analysis project Ga0224508, IMG submission 170157) | Sediment microbial communities from San Francisco Bay, California, United States - SF_Jan12_sed_USGS_21 | ecosystem: Environmental > Aquatic > Marine > Sediment | place: USA...
ATTGAAGGGTATGTCCGGAAGCATTGGCCGGAATGTGGGATAGAGACCCACTCAGATATCATCCAGATTCAAAATTGATAAAAGAATCACTCGTTGAGAAAAAAAATGCCATCAACTTGAAGCATTCGACCTGATTTTTGATCAGTCAGCCCTGGATCTATCGAGTACAGCGTAAACCCAAGTTCCTCCACAAATCTCATTACTTCATTGTAAAGAGGCTCATTTTCGTAAAGCGGAGTCAGAGACATTTCAAGCTGCAGTCCGATGATATTTTTTTCTGCAATCATCTTTTGGGCACCCTTTAAAACTGGGATCTCGAATCCCTGTGAATCGATCTTCAGAAAAATCGGTGTTGCGATCTCTCCAATTTCCAACACCGAATCCAGGATGTCGACCTGAACTTCCACTGCATCAACATACGTGGCTTGGGGGGCCACATCCAGAAGCATTTCTGACATTTCTAGAAATGAGCTGCTATAGGAATTTGCAGAGACATGTAAAGTCTTTCGTTCCTTTTGTTCACCCAAGGCAAGTTGAAGAACTTTCCATTTCGGATCTCTGGCTGAGATTTTTTTGAGCGTCTCTACAGCCGAAGGTAATGGTTCAAAAGAAATAATTTCCTGATCATATCCAAGGGTTCGCAAGCGGGTTGAATATTGCCCAACATTGGCTCCGACATCTAAAACCGTCCTTATCTTAAAATGACGAAGTAACTTGAGAAGATTTTGGTGCTCGCTATTGTCTGTATATTTTCGAATTTCATAGCCAGATTTCCTCAAGTAATGTTTGATTATGTTCCTCATAATTTCCTTGTGGATTGAGCTACTATTTCTTAGCTTTCTTTTTCTTTTGTACTACCTTCTTACTCCTTGGTTTGGCTTTGCCTTTAGCATTGGAGCTCTGGATGTCTGGTTCATAGATTGCACCCCTTTGTAGAGCGGCTCTGTCCTTATACATACCACCAACAAACCAAAACAGCAGAAGTAGTGAACCAATTCGACTATACGTATTGCCTTGATAAAATGAATTAGGTTCAAAGATCATTTCAAGTTTGTGCTGACCAGCTGGTAGTTCGGCCGCTCGCAGGATGTAATTGGCCTTGACAGGACCGCTGATCTTTTGACCGTCTACATAAAGATTCCAACCCTTTTTCTGCGGGTAATAAACTTCGGAAAATACAGCTAACTGATCATTCGAGGCACTGTACTCGTAAGTCAGGTGATCCGGGACATAATTTGTAAGACGGATGAAATCTGCCGATCCTACTTGATAGCTCGGCTCGAGACTTACGGCATGCTTCTCCTGAATTATTGCTGTCTGAGAAGGATCAAAAGAACCTATAGACCGCATCTCCTCATCTGCGTTAGCAACAATTTGAAGATTTTGAACGAACCAAGCATTACCTAGGGCTTCATTGTTGATCGTTGGTACAGGTCCTCCGTCTTGACCGGATCGGATCAAGTACCGCATATTCAACATGTTGAGGATGTGTGGATTCGCAGTGGGATTAGTAAGGTATTGCTCAATCAACTCCTGGTAGATTTTCAGTTTGGCCGCGTGGTAACCACCTATGTTTTGATGAAAGCATGATGGAATAGCACTGGCATACGGATTCGACTGCGTTAAATCGAAGACTCGATAAGATAATGTCTGGTCAGACAAAATTTGGTTATCTACCGGTCGTGGTTGAACGATCTGGTTTACTCTGGATCTATCAACAAAATCAGATGGAGACAAATATCGAGCATTTATTGTCCAAATGTCGATCAGAGCAACCAGGGCGAACAGTGCCAATCCAAAACTGGAAGAAATCCACTTTTTCAAGAAGGCCCACAAAACACCCGCTGCCACTAGTACGTAAAACAGTGATCTAAATGTATCAGCAAATAACAAGCTAGCCCGGTCTTCCCTTAGCCCTGCCAAGACTTGAGGTGTTTCGGCAAAAACGGAATCCGATGGCCCATTCAAGTTACCTGCTGCTCCAATCAAAAGCATTACTCCTATCAGGCCAAGCATGATGCCGCCACCTCGCAACAAAGCTTTCTTCTTCTCCTCAAAAGTTACAGAACCGTCGATAAGTTTTCGCAAACCAAGCATGCCGACAATCACTATGGGTATATGCCCCAAAGTGTAAATCATCGTGACTGCTCGGAACTTGTTGAACATAGGCAAATTGTCGAACAACCAGTAATTGATGATCGATAAGTTCTCTCCCCACCCCAGTGCAATAATTAAGATCATACTGGCCACCGCCCAGACCTGCATTGTTTTGCTCACCAAAAACAAACTAACCAAGAAAAGCAAAACAAGGACAGCACCATAATAGTAGGCACCTGATGTGAAAGGCTGCGCTCCCCAATATTTGGTGGTAAACCGAGCTAACTGATTCGGATCAACAGGCACACTAGAAAGCGCCCTGGTCGTACTGCTATTTCGATCCTGGATAAAGAATTCTTCACTAGTTCCCCCCATGAAATTTGGAGCCAGCAAACTGAACGTTTCAAGCTTTCCCATACTCCAGTCAAAAGCATATCCTTTGTCCAAACCCTCAGTCGGCTTATTAGTGGTGGTTAACTCAGACCTACCGCGAATCGACTCGCTGGAGTATTCATATACAGTCCACAACTGAGTGATATTTGGTAACACGCCAATGAGGGCTGAAATACCCAGAATTAACACGCTCTTTCCCAAGTGTTTCAGGTCTTTCTCCCGGTAGTACTTGTAGGTTACAGAGGCAAGTAAGAGTATGGATAGTAAGAAGAAGTAATATGTTATCTGGATATGGTTGGCATTGATCTGCATGCAAATAAATAGTGCTGTCAGAGCGCCTCCGATCAGATATTTTTTGTCTAGAATCAGCAATATTCCCGCCAACGTAGGGCATAAATAGCTGACAGTCAAAAGTTTATTTAAGTGCCCGCCATCAATCAGATGTATGTGAGAAGTGCCTATGCTAAAAACTGTTGCACCAATGAAGCACAGGTACCATGGCAGTTTTAATACTAACAGTAAAACATAGCAACCTAACCAAGCAGAAAATAAAAGACCATATGGTTTACGCACGCTACCAAATAGCCGAGTGATGCCTGACGTAACTTGTCCTAACAGATTGTAATTGTTTCCCCAGCGACCATATACTAAGAAGGTGGGCATCCCACTAAAAAGACTATTTGTCCATAAGACCTGTCTGTTTTCCTGCTCATTAAACTTCCTCACCTCAGCTTGTTTGCAAGTTGCCTGGATGACATCAGACTGTGTCAATGTCTTATTTTGAAAAGAAGAAGGATAGAAATATATAAGGCAAAAAATCGCTCCAATGAATATAGCTATGCCATGCCTTATGGCTGGAGTATAGGGGCCCAAATTCATCTATAAAATTTTGGTTGGTAAATTTATCATTTTAATTTTTATTAATCTCTAATCCTCAGTAAACTAGAGGTTTGTTTGAATATTTGCATGATGGAACCAAAGATTTCAGTTATCACAGTTGTGTTCAATTCCAGAGATCTATTGCAGGGAACAATCCATAGTGTTAGGGATCAAACGTTGGAAGATCTTGAATATGTCGTGGTGGACGGAAAATCTACAGATGGAACAAAAGAGCTAATTACCGCTAATCTGGATGTAATCGATGTGTGGATCTCAGAGCCCGATGATGGAATATTTGATGCTATGAATAAGGGACTTCAATTAGCTAGCGGTGAATTCATCCTATTTCTTAATGCCGGTGACCACCTTCACCGGCCCGACGTTTTAGTGGAAGTTTTCCAAAAAGTAGATGATAGCATAGACATTGCATATGGACAGACACTTATGGTTGATGCAGATCGGAACGCAACTGGGTTGCGAAGTGATGTAACACCACATCTACTACCTCAGAATTTAGCTTGGACAGATCTTAGGTTCGGCTTATGTGTTTCTCATCAGTCTTTTATTGTCCGAAGAAGCATCGCAGGAAATTACGTTGAAAATAATATTAGTGCGGATACGGACTGGGTCATTGAGTGTTTGAAAAAAAGTAGGCAATCGATCAATGTGGGAATCATTATCTCTGAATTTCTCATTGGTGGTTTCTCCAAACAACATCGATTGAGGTCATGGATAGATAGATACAAGATGTTGAGAAAGCATTTCGGTTTTCTTCCCAACTTGTTTAATCACTTACAGATTACCGTCCGAGCGATAAAGCACGCACTTCGATGTAGCGGTGCCGAAAATTGTTAAATCTGAATCTATAATAAATAATATGCCCTTCATAAGAACGATCTCGTACAAGGAGTCTGCAGGATATCTAAAGCACATCTATGACGATCTGATCAAAAAGCGAGGAAAACTAGCCGATGTTCATAAGATCCAGAGTCTGAATCCCGAAAGCATTGTGGCTCACATGGATCTCTATATGTGTGTCATGTTTGGCAAGTCTCCGTTGCGTAGATACCAGCGTGAGATGATGGCTGTAGTGGTATCCCGATGTAATAATTGCACCTATTGTGTTGGACATCATGCAGCAGCGCTCATGCACTTCTGGAAGGATAGTGAGAAGGTGAGCCAATTGGCAAAAGATTATCGATTGGTGAAGCTAACAGATCTCGATATGTGGCTCTGTCGATTGGCAGATATTCTGACCGTCCATCCGGATCAAACAGAGGAGAGTGAGATTCTTATAGCACTGCGGAAGATCGGCTTAGATGATAAGGGTATTTTGGATGCGACCCTGGTTATCGCTTATTTCAATTTTGTAAACCGTATTGTCTTAGGACTGGCAGTAGAGCAAGAAGAAGATGTTGGTGGCTATAAGTATGATTAGGGTTCCCTTAGTTTGGCATAGAGATATGCATCCAGAAATACGTCACCCTTTTGGAAAGCCCTTTTAAGATATCCCTCCCGCTCAAAACCCGCCTTTTCCAATACTTTGCAAGAAGCTATATTATGCGCAAATACATGTGCGTCCACCCGGACTAGGGTCGTTGTGGCGAATATGTGACTGGTAAATCGGTGGACAACAGATGTCATGATCCCTTGATTCCAATAGGCCTTGGAAAGCCAGTAGCCAAACTCAGAGCGAAAAGACTTGATACCCTTGTCATACAACAATCCAATACCTCCAATTAATTCACCATCCTGATTCCGAATCGCCCAGTCACGTTGGAGCTTGTTTTTTTCTTCAAAGGTTAAGACCCGACTGATAAATTCTTTGGCATTTTCTCCCGTGTAAGGAAAAGGGATAGTGCAGGTATTTCGCGAAAATTCAAGATCATTTAAATGCTTCACAAGAGATTTTCCGTCAGAATAATCAATCATCGTGAGGTGAATCCCATCTTGTACATCAATTCGATCAGAAGTACGGAGCATAATGTCAACTTCGATGATTAATCAATTTGCGATATGTACGAAGCATTTGGACAGGTTGACAACCACGACGAAACATATTGAAAACAATTAGGTTCGCAAATTGGACGCGAAAATAGTGGTTGTTCTCATACTTTCTTGCTGATACCAATATATCCTTCGGCATAATACAGAACTTGTACTTATCCTTTGCCCTCGCCAGTAGATCAAAGTCTTCCATGATCACATATTCAGTGCGGAAACCGCCAAGGGCTTCAAAAACACCGCGTTTTATAAAAAGGCTCTGATCGCCACCCCGGCACCACATTTGATTGAAGCGAGTTAGGAATGCATTGAGTTTCAATAAGACACCGCCACTTTCAAATTTGAATCGATAGCAACCCATGTCGTACCCGTTCTTTAACGCAGCATCGATATCGTTTCGAAAGGAAGTTGGAGGTAACGTATCTCCGTGTACGAAATAGAGATTATCAGATGTGGCATGGTTGGCACCTAGATTCAACTGAGCCGCACGACTCCGCTCTTCACATTCGATGGTCTTCACACCAAATGATCGTGCAATTTCCAGGGTATCGTCGTCACTTTTGCCGTCTACAATAACGATTTCAGTTGAGTCTGGCTCACTACCCTCTTTTAGACGCTGGATGAGCCGCCCAATATGTGCTTGCTCGTTGAGTGTAGGTATAATTATGCTAAGTTGCATACAGTTGCAGACTACAGTTTACTCCCCTTTATATATGCGTATCGCTCTAGAATTGGGAGTAACAAAGCCGCGATACATCCCTTCTGTATTGAAAGGCATATGAATATTTCCATCCTTGTCTAGGCTGATAATGCCTCCTGTACCGCCGGCCTCAACCAGTTTGTTATGGATGATGTGATTACCTGCTTCTTTGAGTGTCTTATTTCCATATTCCATCTGGGCAGAAACGTCATGGGCTACTGCAAAACGAATAAAGTATTCTCCATGGCCAGTCGATGACACCGCGCACGTATTATTGTTTGCATAGGTGCCAGCTCCGATGATCGGAGAGTCACCAATTCGATTAAACCGTTTGTTAGTCATACCTCCAGTTGACGTGGCTGCAGCAAGGTTGCCATGGTGATCTAGGGCAACGGCACCTACGGTCCCGTGTTTTCGATCGCTATGATCCAAAGCTGTGCTTCCAGGTTCTTTAGTCAGCTGCTCCTGTAGTGCTTTCCACCTCCTTTCAGTAAAAAAATAATCTGGTTCTACTTTCTGGATTCCCTGTTGTTCTGCAAAATCCTCTGCACCCTTTCCAGTGAGAAATACATGTTCTGATTTTTCCAAGACTGCCTTGGCTGCCAGGATCGGATTCCTAATAGACCGGACGCCGCCAACAGCACCTGCATTCAAGTTTTTGCCATCCATGATTGACGCATCCATTTCATTTATGCCGCCATTCGTAAAGACAGATCCTTTTCCAGCATTAAATAAGGGACTATCTTCCATGAACACACAAGCAGCTGTCACGGCCTGAATAGCAGAGCTTCCATCCTGCAACATTTGCTCCCCAATGCTAAGCGCTTCCTCCAATATCTGCCGGTACGCTTTTTCTTCACCTTCAAGCATGTTTTCTTTGGTTATCACACCAGCACCTCCATGAATGGCTAGCGCATAGGAGGGCCGCTCAATCATACTCACTTGCGTCTGATGGTCAGAAATAGAAAAGCAAGCCATCAATCCCAGCGGTATAAGTATCCATGTGCATTTCATATGATTTCGAGTCAAAACTTTGCTTATGAGAATCAGTACATTTGAAACTTCATCCTTTACTAAGGTATGAAATGTCAAAAAATATAGATGTCACCAAAATGTAATTGAAAGAGGAGAAGCCATGAAAATATTAATAATTGGAGGCGGTAATATGGGACTGACCTATGCCCAGAGCTTCTTGCGCTCGCACATCGTCAATGCTAAGGAGATGATGATATTAGAAAAGTCACCTGAGAAAGCAGAGCATCTGGCCCAACAAAATGTAGGGACAATATATAGTGTGCCTGAGAACTGTCTCCCACATGCTGATTTGGTCATTTTAGCTGTCAAGCCGCAAGATGCTTCGGATCTATTCCAGAGTTTAGGAGGGAGATTAGATCCCCAACAGGTATTCCTTTCCATAATGGCTGGAATAAAGACGAGTACCTTGAGGCAAGAGCTCGGCATCGAAAAAGTAATCCGCGCTATGCCAAATTTGCCTGCCCAAATTAGCATGGGAATGACCGTGTTTACTTCCTCTGAATCGGTAACCCGGATCGAACTCGTTACGGTACAAAACCTGCTAAATACCACTGGTAAAACAATTTATGTGGAAGATGAAGATCTGATCGATGCAGCAACTGCCATATCCGGTAGTGGGCCTGCCTATGTCTTCTTTTGCATGAAGTCTATTATGGACGCTGCCAAAGAAATGGGCTTTAGTGCACCAGAGGCGGAATTGCTTACTTGGCAGACATTCAAAGGTGCCGTTGAGCTCTTCCACAAAAACGATCTTACCTGCGAGGAATGGATAAATAAGGTTGCCTCGCGGGGCGGGACGACCGAGGCCGCCCTGGCATTCTTTTCTTCAAATAGTGTTGATCAGAACCTAGCCCGGGGTGCTCATGCTGCCCTCCAAAGAGCCAAAGAACTTGGTGAATAAAATGTGCTCAGGTTCCGCTTAGTAGCTGCTCAATTCTCAATGCGGATTTTGCAGCGTCCTTGTCTATCCGGAGCCCCCTCTTCCACTCCCACCAAACAATGGTGCTGTAGCCGGTCAGCGGCAAGATGGTGATCAAAAGGAGTGCATACCCATCGAGAAATTGCCAGCTAATCACAACAACCAACAAGGAGTATAGTAAGTAAAAGATCAGCAGCAAACCGAGTCGGACCGGTGTTTGAAATTCCACTTTCTCTACCTTCTCAGTCGCCACATACTTAGCCAGATAAAAGGGTATGGCATTGAGAATATACCCGCCAAGCGCGATCGGCCCTGTGAGGAACAATATCATGAATTGGACGACCTTGAGAGGGCTTTTAGGTTGCTTCTGGTTACCATCAAAGGATTGGCGCCATTCGAGCAGAATCTTTTTTATTTGGCTGTCATCTGCCGTATTCAGCGCCTGGGATAATTTCATCTCAGCATCAAAACGCTTATGATCAAAATCTACAATGGGCCAATAAGCTTGGTCTTGTGGCAGAGTATCGTTTTGCGTCACCTGGTTGAACAGCTCGGTCCGTTTGGGGCCTTCCAAATGAATGACATGTGATGCCAGGTGCTTCCCTAATTCTTTTGTGAAGTTTTGCATAGCACTGACCGCATCGGTTCTGTACGCAGCCAGATAAGTTTTGATTTCCAATTCTTTGCCAATACTGATCTGCACATCAGAGCGAAATGAGGTGCCATCGGAATAGTTGATCCCAACAGGCACGATTACCGTTTCGTCCAGGGCTTGACTCTCCCAGGCACCAAAAGCCAATCTAGCAGTGCCTTTCTGCAGGGGAAAAAGCTTCTTCTGTAATCGCGTATTCCCTTCCGAAAAGATTAGAAGCACTTTCTTCTCTGCAAGCACTTCATAAGTCAATTCAAAGGACTGTTGGTTCTTCCGCATATTCGAAAAACCATCTCGAAACCGATAGATCGGTATTTGGTTAGTCATTTTGAAAAACCACTTCCATCTAGATTTGAAAACATCACCCCTTACAAGAAAATGTAGTGGACGTTCAGTAAAGCAAGCGAGTATACAGGCATCGCAAAATGCCATGGGATGATTGGAGGCAAGAATTACTGGTTTATCCAATGGAATATTATCCCGCCCAATGACATAGATCTTGCGAAAATATGTCTTCAGTAAGGTGGCCACCAGTTGCCTAAGAATTTGATAGAACAATCCTTGTCGTAATTTTGCCCTTAGAATGTAAGGAATTAGGTACATTTTTAGCCGATGACAGATCAATATTCTGATAAATATCTGGTGGTAGTTGCAGGCCCTACAGCCATAGGAAAGACTGAAGTTGCAATTCAACTTGCCCGGTTCTTGAAAACGGAGATCGTCTCGGCTGACGCCAGGCAAATTTTCAAAGGCATGGCGATTGGTACCGCAAAACCATCTGGTGCAGAGCTAGGCAGGACCAGGCATCACATGATCAGCAAGCTGGAATTGGATCAATCTTATAGTGTCTCGGATTATGAGAAAGATGCCTTACTATGTATTACGAAAGTGCATCAGAAGCAGCATGTTTGTATTCTTTCCGGGGGCTCCGGCCTATACATGCAAGCTGTCTTGGAGGGATTCGATTCCATTCCCACAGTACCGGAGGAGCTCCGTGATCAAATTCACAGACTTTGGAAAGATAACGGCATCAAATGGTTGCAGAACGCAGTAGCTGAAGCGGATCCGGATTATTTTCGTGTAGTGGATGCTCAAAATCCACGAAGACTGATTCGGGCTTTGAGTGTAATTCAGCAAACTGGTCAGCGTTATTCGAGTTTCCTACACGGAAGCAAAAAGGACAGGGATTTCCATATCATTCCGATTTTACTCAGTATGGAACGGAGTCAACTCTACGAACGAATCGACAAGCGAGTGGATAGGATGGTAGATAGGGGATTGAAGGAAGAAGCCAGATCCCTACTAATATATCGCCATCAGCAGGCACTTGCCACGGTTGGGTATCAAGAGTATTTTCAATACTTTGATGGTGATATTCCGGAAGAGGAGGCTTTGAGGTTGATCAAAAGAAATAGTCGTCGCTATGCAAAACGCCAACTTACGTGGTTTAGAAAGTTTGAGTCTTGGAAGAGGTTTGAAGCTAACCAAATTCATCAAATGCTTGAATACATCCGGAGTGAAATGGATATCACAAGAAAACCTCGACCTTCTCAGGTGGCCGGCCAATAATAGCCTTAGAACCTTTGATCACTATAGGTCGCTGGATCAATTTGGGATTATCGGCGAGTATGCGAATCCATTCTTCTTCTGAAATCTCTTTATTCCGATACGCCTCTTTAAATAACTTCTCTTCTCTACGGACTAACTCTGAGGCTTTGATTCCCAATTTCTTTAGCACATCCTTGATTTCTTGACGAGACGGTGGTGTTTCCAGGTATAAAACCACCTCCGGGTCCAATCCATAATTCTGGATGATGTTTAAGGTTTCCCTGCTTTTGCGACATCTAGGATTGTGATAGATTTTCATACCTTTCACAAGAGTTTTAGCACCTCAAATTTACAGCTAATTATGATTTGGAAGCAAGCAGCGGAGCTGGATTTGCTCAACAAGGTGAAGAAAAACACGATGGTAGACCATTTGGGGATCAAGTTTACCGAGATCGGGGACGATTATTTAGATGCAACTATGCCTGTAGATCACCGTACAGTCCAGCCTGATGGAGTACTTCACGGCGGTGCTTCAGTCGCCTTAGCTGAAACAGTCGGCAGTATGGCGTCATTCCTATGCATAGACGATATCAAGCGCTTCAACGTTGTAGGAATGGAGGTCCATGCAAGCCATTTGCGAGGAGTTTACGGTGGAAATGTGATAGCAAGGGCTCGGCCCGTGAAGATCGGAAGAAAGGTGCATGTATGGAATATTGAAATCGTCCAACAAGAAAAACTTATATGCGTCAGCAGACTTACAACAATGGTCATCGAAACCCGAAATCCTTCATAAGCTACGATCAACTACGAGATATTCAAGTCTTGGTCTCATTAGTTATCTCCTGTATTCTGACTCTCTCCATGTACAAAGCAGAGGCCCAGCAAGTTGATTTTAATGTGCAACAACTATCAAATACACGATTTTCCTTCGAAGATAATGTAGAAAGTCGCTATCGTCAGTATAGTGATATCTGGGGATGGGAAGCAAGTGACTCCACACCATATGCAATCATTGGATGTGGCATCGGCACATTGATCTTTCTGGTTGCTGATCCTGTCAATCCTGAATTGGTACAGATAGTACCAGGTGCTCAATCGCTATGGAGAGATATGAAATCACATGAAAATTACATCTATGTAGTAGCAGATGAAGGGGCGGATGGATTACTAATCATTGATATGGCAGGGGCACCGGATGAGATTACCTGGAATTTCTGGAAACCTATTATCACTGGTAGCAATGGCATGGCATTTACCCTCCAAAAATGTCATAACCTTTATGTGGCCGATGGCTATGCGTACCTGGCGGGCTGTAATGTGAATGGTGGGGGAGTGGTTATTCTAGATATCCATACCAGTCCGACCGATCCAACAGTTGCCGGTGTTGGAGATCCTCGATATGCACACGATGTCTTTGTAATCGATGATCGGATGTATACATCCGACTTGAGTGCTGGCTTTACTATTACTGACGTCAGCAATAAAAGTAATCCGCAGGCATTGGCTGCACAACTCAGTAGCGGCGGTTTTACACACAACGCATGGTCCTCTGACGACGGCCAGCTTCTTTTCACCTCCGATGAACGAAGCTTCGCAACTGTCGATGCCTATGATGTATCGAATCCCGACGAGATCATACTACTAGATAGATACCGGCCGCAGGCTACATTGGAGGATCCCGTGGTACCGCATAACGTTCATTATTACGATGGATACCTGGTGGTTTCATTCTATACCGATGGTTTGAAGATTATCGACGCCAATGATCCAAGTAATCTAGTTGAGGTTGGGAGCAGTGATACTTATTTTCGATCATCCGGCGGGTTTGATGGACTATGGGGTGCTTATCCTTATACATCGTCTGGATTAATCTACGGCTCGGATATGGCGTCCGGATTGTTCATTTTTGACGCAAATTATCATCGGGCAGCATACCTAAGCGGAACTGTCACAGATGCGAGCAATGACTCTCCTCTGCAAAATGTGATGG
>Ga0224508_10003946_pt1 | contig 12215 bp, 11 predicted proteins | sample SF_Jan12_sed_USG_4_FD_170157 | JGI IMG/M metagenome (GOLD analysis project Ga0224508, IMG submission 170157) | Sediment microbial communities from San Francisco Bay, California, United States - SF_Jan12_sed_USGS_21 | ecosystem: Environmental > Aquatic > Marine > Sediment | place: USA...
GGAATCACGAACTCTGTCAGCCCATTGATCTACAAGGCATTTTTTCACCCGAAGGCGACCGAGAGGATCGACTCACAACCGGATGTCCACGGTGGCCGCCCGGCGCAGGTCGCGCAGATAGCGCCGGGCCAGCATGTCGAGGCGCTGGGCGGTCAGCGAGTCCCTGATCTTCTCCCGGTCGATGCCGTCGTCTTCGCGGCTGCAGACGAGCAGCAGGCTGATTCCGGCGGCAACGCGTATCGGGGCGCTCGCCTGGCCGACGGGCAGCGGCCAGATGACCCGGCGCAGGTCCTCCGGGAGCTCGCTCAAACTCAGGGTCCCGAGGTCCCCGGAGCCCGGCGAGCCGTGTTCCTTGGCCAGCGCGTCGAAGCTCTCGCAGCCCTCGATGCGCGGCTGTAGCTCGGCGGCCTTGGTCCGCGCTTGCGCCAGCTGGTCCGCGGCGGCATCGGGCGGCAGGGCGAAGAGAAGCTGCTTGATGTTGACCGTGGCGTCGCTCAGAGGAACCTGGCGCCGGTCGCGCAGCAGCAGGATGTAGAAGCCGCCGAAGGTAGAAATCGGCCCGGCCATTTCCCCCGGGCGCATCCGGCCGAGCTGGTCGGTCAGCTCGTCGGGCAGCTGCCCCTCCTCGACCCAGCCCAGGTCGCCCCCCACCGAGGCGGTCGCCGACTGCGAGAACTGCCGGGCCAGCGCCGCGAAATTCGCGCCGCCGCGGAGCTGCTCGACCAGGCGCTCGGCGGTGCGCCGGACATCGTCGTCCTGAAGCACGCTGTCCACCCCGAGCAAGATCTCCGAGACACGCAGCTGGATCCGGCCCTGACTGGACTGGATGCGCGTGATGACCTCGTCGATTTCCTCCTCGCCGATATCGACGGTGGGGCGCAGGCGCCGCTGGACCAAGCGCCGCCACGTCAACTCGCTCCGGACTTGGTCGAGCAGGGCCTTCGGGAGAATTTCGTTGCTCCTCAGCAGGGTGAAGAACTGCTCGCGCGACATGTTGTTCTGCTGCGCGAGCATGGAGATGGTGTCCTCCGTCTGTCCCTCGTCCACCGTGATCTCTAGACGCTTGGCCTCCTGAAGCTGCAGCCGTTCGTCGATCAGCGAGCGCAGCACCTGGCGCTGCAGGCGGCTGCGCGCCTCCGGCGAATCGTTCAGGCCCGAGGCGAGAATGGCCAGGCGCGTGCGCATCGCCAGGTCGAGCATCGAGATGACCTCGTCGTTGACCACGGCCGCGGCGCGCAGCGTGTTCTGCGCGACCCCGGGCGACAGCTGGGCCGAGGCCGCCAGGCCCGAGACCAGGGCGATGGTTGTTACGGCATAGGAAAACAGGCGTTTCATTGTTGCGTGCTCGACCAGGAGCGATTTTCAAGAGGCATTGGAGCGGGCCGACTATAGGGCCAAGCCTTGCGGCAAACAACGCTCGCCAAGCCGATTCGCGAACCACCGTTACTCGGAAGAGCCGCCGGTCTGGTACCCGGACCCGAAGCCGCCCAGGGTCTTGAAGCTGATCTGGACGAAGATCGAATCGTCCTCTTCGATCTCGCGATCGGAAAAGAACCGGCGCTCGCCCACGACCTCGATGAGGAAACACTCGTCCTCATAGCTCAGGCCGACCGACGTGCTCAGGGTGCTTTCCCTCTCGAGGTCCCGGCGGTTGGCGACGAAGGCCGACCAGTTTTCGTTGAACCGGCTGGTCAGGCGGAGGTTGATCTCCTCGCGGTCGAGGTTGGTGGCGCCGACCGCGCTGTCGATGAACAAATAGTCGAGGTCCAGGTTGAGCGCCGGCGGACCGATCTTGAGATCGACTTCGTTCCGGCGGGGCATAAAGCTCTTCTTGTCCCGCCGGAAACGATAGAGCAGATCGAAATAATTGACCGGACTCAAGTTGACCCGCCCAACCACGTCCGACAGCTTGTCCTGCACGCCGGAGTTCTTCGGAAACAAATCTTTCTCTTGCGACAGTCGATAGCTTTGGCCGATGAAGAACCCGGCCTGACTACCGCTGGGGCCGATCCCCTTCCATTGCAGCCCGTAGTCGAACCGTTGTCCGGAGTCGACGCGGTCGAGCCCGGGAAAGCGGTTCAGACTGAAAAGGTTCGTATCGTCGAACTCGAAGTCGAGACTGTCCTCGTTGGGGATATCGTTCGGATTGCCGCCGTTCGGCCCGGCGACGAGCTGGGCCATCGGTTCGATCACCTGATTCAGGCTCTCGGATTGGCGAACCCAGGGATAGCGCCAACTCAGGGCCAACTGGGGAAAGAAGCGGCCGGCAACCTCGGTTTCGGTCGGTCCCGAAGGGTTGACGTCGATGCTGCCCGGCAGGAATTCGTCGCTCCAGTAGCCGTCGGTCTGGACCTTGGCTTTGAGGGTATAGAGACCGCCTATGGGGTCGGTGTAGGGAACTTCCCAGCCGCCCGTCAGCGACAGGCGCCGGACATCGCGGCCCTCGCGCCGCGAGAGGACCATCATGTTGGCGTCGATGCTGTAGGTGCTGTCGGCGATCCAGGGTTCGCTGACGAAGTTGTAATCGACCAGGGGCGCGACGATGGGCGCCTCGCGATTCTTGTCTCTCTCTCGCAGCCCTTGGAAAGCGAAGGCGTTTACCGCGGCGTAGTCGCGGCCGTCGAGCCGCTCGGCAAAGAGATTGCTGGTCAGGAAAGAGCTGTTGTCGAAGTTGTACAGGCGCAGGTAGGTATCATCGGTGGACCAGTCTATGTCGAAGCCGGCACGCCAGGTCTCGCTGATGTCATAGCGGCCCATGGTGTCGACGTGGCCGCGCACGACGTCTTTCGATATCGTGCCGTCGTTCTCCTCGCGGTCCGCGGAGGTCACGCTGCCGTCGATTTCATGCTGTCCGAACGGCAGGAGCTGTCGGACCTGCCCGGCAAGAACGATCCCTTGCTTGGTGGTGAAGATCGGCTCGAACGTCGCATCCAAAGTGGGCGAGACGGCCAAATAGTAGGGCACCTGTGCGACACCGCCCAGGGTCTCGGAAGTGCCGAAGGTGGGCGTGAGAAAGCCGCTCATACGTTCGACCGTCGGATCCGGGTGCTCGAAGTAGGGGGTGTACAACACCGGAATACCGGCGAATTCCAGCCAGGCGCTGCTGTAGCGGATCTTTTGGTCGTCTTGGTCGTGCACGATCTTGGCGGCCTTGATCTGCCAGAGCGGCGACCGGGTCGGATCGTCGCGGCACAGATCGCAGGGACTGAAGACGCCGTTCTGGAACACGGTTCGATTGCCCCCCGTACGCAGCCCGCTGCTGGCGGCCATGCGGCTGCGGTCGCTCAACAGAACCCGGATGTCCTTGATGAAGCCCTCGCGCAGGTCGCCTGTCAGCTCGACGTAGTCCGCAAACACGGCCTCGCCGCCCGGCTCCAGAAGGCTGACGTTCCCCGAGGCGGTGACGACGTTGTTGCGCAGGTTGTAGGACACGCTGTCGGCATGCAGGACGCGCTCGCCTTGCGACACCTCCACCTTACCCGAGGCGGTGACGACACCCAGGGTTTCGTCGTAGGTCACCTGATCGGCGCTGATCAGCGCGGGCAGATCGCTTTGTAGAACGTTGCGCGCTTGGGCAGGGGGCTCCGGCGCGCCCGCCGGCGCTTCGGCGGCCTCACCCACTTGGGTGGCCAGCGCCGTGGCCGACCACAGGAATGCGGCCAAAGCCCAGTTCCGCAATCGCCCCCGCATATGCCTTCGCTAACCGTCCTCGAGGTGAAGCAGCATAGCAAGTCCCAGCATGGCACTGATGCCGGCCGGTGCCCAGCCCGCCAGAATCACCGGTATCTTACCCGAGAGGCCCAGGGCGAACACGAAGTTGGACAGGAAATAGAGCAGGAATCCCGCCAGCATTCCGAGGACGACGACCAGGGCGACATGGCCTTGACGCTGCGGCCTGAGGGAAAAGGTCGCGGCCAGCAGGATCATCGCCGCGAGCAGCAGGGGCGTCGCGAGCAAACGGTTCAGTTGCAACTTGTGGCGCTGTGCCGAGAAGCCCGCGTTTTCGAGAAGTCTGACAAAGCTGGGCAGGCTCCAGAATGAGATGGTCTCGGGGTCGGCGAAGCTCTCGAGTATCTTGGCGGGCGTCAGCTCGGTTTCCAACTCCATGGCCTCGACGCGGCGTGTTCGTGCGCCCGGCACGGACAACGCGGCGTCGGTGATGCGCCATACGCCGTCGCCGAGCACGGCGCGCGACGCATCGATTCGGCTGAGGAATCGGTCGTTGGCGCCAAAGCGAAAGACGATCACGCGGTGCAGCGTCATGCTGTCCGGCGAGGCCCGCGCCGCATGGACCACCGACTGACCGTCCCGGTCGGCTTGGCGCAGCCACAGGCCGCTGCCCGACAGGGCCAGGGCGGACTCCTGCCGGCCCGAGAAACGTGCCTCGATCTGCTCGAAGCGCCCCAGCAGGGCCGACGCGACCGGGTTCAACACGGTGACCGACACAACGCCGATCAGCGCCGCCACGCTCAAGACGGGCAGGAGAAACTGCCAGACCGAAACACCGGCCGCCCGCGCCACGACGAGCTCGTGCGCGCGCGTCAGGCGCCAGAAGGTCGCCAGGCCCGAGAACAGAACAGTGAAAGGCATGACCTCCTGGACCAGGTGGGGCAGCCTGAGCAGGACCATGGTCAGGATTATTCCGAGACCAGCCCCCGGCTTGTTGGCGAAGCGGTCGAGCAGATCGACCATGCTCACCAGCACGATGATGCCGCTCAGGCCGAGGAAGAACGCCGCCCAACGCCCGGTGAATTGCCGGGCTATGTAGCCCGAGAGCGTCCCCGACAGGCGCGGACGCCGCAGCTTGAGCTTGGCGGCTGCGCGGATCATCGTGGTTCCGCCGCAAGCGGGCGGCAGGTCGCAAGCCGCCGGTGCGGGTGCCGGAGCAGCACGAAGACGCTGCCGCAGGCGGGCAGCACGGCGGCCAGGTACATGAGGGGAATGGCCTGCGGCGAGCGGCCCGCCAGATCGTGCATCGCGAGCCCCAGGCCCTCCAGGACCGCCGTGCAGAGGACCGCCGTGAGGATCCTGTAGATCTGTCCGCGGCGGTTGAATTCGCCCGACAGCAGCGCGGCCAGGCCGACCAACACGAAGGTCAAGGTATAGAGCGGCGCGACCAGGCGCTGGTGGCCCTCGGCGATCAGCTCGCCGCGGTTGCGCAGGTCGATTCCAGTCGTTTCGGGCGACATCAGTTCCGCCAGGAAGCGCTCCTTGGGCTCGCGCCAGCGCGTCTGGGGCGTATCGGTGAAGGTGGAGACATCGACCGTGTAGCGGTCGAAGTAGAGCAGGGACAATTGACCGCGGTCCCGGTCGACTTCCTGCCGGTTCCCGTTGACCATGACGACGTGCGGACCGGTATCGGCGCGGACCAGGGCGCCGCGCTCGGCCATCATGGTGACCGGCCTGCCGGCCTTACGGCTGTCGTGGACCAGGATGCCTCGCAGCTCGCCGTCGCTGGTGCGCTCGCGCACATAAACCGTGATCCCGTCGCCCAGGTCGTTGAACATGCCTTCCTGGAGCAGCACCGCCGAATAGTCGTTGCGGATGTGGAATTGCAGATCCTTGAAGGTCCGGTAGGACACCGGCTGGAAATAGAGCAATATGGCATAGACGACGAGCGTGGTCGCGAGCGCGAGGATGATCGCCGGGCGGGCCAGCTGGGCGTGCGACAGACCGGCCGCGCGCAGCACCACCATCTCGCTGTCCATCATCAGCTTGTTGTAGACGAAGAGCACCGCGCAGAAGGTCGCGATCGGCAGCACGATGCCCAGGAAGGACGGCAGCAAAAGTCCCACGAAGGCGAAGAACGTCGTGGCCGGCAGGCCGCGGTTCACGATGTAGCCGAAGAAACGCAGCGACTGGGTCAACCAGACGGCGAAGGTCAAACCAAGGGTCACGAAAAACGTCGCGAGCCAGAGCTGATTGAAGATGTAGCGTGTGATCGATCGCATGGCGGCTATTTGTAACCCGCCTCCGCGAAAGCCGATAGGTTGAAATTCGGGAAGGCCGTGACCGGCGTCCTGTCTTCGTCTGTCCGGCGTGGTGCCCGAGTCTCCCCGGTTCATAGAAGCTGGAGGACATCTCGGCATCCGGGCTATGCTAATGGTGTTTGGCACAAACGACGCTATCCGGTTGGGGGCCACGGAGGGCGTTGTGGCCACCGGGCGCCGCATTTGGGAAGATGTCGGTCGAGGAATGCAAACGACGTGGTGTCGGTCAAATCATCCGGCTGGGCGGGGACGGCTGAACGCGGGGAACCCGCGTCCGGGGCTGCCCGCCGTGCCGCGGGGGCGCCGCGGGTGTCCGTCGTGGTCCCGGTCCACGACGAGGCGGGCAACATCGCCGCGCTGGTGGCCGAGATCGAGACGGCGCTGGGACCGGAGCTTGATTTCGAAATGGTTTTCGTGGACGACGGGAGCCGCGACGAAAGCCCCGGGGAGCTGGCTCGGGCGCGGCGCGGCCATCCGCGGCTGCGGGTGCTGCGGCACCGGGAGCGGTGCGGGCAGAGCGCCGCCCTGAGGACGGGAGTCGCCGCCGCCCGCGGCGCTTGGATCGCCACCCTGGACGGCGACGGCCAGAACGATCCCTCGGACATCCTGGTACTCCTGAAGGTTCGGGACGAGAGCGAGGATCCGGCGCTTCGCATGATCGCCGGCGTGCGCCGGCAGCGACGGGACGGCCTGGTCAAGCGTTTTTCCTCTCGCGTCGCGAACGGCCTGCGCAGCCGGGTCCTGCGCGACGGCGCGACGGACACGGGTTGCGGCCTGAAGCTGTTCCAGCGCGAGGCCTTTCTGGCGCTGCCGTTCTTCGATCACATGCACCGCTTCCTGCCGGCGCTGGTCCGGCGGGCCGGCGGCGTCGTCCTCGAGGCGCCGGTCGATCACCGCCCGCGGCGACACGGCGCCTCGCACTACGGAGTCGCCGATCGCGCCTGGGCGGGACTCGTGGATATGCTCGGGGTCGCTTGGCTCCAGCGTCGGGCGAAGGTCCCAATTGTAGAGCGGATGGACGAGTGATGAGTGAGGTATGGATTTGGCTCGCCATAGGATTCCTGGGACAGGCCCTCTTCTCCTGTCGCTTCATCGTCCAGTGGCTGGTCAGCGAGCGCGAGGGACGCAGCGTCATCCCTCGGGCCTTCTGGTATTTCAGCTTGTTCGGCGGTATGACGCTCCTGATCTACGCCGTCCACAAGCAGGATCCCGTATTCATCGTCGGTCAGGCGGGCGGGGTGTTCATATATTCGCGAAACCTCTATTTTATCTGGCGCACCCAGCGAAGCGGGTGATAAGGCGGGACCGGCGAGGTGGAAACGAGCTGAAGCCTTTTTCGTGAAATGAAGATATTCAACAAGATCGTCCTGGCCTGCGCATGGATCGCCATAGTGGCGACGACCCCTTACCTTTACAGCAACAGGTACACGCTGGACGCCTGGGGAGTCCTGCTGTTTCTCGGGCTGGTCCTGATCGTGGGAATCGCGACGGTCTTCCTGTTCACATCGCTCCTCGACAAGGACTGATACCAATCGAAAGATATGTGATCGGCGCCGCGGCGCGCGGTCAGCGGCAGTCGCCGGGGCCGTCGGGAAAGAGCCGGATGCGAAAGCGGACGGTCCGGTTCCGCCCGTTCTCGACCGCCACCTCGATTTCGAAAAGCCGGCTCCCCGCGGCGCCCTCGAAGCCGAGGAGCGCCTGGGCGGACTCGAGCATGGCCCGATCGGCGACGGACTTCCGGTCGACCGCCCAGATCAGGGCGCATTGGCCCCGGACTTCGCGCGCCGGTGGGCGGGTGTGCGGGACCCCCGATCCCAGAATCCGCGCCGCCGGGAAGTAGGGCCGCAAATTGCCGCTGAGGGAATAGGGGTAATCGAAAGCGTAGATCGTGCCCTCTCGAAAACCGGCGTCGCCAAGCTGCCGGGCGAGCCCGGCATAGGACAGGTTGTACCGCGGATAGTCCCTGGTCAGCGGTTCGCTCAGGTACTTTCCCAGCATCAGGACCGGGGTCAGCAGGGCGAGGGCCGTGAACGCCAGGGCGATGCGGTTCACCGCCCGGCGCGACAGCCCCAGCCCTTGGGCCCAGGCGGCCAGCCAGAGCGGAAACGGCACCAGGATGAAGAGATACTGGCCGCGCACCCTGGTGGAGCCGCTGACGGCCACCAGCACGAAGACGGCGGCGACCGACAGGCCGAGAAGGATGCCGAGGACCCGGAAGGTGCGCCGCGCCGGCCAGTCGCCGGACACCCCGGTCCGGGAGGCCCGCCAATAGAGCAGGGGCACGGCCAGGGCCAGGGGGACCAGCATGTTCAGAGTCGCCTTGAGCGCCGAGGCCCAACCGAGGGCCAGCCCGGCGAGCCAGGAGTGGTCCGTGCCCATGGCGAAGCGCGCGGTGGCCGAGTCCTCGAAGCCGGCCGCCTGCGCCACCATCCACGACGCGTGCGGCAGGGCGATCAGCAGGGCGATCGCCGCCGTCCCCAGCATGCGAAGGTCGCCGAGCCGGCCGCGCAGGCCCGCGTCGAAGAGACCGGCGCCGAGCAGCGACACCAGGAAGATCGCGTAGTTGTACTTGGCGAGGAGGCCGAGGCCGATCACGCATCCGAGGACGGCGTACCAAAGGGTCTTTCCGGACTCCTCGAGGCGCAGCAGCGCGTAGAGCGTGACCATGCAGGCCGCCGCCAGGGCCGCCGTGTGGCTGTACTTGATGGCGAGCCACAGGCCGATCTCGTACATGGCGAAGGGCGCCATGGCCGTCACCACGGCCAGCGCCTCGTCGCGCAGCACGCGCCGGGCGGACAGGTAGAGAAAGCCGTAGAGAGACAGGATCATGAGGGACTTCACCGCCAGGACCGCCGGGAGGCCGACGCCGAATGCCACCTGGGCGGCGATCACGAGCCAGGTGTAGAGCGGCGGGTTACGGGTGTCGTAGCCCAGCTCGAAGGACTGGCTCTTGACCAGCTGGTCGACGTCGTGGCCGATGCCGCCGCTGTAGAGCACGCCCTTGATCAGGAACAGCACCAGGACGTAGAGCGCCAGCGCCACGAAGAAGTGCCGCCCGGTCAGCAGCCAGCCCCCGTTCCGCTCCGCGATGCCGTCGATCGCTGTCGCAAGGGCGGTGCGGAACGGCATCTCGGCGGGGACCTCTCGGCGCCGGCCGGGGGCAGGGCCGGGGTGTAGGATGGGAGACGGAACGGTTATACCAAAGGTCCCCGGCATTGACACAGCCGCCGATCCGGGCTCGGGCATTGACAGACACCGGGCCGAGCGGATATCGCAGGTGACCCCGTCCGGCGGCCTGCCGGTCCAACAGCTCGAGCAAAGGGATCCCCGATGAAAATCAGCTTCGCGTCTTTGACCCTGCCGGAAACCGGCGCGCTCGCCGTGACCGTGGCCAAGGGCCGCAAGCTGCTGGCCAGCGCCGCGGCGCTCGACAAGGCGACCGGCGGGGCGCTCAAGCGCGCCATGGCGGCCAGCCGCTTCAAGGGCGACAAGGATCAGCTGCTCGAGGTCCTGGCCCCGCCCAAGGTCAAGAACAGCCGGATCGTGCTGCTCGGCGTCGGCGAAGCCAAGGACCTCGGCCCGCTCGACGCCGAGAAGCTCGGCGGCGCGCTGCTGTCGCACTTGAACGGCGTCGGCGAGATTCACAGCGCCCTGGCCCTGGACGCGGCCGGCGGCGGCAAGGGCGAGACCGCCGCGCTGGCGGCCCATGCCGCCTACGGCGCGCAGCTGCGGTCCTACCGCTTCGACCGCTACCGCACCAAGGAGAAGCCCGAGAAGAAGCCGAGCCTCAAGTCCTTCGACGTCCTGAGCGACGACCCCAAGGCCGCCAAGAAGCACTACGGTCCCCTGGACAAGATCGCCGGCGGCGTGTTCCTGACCCGCGACCTGGTCTCCGAGCCGGCCAACGTGATCTATCCCAAGAGCCTGGCCGCCCGGGCCAAGGCCCTGGAGAAGCTCGGCGTCAAGGTGAGCGCGCTGGGCGTCGCCCAGATGAAGAAGCTCGGCATGGGCGCGCTGGTCGGCGTCGGCCAGGGCTCGGAGCGCGAGAGCCAGCTCCTGGTGATGGAGTGGAGCGGCGCGCCCGCGGCGCGCAACAAGAGGCCCTTTGCCTTCGTCGGCAAGGGCGTCACCTTCGACACCGGCGGCATCTCGATCAAGCCGGCCGGCGGCATGGAGGACATGAAGTGGGACATGGGCGGCGCCGGCGTCGTGATCGGCGTGATGCGGGCGCTGGCCGCGCGCAAGGCCAAGGCCAACGTGGTCGGCGTCTGCGGCCTGGTCGAGAACATGCCGTCCGGCACCGCCCAGCGCCCGGGCGACATCGTCACCTCGATGTCCGGCCAGACGATCGAGGTGCTGAACACCGACGCCGAGGGGCGGCTCGTGCTGGCCGACGCCCTCTGGTACGCGCAGGAGAAGTTCAAGCCGCGGGCGATCGTCGACCTGGCGACCCTGACCGGCGCCATCATCGTCGCGCTAGGCAACGAGCACGCCGGCCTCTTCGCCAACGACGACGAGCTGTCCGAGCGCCTGACCGCCGCCGGCAAGGCGGTCGGCGAGCCGGTCTGGCGCCTGCCGCTGGGCGAGGCCTACGACAAGCTGATCGACAGCGACGCGGCGGACATGAAGAACATCGGCAACCGCTCGGGCGGCTCGATCACCGCGGCCCAGTTCCTCCAGCGCTTCGTCAAGAAGGGCACGCCCTGGGCCCACCTCGACATCGCCGGCGTCACCTGGTCGAGCAAGGACCAGCCGACCGTGCCCAAGGGCGGCACCGCCTTCGGCGTCCGCCTGCTCGACCGCCTGATCGCCGAGCACTACGAGCGGTGAGGGTCTGTTCGAAGAAGGGCGAGACGGAATGAGGGCGCGCGCATCGTGCTTGGCGAAATTTGTCATTGCCGGACGTGATCCGGCAATCCAGGAAAATCCGCGGCCCCGGCCGTTGCCTGGATCACCGGGTCGAGCCCGGTGATGACAGGAGGAGCGGACATGTCACGTATTTTCGATGACGCGTCTTCGAACGGGCGCTCGACCTGCGGCGTGGGCCCGGGCCCCACCACCGGTCCGGCAGGCCCATGACCGACGTCCGCTTCTATCACCTGACCCGCACGCGCCTGGAGGCGGCGCTGCCCAAGATGCTCGAGAAGACGCTGGAGCGCGGCCAGCGCGCCGTGGTGATCGCCGGCTCCGACGAGCGCGTCGAATCCCTGAACGCCCAGCTCTGGACCACCGACGAGCGCGGCTTCCTGCCGCACGGCTCGGCCAAGGACGGCTACGCGGAGGACCAGCCTGTGTGGCTCACCGCCCGCGACGAGAACCCCAACGGCGCGAAGGTCCTCTTCCTCACCGACGGCGCGTCCTCGCAGTCGCTGGCCGACTACGAGACCTGCGCGACCCTTTTCGACGGCAGCGACGAGACCGCCGTCGCCCGGGCCCGCGACCAGTGGCGGGCGCTGAAAGAGGCCGGCCACGAGGTCACCTACTGGAAGCAGGACGAGCAGGGAAAGTGGGCGCAGGAGGGTTGAGGAGAGCGACGGCTGCAAGGCCGTCGAACTCGTGTTCCGGGACAAGCTGGTCTACGCGATCTTCGACCCGGCGCTCGACTGCGTCGTCACGGTCCTGCCCAAAGGCTGGGCGGCGCGCGAGCGGAGGCGGGCGTGAGCGACCGCCCGGACGAGATCGCGCGCGCGGCCCTGCCGCCCTTCCTGGCGGAGGTCGCGGAGCTCGCCTCGATCGGCGTGGCGCTCGCCCTGGCGCGGGACTTCGGCGGCATCCGGCTCTACGTCCCCAAGCAGCCGGGGCCCGGCGGCAAGCTGGCGCGCAGCGTCGGCCTCGAGGCCGCCCGGGCGCTGGCCCGGGCCTACGGCGGCGAGCAGCTGGACGTGCCCAGGTTCGCCGCCAGGAAACGCCTGGCGATCGCCCGGGCCGCGGGCAGCTCCAGCCAGGTCGCCCGGCGTTTCGGCGTCACCCAGCGCTGGGTGCGCAAGGTGCGGAACGGCGGGGCGGGCGACGGGGGGCAGGGGCGGCTGTTTGAGTAGCAGCGCGGATCTCTGCTCTACCCCCGGCTCCGGGCCTTTCCACGGCCCGCATTCTACGGCGGGTCATGAACATCCCGCTGGAATTTTAAAGAGGAAATTTGAAGGTAATGGTCAGGGATCGATCCTGTAGGGACGGTCTTGGGTGAGCATTTTGAAGATGACCCGGCAGAGGTGTCGGCCGAGGGCG
>Ga0224508_10003947_pt1 | contig 12214 bp, 10 predicted proteins | sample SF_Jan12_sed_USG_4_FD_170157 | JGI IMG/M metagenome (GOLD analysis project Ga0224508, IMG submission 170157) | Sediment microbial communities from San Francisco Bay, California, United States - SF_Jan12_sed_USGS_21 | ecosystem: Environmental > Aquatic > Marine > Sediment | place: USA...
GATGCAACTTGTGCGGGCCTTGGGTTCCCGCTTCGACCCGTTTAAGGCCGTGTTCGATAGCGAAATCAATTGCGCTGTAATAGCAGGCCTCGAAATGCAGAAATTTGAAATCCTGGTCGCAGCCCCAATTGCGCCCGAACAGGGCGTCGCCGCCCCGCAAATTCAGGGCGCCGGCAATGTTCCGGCCGTCCCGCTCGGCCATCATCAGGACGACATCCTCCACCATTGTTTCTTGCAGAAGATCGAAGAAAGCCCGGGTTAGATACGGATAGCCCCATTTCCGATCATAGGTATCCACGTAAAATCGATGAAAGTCGTCCCAATGATGGGGTTTGATGTCGAGGCCGGTCAGTGCACGTACTGTGATACCAATTTCAGCAACTTTTTGCCGCTCCCGCCGAATCGATTTGCGTTTTCGGCTGGTCAGCGCCGCGAGAAATCCGTCGAAATCCTGATAGTCGCGATTATGCCAGTGGAATTGATGCCCGTGCCGGATGAGATATCCCATCGAGTGCAGGGTTTGAGCATCCCGTTCGGTGCAGAAGGTGACATGCGCCGACGACACGCCCAGCTGCCGTGTTGCTTCGATGAGGCCGGCTGCCAGGGCTTTCCCGGCATCTGCCGGAGAAAGTGCCGAATCGGGCGTGGACGCCCGAACCAGCAGACGCGGGCCGGTTACGGGGCTGAAAGGGACGGCGCATTGGAGCTTCGGATAGTAATGACCGCCCGCCCGTTCATACGCATGCGCCCAGCCGTGATCGAAGACGTATTCGCCCTGGGAGTGATTTTTGATATAGGTCGGCAGCGCGCCATAGAGCCGCCCATCGCTGTCTTCGATCGTCAAGTGGTACGGTTGCCAGCCCGATTCGGCCGTCGCCGATCCACTTTCCTCCAGGGCCCGCAGAAAGGCGTGACTGACGAACGGGTTGTATGCGGTCGCTTCGTCACGGGCGCACGCGTCCCATTCCGCCGCTGAAACATCGGCGATCCGTTCGACCACCCGGACCGCAATGGCGTCACGTCCATCGGGCATCGATTTCAATTTCCGCCCGGCCTACCGCTGACGGTACGGCCGGATTTTATGGTTCGACTCATTCTGCAACGTGTTTTGACGAACTAGGCAATCTCAATGACCGCATCGATCTCCACCGCGGCGTTGAGCGGCAGGCCGCTGGCGCCGAGGGCGAAGCGCGCGTGCCGGCCGGCGGTCTCCGAATACGTCGACGATCATATCGGAGGCGCCATTGATGACCTTCGGGTGGTCCGTAAAGTCCGGGACGGCGTTGACGAAACCGCCCAATTTTATGATACGGCGGATATTGTCGAGGTCGCCGACCGCCGCTTGCGCCTGAGCAATGATATTGAGGCCGCAAAGCCGCGCCGCGGCAACGCCGTCCTCGGCCGTCAGATCCGCGCCGATCTTGCCCTGGTGTTGAACTTTTCCGTCCCTGAACGGCAGTTGCCCTGAAATCCAGATCTGATTGCCGGTGATCACGAAGGGAACGTAGTTGGCGGCGGGCGCGGCGGCCCCGGGCAAGTCGATTCCCAACGCTGACAACCGTTTTTCGATCTTTCCGGCCATGACGATTGTCCCTTGCACCTGTCGCCCACGGATTGCGGGCGGATCGAGCTTATCCCAGGAACGGAGTGCTCGAAAAGCAATCAAATCACCGTTGCCGCCAGTGCCGGCGAAGAAGAACAAAAAAAAGAGGGGGGTGGTTTAAAACCACCCCCCCAGTTCACAGGGAGCACCGTGCCAGAGTGGGGTCTTCCGTTACGAACACCCGCTGGTAGCGCCACAAGTGACGCATTTCAGACAGGTTCCGTTGCGGACGAGGGTGAAGTTGCCGCACTCGGCACACGCATCACCTTCGTACCCCTGGGCCTTGGCCACGCGGATCCGGTCTAGTGTGGGAGTGACCGTCGCAGTAACCGAAGCCCCTACCGCAACGGTCGAAACCGATGCGGCAGCCGCGGCGACCACCTGGCTCTCCGAAGAGCTGGTCGCCACGTTCGTGTCGGCGATTTGGGCGTTTGTCTTGCCCGCACCACCGGAAAAAACTAGCAATTTGGATGAACGCACATAGCCGTTGCTGGCCAGCCGTTGCAGGGCGGCGAGCGTTTCGGCGGGCGGTTCGGGTAAATCGCCTTCATTTACACCTGTGCCCAGGCTGTCCGGCAGCATGTCGGACGGCTGCGCGTGGGCCAGGTCTTCTCGCGCGAGGTAACTGATCGCAACCTCACGGAATATATAGTCCAACACGGAGGTGGACATTTTGATCGCTTCGTTGCCTTCCACGATGCCGGATGGCTCGAACCGCGTGAAGGTGAACGCCTCGACATATTCGTCCAGCGGAACGCCGTATTGCAGGCCGATCGAGATCGCGATCGCGAAATTGTTCATCAAGCTTCGGAAGGCCGCGCCTTCCTTGTGCATGTCGATGAAAATCTCGCCCAGCGAACCGTCTTCGTATTCGCCGGTCCGCAAATAGACCTTGTGGCCGCCGACGATTGCCTTTTGCGTGTATCCCTTGCGCCGATGGGGCAGCTTCCGGCGCATGGTCCGCTGCTCGATAATCCGCTCGACAATTTTTTCGGCGAGTTTTGGCGCGGCGGCGTATGCCGTGTTCGAGTCGCTGATTTCCTCGAGAAGATCATCGTCGTCGAGCACCACCGTTTGCAGCGGCTGACTGAGTTTCGAGCCGTCGCGATAGAGCGCGTTCGCCTTGATGCCGAGGCTCCAAGACAACCGGTAGGCCGCCTTGCACTCGTCGATGGCGGCGTCGTTCGGCATGTTAATGGTCTTCGAAATCGCGCCGGTGATGAAGGGCTGCGCCGCCGCCATCATCCGGATATGGCTCTCCGTCGACAGGTACCGTTTGCCGATGCGGCCGCAGGCGTTGGCGCAATCGAAGATCGGCAAGTGGGCTTCGTCGAGATGGGGCGCGCGTTCGAGTGTCATGGCGCCGCAGCAATAGGTGTTGGCCTGGGCGATTGCTTCTTGTGAGAAGCCCAGCGCCTGCAACATATCGAACGACGGTTCGTCGAGGCTTGCGGCGTCCAACCCAAGCGTTTCCGTGCAGAATTCCTCGCCCAACGACCACTTGTTGAACGCGAATTTAATATCGAAACAACTGGCGAGATTGTTTTCGACGGCGGCCAGTTTTTCTTTCGTAAAGCCCTTGGCCTTCAGTGCGGTGTGATCGATCCCCGGGGCTTCCGCAAGCGTGCCGTGGCCGACCGCATAATCGACGATTTCCTCGATCTGGTTCGCATCGTACCCGAGTCGCTGCAGCGCCTCCGGGACGGTGCGGTTGATAATCTTGAAGTATCCCCCGCCGGCCAGTTTCTTGAACTTGACCAAGGCGAAGTCCGGCTCGACGCCCGTCGTGTCGCAATCCATGACCAGGGCGATGGTGCCAGTCGGGGCAATTACCGTGGTTTGGGCATTGCGGAAGCCGTGCTGACGGCCCAATTCGTAGGCCTTGTCCCAGGCCGCCGCCGCCGCGTCGGCGACCGCCGTTTCGGGGCAATTCTTATAATCGAGCGCAACCGGCAGAACCGAGAGATCTTCATAGCCGTCGGCCTTGCCCTTAGCGGCGCGCCGATGGTTCCGTATCACGCGAAGCATGCTCTTGGCGTTTTTCTTGTGTCCGGGGAACGCCCCCAATTCCGCCGCCATTTCCGCGGAGGTCGCATAGGCGGTGCCGGTCATCAAAGCCGTAATGGCCGCGCAGAGCGCCCGGCCTTCCGCGCTGTCGTAGGACAGTGCCGACGCCATCAGCAACCCGCCGATATTGGCATAGCCTAGACCCAAGGTGCGATATTCATAGGACAACTGGGCAATCTTCTGCGACGGGTATTGCGCCATCAGAACCGCGATTTCGAGCGTGATGGTCCACAGCCGCACCGCATGCTCGAACGCCGCGATGTCGAATTCGCCCGAGTCCAGGCGGAAATTCATCAAATTAATCGAGGCGAGATTGCAGGCCGTATCGTCCAAAAACATATATTCGGAGCACGGGTTGGACGCGTTGATGCGGCCCGATGCGGCACAAGTATGCCAATCGTTGATCGTCGTATCGAATTGCACGCCCGGATCCGCGCAGGACCAGGCGGCTTCGCCGATTTGATCCCACAAGGCGCGCGCCTTGACGGTCTTCGCTACCGCGCCGTCCGTGCGTTGGATCAGCGGCCAATCCGCGTCCGCGTCCACCGCGTCGATGAAATCGTCGGTAATCCGGATCGAGTTGTTCGAGTTCTGCCCCGACACCGTGAAATAGGCTTCCGAGTCCCAATCCGTGTCATAGGTCTTGAAGTCGATTTCGGTGACGCCTTGGCGGGCGTATTGCAGGACCCGCTGAATATAGTTCTCCGGCACCATCGCCTTACGGGCGGCGACGACGGCCTTTTTCAGGACGGTGTTCTGTTTCGGATCGAACCGGCCCTCGCCATCGTCGTCGTTTGCGCCGCAGGCATGCAGCACCGCGTTGAGATGAAGGTTGCAGACCTTCGATCCGGTCACCAGCGCAGCGACTTTCTGTTCCTCGACGTTCTTCCAATTGATGAACGCTTCCACGTCCGGATGGTCGATGTCGAGGCAGACCATTTTCGCCGCTCGGCGCGTGGTTCCGCCCGATTTGATCGCGCCCGCCGCCCGGTCGCCGATCTTCAGAAAGCTCATCAGGCCGGAAGAACGGCCGCCGCCGGACAGTGGCTCGTTTTCGCCGCGGAGCGACGAGAAGTTGCTGCCCGTGCCGGATCCGTACTTAAAGAGACGCGCTTCACGCACCCAGAGGTCCATGATGCCGCCCTCGTTCACCAAATCGTCTTCGATCGACTGGATGAAACAGGCGTGCGGCTGCGGATGTTCATATGCCGACTCGGAGGCGGTTAGCTGTCCGCTCTGAAAATCAACGTAGAAATGGCCTTGTCCCGGGCCGTCGATTCCATAGGCCCAGTGCAGGCCCGTGTTGAACCACTGCGGCGAGTTGGGGGCCGCCATTTGATGGGCGACCATATATCGCATCTCGTCGTAGTAGACTTTGGCGTCTTGTTCGGAGTCGAAGTAGCCGCCCTTCCAACCCCAATAGGTCCAGGTGCCGGCCAATCGGTCGAACACCTGTGTGGCGCGCATTTCGCTGCCAAAGCGTTCGTCTTCCGGCAGTTCTGCCAATGCCTTTTCGTCTGGAACCTGCCGTTGCAGCCACGCGGGAACGCCCTTTTCCCGGACCCGGCGCAGGCATTTCGGTACGCCGGCCTTGCGGAAATATTTCTGCGCCAGTACGTCGCAGGCGACCTGACTCCAGCTCTTGGGAACCTCGATATCGTCCAGCTTGAAAACGACCGACCCATCCGGGTTGCGGATTTCGCAGTCGGTGCTGCGGAAATCGATGTCCGCGTATGGCGACCCCAGCCTTTTTGTGAAGCGTCTTTCTATGCGCATCCGCGCAATCTCCCGAATCTCGTGTCGTGCCCGGCTGAAGCGTTGCCGGCCCCCACCAATTTTCCGTGCGGGAATCTCGTGTCGCCAAGCTGATTCACAGTGTTGATGACCCCCGACTTCCGCGCCCCCAAGATGTCACGGTTGTTTCAGCGCAACGCCGAAATCTACCAGTGACCCCTACATCTAGCGGGCAGGGGGATGTAAGCCACAGATTATTGAAGATTGCAATATATTTTGTGTCTAATAGTATTCCCGACACAATATTTAGCGAGAACAAGGTCTTCGCTGAACTTGACGAGGGTGGGCCTTGATTTAACTGTTGGTTTGCTGAAATTCGCCGTGTCGAGGCGTGGACAATGCGCTTCGGGAGTCGGGAAGCGTTGTTCTGGACGCCGATGGCGTCCGGTGCCATATTCCGGGCGGTTACGGAAGCGGGGTGTATGGAGAAGCCATGACCACCATGGTCACGCGGGTGATGACCTGGCTGCAAGGCGTGCGGGTAGGGCGGGATTCATTCGGAAACCGTTATTTTCAGGAACGTGCGAAGCCGACAGGCCGCCGCCGTCGCCGCTGGGTCATCTATTCGCGGGACGATGACGCGAGCCAGGTGCCGCCGGCTTGGCACGCGTGGCTGCACTACACCGCGGCGGAGCCTCCGGGCGACTCGGCGAAAGATATGCGGCCGTGGCAAAAGGATCATCTGCCCAACCAGACCGGCACGACTCAGGCCTATCGCCCGCCCGGGCACACCTTATCCGGGGGCCGTCGTGCAAAAGCGACCGGAGACTACGAGCCGTGGACTCCAAACTAACGAATGTCACCGCCGTCATGAGCAAGCAAACGCTGCACGCCCTGGTCGGCGCCGTCATCGTGGTCCTCGGCGTCGTCGCAATCATCGTCAGCCAATCCGGCGGCCGGGGGACGTCTTCCGGCGGCTATGAGCTTATCGGACAATTCGGCGCAACCGACGGGGTTGCGGTCGGCACGAAGGTGTTGCTGGTCGGCATCCAAATCGGTGAGGTGACGCGGCAGTTTTATGACCGGGAGTCGCAGCGCGCCGTCCTGCATTTCACCATTCGGTCGGGGATGGAAATTCCGATCGATAGTGTCGCGTTGATCGTCAGCGATGGCATGCTCGGCGGCAAATACATCAAGATCCAGCCGGGCGGCGAATTGGAAATGATGCGTGCCGGCGAGACCTTTGAATATGTCCAGGATTCGATCGTCTTCGAGGAAATACTCGAAAAAGTAATTCTCAACGCGGAACGGCGGCGCGGCGGCGCCAAGACGCCGGAGCCCGCGAAACGATCGCCCAACGAGGCGCGCTTGCAGGAGAAGTTGGAAAAACTGGGCGGAGCGGGGCGCGTTACCGGGTCCGCGGAGGATTTAAGAGGCCTATGAAACGCAATATCATCGAAACGGGACTGGGGGCGATCGTCATAATGGTCGCGCTATCGTTCCTGGTATTCTCCTACAGCCTCAGTGATCTCCGTCCGGCGCAGGGCTACGACCTGATCGCCAAGTTTAACGCCATTGACGGGTTGGCGGTCGGCAGCGATGTTCGAATCGCCGGTGTCAAGGTTGGCACGGTGGTCGATCAGACGATCGACCAGAAGGAGTTCCGGGCGATTGTGACGATGAAGATCATGCCGGACGTAAAGCTTGCGAAGGATTCCGTCGTGCGCATTTCCAGCGCCGGATTGCTCGGTGGGAAATACATCAAGCTCGAACCCGGCGGGGCGACCGAGGTCTTGAGCGAAGGCGGTGAGCTGACGAACACCAAGGACGTGATTTCGATGGAAGAGTTGCTTGGCAAGGTGATCTTTCTTGTGACTGGCGAAGAGGGGGAAAAAAATTAACGCATTCTCCGGCCCGCGGCAGGCAATCGGCGGATTGCTGGCGCTCCTCGCGATAGCCCTCGCCCCTGCGTTTGGTGGGTTCTCTGCCGCCGCCGCCGAGGGCGATACCCTGGTGCTGCAGGGACTCGACAAGGTGACGGCACGCATCTGGACCTTCGACGCGCGAATCGGCCAGGTCGTCCGATTCGGCACATTGGAAATTCGCCCACGGTTTTGCAATCGAACGCCGCCGGAAGAGCCGCCGGAAAGCGCGGCGTTTCTCGATATCTACGAAGCCCGCATCGGCGAAGACCGAAGCGATCTGTTCCACGGCTGGATGTTTTCCTCCAGCCCGGCGTTGAATGCCCTGGAGCACCCGGTTTATGACGTGTGGGTTCTTGACTGCAAGGTGGCCGATGGCGCGGCACCGTCGGATCCGCCGACCTCCGCGCAGAAGTAGTCCGGCCGCTCAGCCCGACAATATGGACGTGACGTAGCCGGGATCTACAGTCCGCACAAACGCCGCCCGGGTGGCCAGCGCATCGCTCAACAGGATTCTGTACTCGCTGCGCGGTATTTCCTTGGCGCCGAACCGGACGAGATGCTTGGTGATAAACTGCGTGTCGATGAAATGGTACGCGCCAAGTTTCAGGGACGCCGCCAAATAGACCAGGGCGACCTTGCTCGCATCGGTATCGCGGCTGAACATGCTTTCGCCGAAGAAAATTCCCCCCAGCGAAACACCGTATAGCCCGCCTGCGAGTTGGCCGTCGCGCCAACACTCGACGCTATGGGCGTGGCCCATGCGATAGAGCGTCGAGTAGAGTTCGATAATCCGGTCGTTGATCCAGGTTCTCGGCCTGTTGCCGGTCGCTTCCGCGCAACTCTCAATGACGGCTTCGAATTCCATGTCGAAGGTGACCGTGAACGCGCCCTGGCGAATCGTCCGCCGCAGGCGTCTCGGCACGTGGAATTCGTCGAGCAAGATGATGCCGCGCATGCGCGGGTCGACCCAAAAGAGCTCTGGATCATTGCGGTCTTCGGCCATGGGAAAGACGCCCACTGCATAGGCTTTTAGCAGCATGTCCGGCGTCAGATCGGGCATTTCCATGGCGTTACCCGCGGGTTCAGTCGTCGGTGTCTCCCGACAACCAGGCTTCAAGCCAGTGAATATTATAATCACCGTTCAGAAAAGACTGTTCGTTCATCAGACGTTGATGCAACGGAATCGTCGTATCGATCCCGCCGATGACGAATTCCTCCAGAGCGCGCCGCAGCCGCATCAAACATTCGTTGCGGGTGCGCCCGTGCACGATCAATTTCGCGACCAGGCTGTCGTAATGCGGCGGTACGGTATAGCCGGAATACAGCGCGGAATCGACGCGAATTCCGAGTCCGCCCGGCGCATGGAATTCCGTGACCTTGCCGGGCGACGGCACGAAGGTTTCCGCATTTTCCGCGTTCAGCCGGCACTCGATGGCGTGCCCGGAGAGTTCGATATCGCTTTGCGTATATTCCAATGTGCCGCCTGCTGCGACGCGAAGCTGTTCGCGCACGAGGTCGACGCCGCTGATCATCTCGGTGATCGGGTGTTCGACCTGGAGGCGCGTATTCATCTCGATGAAATAGAATTCGCCGTCTTCGTACAGAAATTCGACGGTGCCGGCGCTGCGATAGTTCAGCTTGGACAGCGCCTTGACCACCGTCTGGCCGATCCGCTCGCGTGTCTCGGCGTTGAGGGCCGGGGACGGGGCCTCCTCCAGAACCTTTTGATGGCGGCGCTGCAGCGAACAATCCCGCTCGCCGAAATGCAGTACGGTTCCGTTGCCGTCCCCCAGGACCTGAACTTCGATATGGCGCGGCGTTCTGAGCAGCTTTTCGATATAAACCGAGTCGTCGCCGAAGGCCGCCTTGGCTTCCTGGCGGCACATGGACAGCGCTTCCGACATTTCGTCGGCACTATCCGCGATCTTCATGCCCCTGCCGCCGCCGCCGGCGGCCGCCTTCAAAATTACCGGATAGCCGATTTCTTCGGCGACTTTGATGGCTACGTCGTCTTCCTCGACGGCGCCATCCGATCCCGGCACCACCGGGATGCCGATTTCGCGGGCAATTTCCTTCGCGCGAATCTTGTCGCCCATTTGCGCGATGTGATCCGGCGACGGGCCGATGAAGACGAGGCCGTGCTCCTCCACCATCTCGGCGAAATGGGCGTTCTCCGACAGGAAGCCGATGCCGGGATGCACCGCATCGACGCCGGATATCGTCGCCGCCGTCAGGATCGCGGGGACGTTCAGATAACTGTCTTTCGACGGCGGCGGTCCGATGCACACGGATTCATCGGCCAGGCGGACATGCATGGCGTCGGAATCCGCGGTGGAGTGAACGGCAACCGTCTGCACGCCCATCTCCTGGCAGGCACGGTGAATGCGGAGCGCGATTTCTCCGCGATTCGCGATCAGGACTTTTTCGAACATCACTCGAGAATTAACAAAACTTCGCCGAATTCAACCGGTTGCGCGTCGGCGACGCAAATCGCCTTGACGACACCGGAACGCGGCGCGGGAATTTGATTCATGACTTTCATGGCTTCGATGATCAACAGTGTCTGGCCCTCGGTCACCTGATCGCCTTGCTTCACGAACGGCTCGGCGCCGGGTTGCGGCGACAAATAGGTCGTGCCGACCATGGGGGACGGTATGGCGCCCGGGTCGTCGGCGCCGGGCGCTGCGCTTGCTTCGCCGGCTTCGGCGGCCACAGCCGTTACGGGTGCCGCGGTCGGCGCAGATACGCTGACGGGCGCCGCCGCGACAGCATGCGTTGCCGCGCGCGACACGCGAACCGATTTGTTGCCTTCGCAAATTTCGATTTCAGTGAGGTTCGTTTCGTCGAGAAGTTGGCCCAAGTCGCGAATCAGCGTCTTGTCCACCTGAAACTTAGGCATGACCGTCCTTACGTTTGTTGTCCAGCCGGTTTTCGCTCTGTTGCGGCCACGATATTCACCGATTTGCCAACATTCGATTAACCGCATCAAGCGCAAGCAGATAACCGTGTGCACCGAAGCCGCAAATGAGGCCGCTCGCCGCGAGCGAAATATACGAGTGATGCCGAAACGGCTCGCGTGTGAATATATTCGACAGGTGCAGTTCGATGACGGGAATGTCGAGTGTTTTTATCGCGTCGAGCAACGCCACCGATGTGTGCGTCAAGGCGCCTGCGTTGATGATCAGCGCGGCCGCGGATCGCCGGGCGTCCTGAATCCAGGTCACCAATTCACCTTCGATGTTCGACTGACGGAAGGTGAGCTTCAGGCCAAGCGACTTGGCGTGCTTCCCACACGCCGCCTCGATGTCCGCCAGCGTCTCGCTGCCGTAGATTTCCGGTTCCCGCACACCCAGCATGTTGAGATTTGGGCCGTTCAGGATCAAGATTCCGGGTTGGTCAGCCACGTGCGGGCACCCGCATTCGTTGTTTGTGCCAATCTACTATATGTGGACGCAAATTGGCGAAAATAGCAAGAGCTTGTGTGTATTCCGCTGCCGGGTTGGTGGTTTTGATCGCTTGGTCTAGGGTGCGGCGACGCGGTGGAACCGAGAGGGAGTCCAATAGATGCCGAAGGTGAAGGAAGTTCCGTTCGGCGAATGGAAGTCTCCGGTTTCGGCGGCGATGATCGTGCAGGACAGCGTCGGGATCGGCCAAATCGCGCTGGATGACGGCACGATATACTGGACCGAGCAGCGTCCGGCGGAGAACGGCCGCACCGCACTGGTTCGGTGCGGTGGCGACGGCCGGCCCGAGGACGTGGTGCCGCCGCCGTTCAGCGTGCGATCGCGTGTCCATGAGTATGGTGGCGGCGGGTTTGCCGTCCGCGATGGCACGGTGTGGTTTTGCAACGATTCGGATCAGCGCCTGTATTGCCAATCCGCCGGACTTGCACCGGCGCCGGTGACGGAGGAGGGGGCGTGGCGTTTCGCCGACCTGGTTGTCGATGCACCGCGCAACCGGGTCGTTGCCGTGCGTGAGGACCATGGCCGGGACGGCGGCGAACCGGTCAACGAACTGGTCGCAATCGACACTGCCGGAACGATCGTTGTGCTTGCCAGTGGTGCGGATTTCTACGCCGCTCCCCGGATATCGCCCGATGGCACGCATCTCGCCTGGCTGTCGTGGAATCATCCGCATATGCCGTGGTCCGACTGCATCCTCTCCGAGGCGGCACTCGATGCGGCGGGACGACCCAACGGCGCGCGGCGTGTCGCCGGCGGCGACGGCGAAGCCGTCTTTCAGCCGGAATGGTCGCCCGACGGGACGCTGTATTTCGTGTCCGACAGGAGCGGCTGGTGGAACCTGTACCGTTGCGATGGGGCGGCGGTGCTGCCGGTGTGTCCGGTCGAGGCGGAATTCGGTCTGCCGCAATGGATTTTTAATATGCGCACATATGGATTTGCCGATGCGCGGTCGATCATCTGCGTCTATCTGCTCGATGGTATCGCCAAACTCGCCCGCATTGACGCACGAAGCGGTGCAATCCGGTCGATCCAGGTCCCCTATGTCGAGATGCATGGGCTCGTCGCCGATGCGGACAGCGTGGTTTTTTCCGGTGGCGGCATGCATGAGCCGTCCGCGCTGATCCGGGTGGCGCTCCCGGAGGATGAGCAGACGGTGATACGGCGCTCAATGGCCCGCGCGGTCGATACCCGGTTTCTTTCGAAAGCCCAACCCGTGTCATTCAAAAGCGCCGGCGGCCGCACCGCTCATGCGTTCTATTATCCGCCGCGCAACGATGACTACCGCCCGGTTGCAGGTACGTTGCCGCCGCTCATCGTGAAAAGTCACGGTGGCCCGACCGGACAATCCGGGGGCGCCTTCAGCCTCAAGACACAGTTCTGGACCAGCCGCGGATTCGCGGTGTTGGACGTGAATTATGGCG
>Ga0224508_10003948_pt1 | contig 12212 bp, 14 predicted proteins | sample SF_Jan12_sed_USG_4_FD_170157 | JGI IMG/M metagenome (GOLD analysis project Ga0224508, IMG submission 170157) | Sediment microbial communities from San Francisco Bay, California, United States - SF_Jan12_sed_USGS_21 | ecosystem: Environmental > Aquatic > Marine > Sediment | place: USA...
GAGCCAATGCTGGGCCGCGGTCAACGCGACCGGCGCTCATCTCGAGGAAATGTGTCGCTGCGTAGTCAATAGATGAGGAATGTTGGAAACAATAAGTAACCCGTTGCAGTACCGCCGCGTAGTTGTCGAGCGCGATGATCCACACGGCGAACAGCACCACCGTGATGACAATCGTTTTCATGCCGAAACCGAGCAGCAGGATCGACACCGGCACCAGCGACGACAACGGCGCGGCCGCGAAATTATTCACCCACATACCGAACAGCCGTTCGCGGTGGGGTTGAGTCCCGTGAGGAAGCCGAGAGCCACGACGAACACGATGGCAAAACACCATGCCCAGGGCGAAGTGGTGCCGAGAATCAGCATGCCTTCGCGAAAATTACCTTTCGGCAGAATGTAATGTCGATCAGCGCGCTGCTGAAATTCTCGCCGGCATCCGGATGGGCTTCATACGCGCGGTCAAGGGCGTGGTAATCGGACAACTGCTGATCTCCGTGGTTGGCATCGGCCAACTGTTCCGCATTTACATCCGCAGTTTCCTGATGAACGAGTTCTGGACGCTGGCGTTGGTCCTGTTCGTGGTCGCGCTCGGCATGGCCGCGGTCATCGGCCTGCTGGAGAAGCGCATCGAATACTACGCTTCGGCGCGCACCGAATAGCAACGAGAGCATGTACTTCGCGATCAAGATCTACGACAAGCCCGACATTTCGGCGCTGCGCGACAAAATCCGCCAGTCGCACCTCGATTACCTGAAGAAATTCGAGGAGCAGACATTGTTCGCCGGCCCTATGATCACCGACGACGGCGAACTGGAACTCGGCAGCCACCGCCTGCTCGACTTTCCCGACCGCGCCAGCGCGGAAGCGCACGTAGCCGCCGAGCCCTACATCCAGGGCGGCGCCCAGATACCTGGCAGTGTGGATCGCTGGGAACCTCACGAACTGACCACCTGGCGCGATTGCCCGCGCACCCGCGGCAACATACATTTTTTGATTCACGCCGAGGATAAACCCGACGGCGGCGAGTTACGGGCATCGTTACAGGACGCACAGGAACGCTATTACGCCGCAACGCCGGTTACCTATATGACTCGCGGTTCGCTGTGCAGCGATGACGGCAAACGGGTACGCGGCGATCTGCTGATGATTGACGTTCCGGATATCGAAACCGCGCACCGTTTCTGGGAGGCTGACCCGCGCAACGCCGGTGGTCTCTACGCCAACGTCGAAGTTTTCCGCTGGCGGTTCGGACGCGTTTTCGATCGTTTTCTCTGAACGTTGAAAGCTATAGCTGACTCTTACCGCCATCGACCACCAGTTCGGCGCCCAGCATGAAGGCCGACGCGTCCGAGGCGAGAAACAACGCCGCGGCCGCAAGCTCGTCCGCCGTGCCTGCCCGGCCAATCGGCACTCGCTCCGAAACTTCCGCCAGCTTGGCCTGAGCCTGTGCTTCGCTCAGTCCGCCGCTGGCGAAAATCGGTGTCGCAGTCGGTCCCGGCGATAGACATAACACCCGCACACCCGCCGGCAGCAGGTCCGCAGAGAGGTTTTTTGCCAACGCCGGACTCACGGCCTTGGACGCCGCGTAGACCGCAAGATTCGGTTGCCCGACCAGGGGTGCAATGGAACCGCTCAGGATAACCACCCCGCCAGTGCACATCAGCGGTGCAAACCGCTGCACGGTAAAGAACTGACCCCGGGCATTGACGGTAAACATGCGGTCAAAATCCGCTTCGGTCCAATCGGGCAGCGGTTTGTAAAAAGCTATCCCCGCGTTGGCGAACAGAACGTCGACAACCTCACAACTCGCGGCAACCTCGTCGGCCAGGCGTTGAATGGCATCGACATCGCTCACATCGCATCCGATGCCAAGGTGTTCCGGGCCCAGGCTGGCAGCAACGTCCGCTGCGTTACTTTCCGAGCGGCCGCAAATCACCACCCGCGCCCCTTGCGCGGCGAACAGCCTGGCGCTGGCGAGTCCTATGCCGCTGGTTCCGCCGGTGATGACGGCAACTTTGCCTTCGAGAACGCCCGCCATAATCAACTCCACTATCTCAGCCTCTGGTCCGCTACCATACGATGCCTGGCCGATCGTTGCCACGGGTGCAACGCGCACCGGGCACTTCTGCGGCTGTCGCGCAAACCGAGCGAAAAATTGACGTTGATATCACGCTAACACCGGGGAGATAAAGCCATGCAGAGGTTGGCAGGAAAAATCGCAATCATTACTGGCGCATCGGCCGGCATCGGTAAAGCCAGCGCAAAACTGTTTGCCAGCGAAGGCGCGGTGCTTGGACTGATCGATATCAATGACGCCGACGGTGAAATGCTGGCCGGGAAAATCAATGCGAGCGGCGGCACCGCCCGCTACGTGCGCGCCGACGTGTCGGTCGCAGCGGAACTGGAAACTGCCATCGAGACGCTGGCTGCCGAATTCGGCGGCATCGACGTACTCTACAACAATGCCGGCGGCGCCACGCCGCGAGACGATCACCTGCTAAACATGCCGCTCGACGAGTTCGACCGCGCGATTGGCTTGAACCTCTTCGGTCCGTTCGCGGGATGCCGCTTCGCGATTCCCCATATGCAAAAACGCGGCGGCGGCTCCATCATCAATACGGCATCGATTCGCGCAATGATCGGGACGTCGGGCGCCGACGGCTACACTGCAGCAAAAGGCGGCATCGTGACGCTTACCCGGGCGCTGGCGTTACAGTGCGCTGACAAAGGGATCCGGGTGAACGCCATTGCGCCCGGTGCCGTTCTCACCGAACGGGTGAAAGCGTTGATGGCACAGGGCAACGACTCCGGCCCCGACGAGAAAATGATGCAGCGCCACCTGCTGGGAGCGGGCGAGCCAGAGCAGGTTGCGCCCGTGGCCCTGTTTTTCGCCAGCGACGACTCCCGCTGGGTAACCGGGCAGATACTGCCAGTGGATGGCGGCGCGAGCGCCTGCTAGGGAATCAATCTCCCGTTCCCCTACGCGACACGGCACGCTTCCAGCCGCGCCGGATCGAAAGGTGTCAGATCCAGGCTGGTGGCACGGCCATCGGCAATCAGCTCTGCCATTGCCAGACCGCTGCCCGGTGCGTTCAACATGCCCCAGCAATTGTGCCCGGTGGCAATGTAGGCGCCGGTTACACCGGGCACCGCGCCCATCACCGGCATTGCGTCCTGACAAATAGGACGGTAACAGGCCTGGCGCCGGGTAATCCTGGCTTCCTTGAGCGCGCTGGATACTCGGCCGGCAATAGCATGCAGATGCTCGCAAGCCTGCTCGTCCACGGTCACATCGTCCGGCGAAACCGGCACCGATTCCTGGTCACCGAATCCGCACAGATACACCTCACCGTCGGCGCGCGGTACCAGTTCAGGACCGTGGTGTTCGCCAGCCCGATCCTCGTAATCCAGAAACAACGTTTCGGCAGCGATGGTGTCCCGCGGCCGCAGGGTGATGCTGTAACCCTTGAGCCCGAATACCGGCGGCAGCGGCAGCCATTGCGCGGCCAGAATGCTCCAGGGCCCCATGGCAATAACCACCGCGTCAGCCGCGACGAACTCGCCATCCACCTGCACGCCGCTCAAGCGCTGCGTCGCAGAGTCAATCGTCAGCGACTCGACGACGCCCGCCTGCAGACTGGTGCCGTTAGCCACAGCCTGATCGAGTAAAGCGTGTGTAAACAACGCGGGGTGCAATTGCGCGGTACTCGTTTCGTCGCCCAGCAACTGATGCACGGCACAATCGCCATCGATCCAGTCCGAGCCGAACGCAAAGGCATCGCGCTTGAACGAACGTTGCACGGATACCGCTGCGGCAAACGTGTTGACGGGCCGATAGCCGTAATCGGCGGGCAACGTTCGCGCCAAGTCTTTGTGGAGATCAAAACTGGTGCGTGCCAGTTCATCCTGCGCCTGCCCGCTGCACCAGTCCCTGGCCAGAAAACCGCCGGACTTGCCGGACGCCGCGTTGGCCACGCCACTGCGTTCGATCACGGTGGCCCCGATCCCCTTCAACGACAGGTAGTATGCGATTGCGCTGCCGATAACGCCCGCGCCGAGGATTACAACTTGCATGGTACCCCCTGTGTGCCCTCGTGCAGCGCAGGGGCTAGGCAATCCGATCGCCGCTTTTGATCCGCGCGGCCCGGTTGTCGACCGCCGGCAGCATGTTCGCCGGATCCCTGGTGACAACGACATCCACCACGCTCGGCCGGCCGGACTCCGCGAGCGCCGTTTCGAGAGCAGACCCCAGTTCACTGGGCTTTTCCACGCGCAGACCCCGGCAATCCATCGCCTCCGCCAGTGACGCGTAATTCGTGTCCCGCAGGTCGCTCGACTGATAGGCACCCTCGCCGTACATCAGGTGCTGCAGCGCCTTCACGTACCCGGAAGCAGCGTTGTTTACCACCACGATGGTCACGGCCAGTTCCATACGGCGGGCTGTTTCCAACTCACCCAGCACCATGTTGAACCCGCCATCACCGGTGAGCGCTACAACCGGAGCGTCGGGCCGGGCGAGCTTTACGCCCATGGCGCCCGGCAGCCCGTAGCCGATGGAAGCGAGGCCGCGATCCGGGACAAAGCTGCGCCCCGGCGTGCGGGTATCGAACAGCAGCCCGCTCCAGTGGGCCGCGAAACCGCCGTCCGCCACCAGGATTCCCGCCGCCGGCAGCAGTCGGTTGATCTCCGTGAGCAGCCGCGCCATGTGCACGGGAGTGTCTTCCGAGTTCAACCGCGCCGATACCGATTCGCGCCACGCCTGCATACGCAGTGGAATCTCGGCGGCGTAGGTCGCGCGGCGCGTGCGCTGCTCGGCTGCGGTATCGGCCATCGCCGCCGCGAGATCCTCGATTCCGGCTCGGGCATCGCCCCATAACTTGATCGCCGGTGTGTATGTGCGGCCCATTTCTTCCGCCACGATGTCGAGATGAATCAGCGTTTTGCCCGGTTCAGGCACCGTGTAACGCTTGGTGGCGATCTCACCGAGCTTGCAGCCCACGTTGAGCAGGCAGTCCGATTCCTCGATCAGGCGGTTGGCGATACGATCATAACGGCCAAACAAGCCGGCATTCAGCGGGCTGGTGCAGGCCACGCCGCCCTTGCCGGTGAGGGTATGCGCCACCGGAATCGAGTAGGCCTCGGCAAAGTCTGTCAGTGCCGCGGCTGCACCCGAGATGTGCACACCGCCGCCACTCAATATCACGGGCCGCTCCGCAACGGTGAGTAACTGCGCGGCGGCAAGGATACTTTCCGCATCGGGACGGCAACGCAGCGCAGGGGCAGCCTCGTGAGCCGGGTCGATCGCGAATTCTTCGCCGTCGAATCCGTGTGTGCCATGCGCAACGTCCTCCGGTACGTCGACGACCACCGGGCCGGGCCGGCCAGACGTGGCGACGGCAAAAGCACGGCGCATGATCTCCGGGATGCGCTGCACGGATTCGATACGCAGGATGTCCTTTACCGCCGGGCGCAGAATCTCCATCTGCTGCGTTTCCTGGGTCATGTTCTTGCCGGCATGCTCACGGTGCGCATCGCCGATGATCGCGACCAGCGGCGAACCGGCGTTCAGCGCCTCCACCAGCCCTGTGACCAGGTTCGTCGCGCCCGGGCCGAGTGTCGCATCCGCCAACCCGACCCGGCCGGACACCTTGGCGTAGGCATCGGCGGCAAACACCGCACAGCGCTCGTCGTTGATCAGGTTATGCCGCAGCCCCAGGCGCCGTGCTGCATCATAGAACGGCAGCAGCTGAAACCCGCCCATGCCGAACATCGGTCCGCCTCCGTGGGCAAGGATCATCCGCACCAGCGCTTCTCCGCCGGTCATCTCGTTGCTCATGTACGCACCCCGGTAATGCTCTCGCGCACGGCTGCGGCGATCATGTCCGAGGTCACGCGCAGTTGATCTTCCAGATTCGGCGCATAGGCAATTTGCGCGCGCGGCGCGCCCAGACGCCGTATCGGGGCTTTCAGCTGACCGTGCAGACGCTCGGCCACCGTGGCCGCGACCTCTGCACCGAATCCCGCGACCGACACCGCCTCGTGGGCGATGATCAACCTTCCGGTGCGCCGTGTGCTTTCGATTACCGCCGTTTTGTCCCACGGCCACAGGCAGCGCAGATCGAGCAGCTCCGCGTCGATGCCCTCGCCCGCCAATGCCTCACAGGCAGCCGACGCTGCGTGCAAAGTGGCCGACCAGCTGACGATCGTGGCGTCGGTGCCCGCCTTCGCCAGCCGTGCCTCACCCAGTTCCACCGGACCGCGGCCGGTATCGACTTCCGCCTCCAGCCCCCAGAGATTCTTGTGCTCCATGTACACGACCGGATCGTCGCAACGGATTGCCGCGGCCAGCAGATCGTGGTTATCCTGCGGTGTCGCGGGGCAGGCCACCACCAGTCCCGGGATATGCGCGTACCAGGTCTCGAGCGACTGCGAATGCTGTCCGGCGGAGGATCGCCACATACCGACCGGCTCGCGCACCACCATCGGTGCGCGGCACTGGCCACCGAACATGAAACGCGCCTTGGCCGCCTGGTTGACGAGTTCGTCGACTGCACAGAGCGCAAAGTCCGAAAAACGCATTTCAACGACCGGCCGGGTCCCGACCAGCGCGGCGCCCAGCGCGGCGCCCATGATGCAGGCTTCCGAAATCGGTGCGTCGGCTACCCGGCGTGGGCCGAATTCTTCCTGCAGCCCCCGGTACTGGCCGAATACGCCACCGCGTCCCAGATCCTCGCCCACGCACCAGACCATCGGGTCGTTGCGCATCGCGCTGGCGAGCGCCTGTTTTCCGGCCTCCAGGTAGGTCATCGCCGTCATCAGTAGGCCTCCGCCGCAGGGCTGCCCACATCCTGTACGTCCTGGAACGCCGCCGATTCGGCGGGCCAGTCCGTATCGCGCGCCGCCTGCAGTGCCTCCCGCATTTCCCTTTGCGCGTCGCGACGCAGTGCTACACACGCGTCCTCCGCGCAACCGGCCAGCAATAAGTGCTCACGTAAGCGCGTAATCGGATCGTTGTCCTGGGCAACCGCCTCTGCTTCGCCGGCCGGGCGGTAGGCAGCCGGATCAGTGGCCGTGTGACCGGTTTGCCGGTAGGTGAGCGCGTGCAGGAACTCCGGCCTGCCGCTGGTGCGCAGCCGCGCGATGATCTCACGCGCGGTATCCGCCAGCGCCAGCGCATCGTTGCCGTCCACCGAGGTGGCCCGCAATCCCAGGCTCTCGGCACGCGCGGCCGGGCCGGGACCAGCGCTGGTGTCCGTGGTACGGGTCAGGGCGGAATACTGATTGTCCTCGCAAACAAACAGCACCGGCAACTCGAACACCGCGGCCCAGTTCAGCCCCTCGAGGAACGGCCCGCGATTGATCGCGCCATCGCCGAAGATGCAGCACACCACCTGATCGCCGCCCTTGAGTCGGATGCCTTGCGCCGCACCGGCAGCGATCACGATGTTCGCCCCCACCACACCGTTGGCGCCGAGCATGCCCACGCTGAAATCGGCAATGTGCATCGAGCCGCCCTTGCCGCCGCAACAGCCGCCGCGCCGGCCGAGCAGCTCACGCATCATGGCCAGCGCATCGGCTCCCTTGGCCAGTGTATGGCCATGGCCACGGTGTGTGGACAGCAGGATGTCATCGTGCCGCAGCGCGCCTACCAGGCCCGCCGCCACCGCTTCCTGACCGATGGATAGGTGAATGGCACCGAGCACCAGTTTTTCTTCTGCGGCAGCCAGCGCCTGTTCTTCGAATGCGCGAATGCGCTCCATCATGGCCAGCAACGCAAGCGCTGCGTCGACGTCGGTATTCGGTGGCGCTTTCATCGGTTCCGGTATCCTTGCTCGACGACTCCCGGCCGCGCGACCAGCGGGAGTCGGTATCGTGTTTCTGTCATCATGGAACCTGCTGGGTACAAGAAAATCAAGCACCGGACAGGGCGCTACCATCGCGAATACTTCCACACCGCTGCCGCTCGACTCGATTACCGATGCCGGAGCGCGGGCGCGCGGTCGGGTCATCGTGTCGGGTTCACACGGTGGATTGTACCCTGCGTATCTGGCGTCGCGGGCCGGGGCCAAGGCGGTGGTTCTCAACGATGCCGGTGGCGGGCTGGAGGCCGCCGGCATTGCGGGTGTTTTGGCGCTCGCAGAAATCGGCATGGCCGCCGCCGCTGCCGCGCACCACAGCTGCCGTATCGGCGATGCCCGGGACGCCCTGGCACACGGTTCGATCAGCGCAGTCAACTCAGTGGCCGAATCGTTCGGCGTGAGAGTCGGCACCACCGTCGCCGACGCCGGTAAACTACTCGGTGCGGCGCCACTGCCGTCGGGCAGTCTGCCAGAGATTGCCGAAACCAGGCGCCTGTCGCAGCTGGACGGCAGCAACGTGGACATAGTGCTCGCCGATTCCGCATCGCTGGTCGTGAAAGAGGACGCGGGGCGTATCGTCATCACGGGTTCGCACGGTGGATTGATCGGCGGCGATCCCACGCGCGCGTTGAAAGCGGCCGCCGCGCTTGGTGTCTTCAACGACGCAGGCTACGGCTGCGGCGCGGCGGGCACCACGCGGCTGCCGGCGCTCGACGAACTTGGCATTGCCGCGGTGGCGGTCGCCCACACATCAGCGCGCATCGGTGACGCCGCATCGGCCTGGGCAACAGGGGTGATTTCCTGCGCCAATCGCACCGCGCACGCAGCGGGTATGAAGATCGGTGAGCCGCTGGCTGCCGCAGTGAGGCGAGTGTGGTGTTAGCCAGGGCGGCCGACACCCCTCATCCGTGAAACAGCCCAACCCTAAACGCCTTGTCGAGAACGGACGAATCGTTACGATAGCGGCCCAATGCGTGCTCGCGTTGCTGTAGTATCCGTGACGAAGCGACCTCACCGGTCTCACCTGCCCGGGCTTCTCGGTGAACTCAACCCGACTGACAGACAATGCAGGAAATCACACAAGTGGAATCCACCATGAGCGAAACCCATGGCTGAACAACGGCTTGGCATCATCATGCACGGGGTCACCGGGCGCATGGGATTAAACCAGCACCTGATCCGTTCGGAGCTGGCTATGCGCGCGGACGCGGCGTCGAACTGGCAAACGGCAATTGGGTGATGCCCGATCCGATCTCGACTGGTGGCGGCGCGATCCCGATGAAGTGATGCGCGTTATGCTGGATCGTGTGGAGACGTATGTTTAAGCGACTGCCCGGCTTCGCGCCGCAACGCTGGTCCGATAACAGATAAAGGAGAATTCGCCAAGTGGATTACAGATGGCTTGGGCAAACGGGCGTGCAGGTATCGCCGCTGTGTTTCGGTACGATGTCGTTTGGCGGCGACGCCGACGCGGAGGAATCGGCGCGCATGTACGCCGCCTGCCGCGACCGCGGCATCAACTTTTTCGACTGCGCGGACGCCTACAGCAAGGGGCGCGCTGAGGAAATCCTCGGCAAATTGATCAAGGGTCACCGCGACGAATTGATCGTCACGTCGAAGTGTTTTAACGCCCGCAGCGGCGACGTCAATGATCAGGGAGGCAACCGGCGGCACATTGCCCAGGCGGTGGACGCCAGTCTCAAGCGCCTGGGTACCGACCGGCTCGACGTTCTGTTCATGCATCGCTGGGACCCGGTCACACCCCTGGAAGACACCCTGCGCGGACTCGAGCGGCTGGTCAGCGACGGCAAGGTCCTCTACCTCGGCGCCAGCAACTACTCGGCCTGGCAGGTGGCCAAAGGCTTAGGCATTGCCGAGCGTCATAACTGGCCGCGTTTCGATGTCATTCAACCCATGTATTCGCTGGTCAAACGTCAGGTCGAGTCCGAGATACTGCCGCTCGCCGAGGCGGAAAACATCGGCGTTATCACCTACAGCCCACTGGGCGGCGGGCTACTGAGTGGCAAGTACAAAAGCAGCACCCGCCCCAACGAAGGCCGCCTGGTCAGCAATCGCACGTACGCGCGCCGTTACAGCGAAGACTGGGTGTTCGACACCGCTGAGCAGTTCACCGAGTTGGCGGCGGCCAGAGGCGTGCATCCTGTCACTCTGGCAGTGGCCTGGGTAGCAGCCAATGAAGCAGTCACCTGCCCGATCATCGGGGCCCGCAACGTCGAGCAGCTCCAGCCGTCACTGGACGCGCTCGAAATCGATATGCCTGGCGAACTCCGCGACGATATTTCCGCGCTGTCGCGGCGCCCTCCCCCCGCCACCGACCGGCTCGAATCCCAGGTCACCGACGACCCACGGTAACCGTGACACCCTGCAAGGAGTTTTTATGACCGCCTACGCAGACGATTCCGAACTCCTCGAACTGCTCGAGACCCGGCTCTACACCGCTGTGGTCGTCGACGTTCTGGATTCACTGGGATTTCGGCGCCAGTTTCTACCGCCCGCGATCTCGGCGCCGGAAAGAAACATGAAACTGGCCGGGCGCACGATGCCGGTTCTGGAAGCCGATATCTACGACACCGGACGTACAGAAGCGGCCCGGCCGCTGGCGAACAAATCCTTCGGCCTGATGCTGGAAGCGCTGGACAACCTGCGCGCCGGGGAAGATTATGTGGCGACCGGCGGCTCACCCAGGCACACCCAGTGGGGTGAGCTGATGAGCACAGCATGGATTTAGACACCGCACTCGCTGAACTCCCGCTGATCGCAATCCTGCGCGGCATGCCGTCAGAACAGGCCGGCGATGTCGGCAAGCTGTTGCTGCAGGCAGGGTTCACGATGGTCGAGGCAACAATGAATTCGCCACAGCCACTGGTCAGCATCCAGCGATTGGCGGAGAGTGTGGGGGACGAGTTGCTGGTGGGCGCCGGCACGGTGCTGAGCGTCGCGGACGTGCGCTCGGCGGCCGACGCGGGTGCACGCCTGATCGTGTCGCCCAACATGAACCCGAAGGTTATTCGCGAGACCCGGCGGCTGGGGCTGGCATCGGTACCGGGTGTGTTTACCCCCAGCGAGGCGTTTGCCGGTATCGACGCCGGCGCCAGCGCCTTGAAACTGTTTCCAGCCGAGGCCCTGCCGCCCGCCGCGATCAAAGCCTGGCAGGCCGTGTTACCGGCGGGGGTACCGCTGCTGGTGACGGGCGGCATTACGCTGAGTAATCTGGGCGATTACGTGAACGCCGGTGCGCATGGCGCCGGTATCGGCTCGGCGCTTTACAATCCCGGCAAACAACTTACCGACACCGGTAACGACGCAACCGCTTTCGTTGACGCATACCGGCAAGCGACCGCCAGCCGCTGACTGATGGCGCTGGATATCGTCTGTCTGGGCGAGCCGCTGGTGGAATTCAACGAGCAAGCCGACGGCAACTATCTCAAGGGTTTCGGCGGCGACGTCTGCAACTGCGCCGTCACCGCGGCGCGCCTCGGCGCCAAAACGGGACTGGTCACGCGGCTGGGCGCAGACAATTTCGGCGCGGCGATTCTTGCCATGCTACGCGATGAAGGCATCGATACATCGCGGATCGCCCGAGACGACGAAGCGCCAACCGGTATCTATTTCGTTACCCACGACGCCAACGGCCACCATTTCGAATACCGCCGGTCCGGCTCCGCGGCCAGCCTGCTCGATGCGAGCAGGATTCCGGGGGACTACATCCGCGATGCGCGGTTGTTGCACGTCTCCGGCATCAGCCAGGCGATCAGCAGTGACGCGGCGGACGCTGTGCAGCATGCAGTCGGACTGGCGCACGACGCGGGACGTCTGGTTTCATACGATACCAACCTGCGTTTGCAGCTGTGGCCAGTGAAGCGGGCACGCTCCGTGATGCATGCGACCATAGCGTCTTGCGACATCCTGTTACCTGGCCTCGACGACGCGATCGCATTGACTGGCAAGCAAAATCCGGAAGCCATCGTTGACTACTATCTCGGACTCGGACCGGCGGTGGTTGCATTGACTCTGGGCGAAGCGGGGGTGCTGGTAGGCACGCCGCACGAGCGGCATCTGGTGCCCGCCATTCCCGCGGTCGTGGTAGATGCCACGGGTGCGGGCGATGCGTTCGACGGCGCGTTTCTAACCGAGTACCTGGCGACCGGCGACGTGCTTCGCGCCGCCACCTTCGCCAACGCCGCCTGCGCATTGGCCGTGCAGGGTTACGGTGCCACCGCCGCAAACCCGCGCCGCGCCGCCGTCATCGAATTGCTCGCCGAATACTCCCGCAGCGGTGACGACCTGAGCGAGTGATCTCCACCGACCTGCTCTGTCCGGAAATGCTGCATA
>Ga0224508_10003949_pt1 | contig 12210 bp, 12 predicted proteins | sample SF_Jan12_sed_USG_4_FD_170157 | JGI IMG/M metagenome (GOLD analysis project Ga0224508, IMG submission 170157) | Sediment microbial communities from San Francisco Bay, California, United States - SF_Jan12_sed_USGS_21 | ecosystem: Environmental > Aquatic > Marine > Sediment | place: USA...
GACTACGCTTTACTATTTCGCTGCGTTAAATGGTCAACTGGTCGCTGGCACCGGCAATAAGGTAGAAGACTTTGGTGTTGGTTTTTACACAAAGTATGGCGACGGTGGTGTCGACCTCAGTCCGATCGCCGATATGGTCAAGACCGAAGTCTATGAACTCGGCAAGGCCATGAATGTCATTGATGAAATTTTGCGGGCGCCACCCACCGATGGCTTGTGGGGTGACGACCGCACCGACGAAGATCAAATCGGCGCATCATATCCTGAACTCGAATGGGCGATGGAGTTTGAAGATAATGGTAAGGGCAAAAGTAATTTGACCAAACGCCAAGCAGAGGTACTAAGCATTTATCGACGCTATAACTCAGCAAATAAACATAAAATGCTGCCCATTCCGGTGTGTGAAATTCCCGAAAGCTTGCGAGCGTAAACTTTTATTGAATGATGAACAGCATTCCGCGCATCCACTCCACCTGCCCGCACGATTGCCCGAGCACATGCGCGTTGGAAGTTGAGCGCCTCGACGAAAACACTATCGGTCGTGTTTATGGTGCCAAGGGTAACCCATACACCGCCGGGACCATTTGCGCCAAGGTCGCTCGTTACGCCGAGCGCGTACATCATCCCGATCGCTTACAAACACCACTGCGGCGTGTCGGTAAAAAAGGCGACAAATCTGCCTTCAAACCCGTTAGCTGGGATGAAGCACTGGACGAAACCGCAAACCGGTTAAACCTCGCCGAACAAAAGTATGGCAACGAAACCGTGTGGCCACACTTTTACGCAGGCACCATGGGTCTGGTGCAACGCGACGGCATCGAGCGCTTGCGTCATGTAAAAAAATACTCCCGGCAATTTTCCACTATCTGTACCGCATTGACCGATGCAGGCTGGATGGCGGGCACCGGTATAAAACGCGGAGTCGATGGCCGCGAAATAGCCGAAAGCGATTTGATTGTGGTGTGGGGTGGCAATCCGGTAAACACACAGGTCAATGTGATGCACCACATTGCTCAGGCCAAACACAATCGTAATGCGAAGCTGGTGGTGGTCGATCCATATCGTACCGGCACGGCGGAAAAGGCACACATTCATCTAATGCCAAAACCCGGCACCGACGGCGCACTTGCCTGCGCTGTGATACATGTGTTGTTTGCTGAAGGTCATGCCGATTGGGATTATTTGAACACTTATACAGATGTGCCTGAGGAGTTATCGCAGCATGTCGCCGACTTTACACCACAATGGGCGCAAGAGATTACGGGAATTGATGCGAGCCAAATTATCGAATTCGCGCGTTTGTACGGCAAAACCAAGCGATCTTTTATTCGTGTTGGTTATGGTTTTTCGCGTTCGCGCAATGGCGCGGCTAACGTGCATGCCGTCAGTTGCTTACCCGCTATTACAGGAGCGTGGAAATATAAAGGTGGCGGAGCACTCTACAGTAACGCAGGTCTATATCCCATCGATGCGACCTTAATTCAGGGTTTGGATGTCCGCGATAAATCTACCCGCGTATTCGATCAATCACGTATCGGCCCAATACTTTGCAACGACTCGCAAGACCTCGGTGATGGTCCACCGGTCACAGCACTGTTTATTCAAAACACAAATCCGATTGTCGTGTCACCAGATTCAAACAAGGTTAAACAAGGCTTTATGCGTGATGACTTGTTTATTTGTGTGCATGAACAGTTCATGACCGAAACTGCAGCGTTCGCGGATATTGTTTTACCCGCTACAACTTTTCTTGAACACGATGACATGTATCAAGGTGGTGGACACACTTTTTTGCAGGTTACAAAGAAAGTGATCGAACCCTTCGCCGAATCTCGCTCAAACCATTGGGTGATTTGCGAACTGGCCAAACGATTGGGTGCGCAGCACCCTGGTTTTGACATAAGCGAATGGGAGCTAATGGATGCGACATTAAAACACTCCGGCCTGCCGGGTGCTGATGCGATATATCAAAATCACTGGCACGATTGTTCGCTGGATTTTGATGACATGCATTTCCTCAATGGTTTTGAAACACCAGACAAGAAATTTCATTTCAAACCGGATTGGTCTCGTGTTGGAAAAAACCCGGAACCCATGCCCGAGTTGCCGAATCATATGACTTGTATCGACGAAGCCAGTGACGAATACCCATTTCGGCTGGTCACAGCGCCTGCACGGAATTTTTTAAATACCAGTTTCACTGAAACACCGACATCACAAAAACACGAAAAACGACCTGGCGTGTTAATTCACCCACAAAACATGAAAGAATTAAATGTTTTGGAGAACGACCGGGTTCGCGTTGGCAATACACTAGGTGAAGTGGTCATCCGTGCGCATTGCTTCGATGGACTACAACCTGGCGTAGTGGTAATCGAAAGTATCTGGCCAAACGAAGCATTCGAAAATGGTATTGGCATCAATTCCCTGATCAGTGCAGACGCCGGGTACCCACGTGGTGGCGCGGTGTTTCACGATACGGCGGTTTGGGTGAAACCTGTAATTTAAAACTAAACTTTATCGCTGAGGAAACTCGGAATGACAACGGTTTTGCTGAATTAGATTGAAGCAATTGAGAAAGGCACTTACGGATCACCCAGCTATATCGTCGATGAAGAATTGTTCCGGGGACAAGAACGGTTGCCCTTTGTTGAACAAAAACTGACGGCATAACCCGTACTGATCTTTTCAATACGACAATATTCCGCTCACCTGCCAAATATCGAGCCTGTGCGCAATCTTTTTATGATTAATAATAGAATCTTCCCATGCAGTATGTGATCGATAAATTTGTAACGCCCAGTATCAGCGTTCATGGCACCGATGCACGCTTCCCGGTTCGGCGTATCTATCTGGTCGGTCGCAACTACGCCGCCCATGCACGAGAGATGGGACACGACCCGGATCGAGAAAAACCATTCTTCTTTCAAAAACCGGCGGATGCGATTTTGACCGATGGCCAGGACTTTCCTTATCCATCCAAATCGAATGATGTCCACCATGAAATCGAACTCGTCGTAGCCTTGAAATCAGGTGGCGCGGACATTAACGAATCTGACGCGCTGGAAACTGTTTATGGTTATGCCGTCGGTATCGATATGACCCGCCGTGACTTACAGGCACTAATGAAAAAAGCCGGACGACCGTGGGAAATCGGTAAAGCGTTTGAACACTCCGCTCCGATAAGCGCTATAAAACCTGCCAGCGATTGCGGTCATCTAAACCAGGGTCGCATATGGTTAGAAAGCAACGGCGAGTTGCGTCAAGAGGGCGACCTCAATCAATTAATCTGGAGCGTACCGGAAATCATTGCTTATCTTTCTGGTTTGTTTACGCTGGCCGCGGGGGATTTAATTTTCACCGGAACACCGGCAGGTGTAGGACCGGTACAATGTGGTGATTCGATAACCGGCGGGATTGAAGGCATTGGTGAATTGTCACTGAATGTTACATAAAAAATGAAAGCGAGTTCGTTATCAATTCGAAACGATCTTTACATTCTTTAACAGTAGAAAAAAATATTCTTTGTTATATTTGTTTCCGGACTCTCCCCAAGAGTCCTCTCCCCTTACCCCAAAACGGGCCTCGCTGGATGCGGGGCCTTTTTTACTTTCTGGCTAAAATAATTTTCAAACTCATCCTAGTTTTACAATGATTAACACGAAGCATATTGTAGAAAACGCCTTTACGCTCTAGCCTAGTCTGCATAGGTAATGTTGCCTACCCCCCTTACACCCCCGAATCGGCAACATCAAAACGAGTACAAAAGACTATGGAAGAAATTAATGAACAAACTGCTGGTTTTACAGACTTTCTCACGCACTACTGGTCGGTACTTCAGGGACGCACCAATACAAATTGCGGTAAACAGTGGCAAAATGACATGGAAAGTTTATCCCATGCGTATCTGTTTGTGTTTGGTGCTATTAACTGGTATGGCCGCAAGAACGGACTTCCCATTGACCAAATCTTGAGCATTTTCGCTTTCTTCTCCATTCGACATCTTGATGTCTCGACCCAAGGTACACAAAGAATGCTGGATGAGTTGATCGATCATATTGAGAAGTCCGACGCTTACTTGGACATTATCATTGAGGGTCAGGAAGCGATTATTGAGTTTCTGGACGATAATCTTGAAGCACTGGATCGACTTGCAACGATCCTCAAGCAAAAACCGGAAGAAGCCGATTTTAGACAACGACAAAATGGATCAGAAATCGAAACGACGTTGTTATCAAAGCAAACGAATTCATTATTCGCGAACAATTATGCCAGAACGATCCATTAGGCGTTCGCAGGTAAGCCACTTTGATATGCCCAAACATATACCATACAGGAGTTAACTTAATGTACAAAATTAAACGCAAAATTGGCGAAAGTTTTACCATAAACAGCACCATTGAAATAAAAGTTCTTGAACATGATGGGGATAATATTGAAATTGGTATTTGTGTACCAGAATCATCGAAAATTCTGCCAATCAATTCTCCAGATATCTTTGAGGCCATAAACAGTCTGGTTGATGGTCAATCGACAACGATTCACTAATAGAAAAACAACGTAAGCAATAACGCTAATCTATGGCCTCCAATTCGTAAAAAACGATATTTGATTTTCGACTGACAAAACAGCCACCGCCCAGGTTTGTAAAATATTTCCTCAATCGCTGGCGATACCACTCGGCGCTGCGTAAATAAACGTCACCGTCACTAAAATCCTGATCGCAATTCTCTGCCCAGTCGGTCTTTGTCATTGCCTGAAAATACAAAACACCCTGGCATAAATCATCAAATATCTTGATCGCTTTTGCCGCCGCCGATTTGGACAAGTATTGTAATACGTCCTGGCAAATTACCAGGTCATACTTTTTCGCCGAGTTAAATTTACCGATGCTGGAATGCTGCCAACCATAGCGTTGACATAAATACTCGCTCAACTCGACACCCTGGTAACTGGCCTTTGGGAAATGTCGATGCAGAACTTCCCGCCAATGCCCAATCCCGCAACCCAAATCGACTACGCTATTCACGGGTTGTCCCAAATACTTTAAATACGCACAAACGTATGCACCACGGATCGCGATTTCTGCATCGCTTTCAACCCTGCTGCTCGCGTCATTGTAGTACCGCTGATAATAAGCCTCGTTAAAGGAAAATTCTTTGTGCATACCATTGTATATCTTCAGCTAGTATAAAAGTATATGATCGCCGCCTTCTCGAATTCGCGGCCAGACTGACCTGATAATAACAAAGCTGTAGTTACCGTGAAGCCTTTGCATATACTAATGGCCATCTCCGTACCTATAATCTGGGGCGGTGGGTTTTTGTTTGCCAAAACCGCCATTAATCATTTCCCGCCGATTTTATTAATGGCATTTCGGTTCGCCATCACCGCATTGATGCTGGTCTGGTTTGTCAAACCACCTGTTCGCTTGCTGAATCGTATTTTCTGGATTGCCCTGGTCAGCGCAGCCATTCAATACAGTATGACGTTCACCGGATTACGCGACCTCGACGCCTCCACCGCCGTTATCGTGGTACAACTCGAAGTACCTTTTGGCGTTTTGCTGGCGGTTATCTTATTAAAAGACAAACTAACACTTCGCCGAATTTTCGGCATGGCGTTGGCATTTATCGGCGTTATCATCACCGCTGGTGAACCGCGTCTGGACGGTAACTTATTACCCATATTGCTGCTGGTCGGTGGCGCGTTCACCTGGGCCTTAGGCCAGATTATGATCAAGACCCTCGGCGCACCTGGTGGTTTTACATTAATTGCCTGGGTCGCGGTTTTTGCCACGCCACAACTGTTCCTGTCAACCTGGATATTCGAAGACAACCAACTCGAAGCTATCATGACAGCTACACCCATCGTGTGGGCGGCTGTGATTTACCTCGCTGTTGTCATGACAACTATTGGCTATGCCATTTGGTATCACTTGCTTGGCCTGTATAACGTCAATCAGGTGATGCCGTATTTATTATTATTGCCTGTCGTGACGGTATTCGGTGGTGTAGTGTTACTCGGTGATACATTAACCCCATCCTTGATAACGGGTGGATTACTGGCCATCGCGGGTGTCGCGGTGATTACACTGGAAAAAACCACGCCGCTGCCACAAACCGAGAAATCATAGCGTGGGTATTCGCACATCTCACCCCATCGTGGCGGCATCGTTGTGGATGTGCATCACTATCGTCTCTTTTGTCGGTATGGCAATCGGCGCGCGCGAATTGATTGACACTATGTCTGCGTTTCAAATCCTTGCAATACGCAGCGCAATCGGTTTGACAATTCTTTCAGTCTATATTTTCTTTAGCGGTAAAAAACAGCACCGTACAAAACGTCCTCTGGTGCATTTCGGTCGTAACATGATTCATTTTTGGGGTCAGTGTGCGTGGGTGGCGAGTGTCGGTTTATTACCGCTGGCACAGGTGTTCGCACTTGAGTTTACCGTTCCCGTGTGGATAGCGATATTGGCGGTTCTGTTTCTTGGCGAGAAGTTGACCTCGCCACGAATCGTCGCTGTACTTGGTGGCTTTATCGGTGTGTTGATTATTCTTCGCCCGGGCGTGATGAGTTTAGAGCCTAGCGTGTTTCTCGTTCTATTCGCGGCGTTGTGTTTTGCCAGCACCACCGTTATTACGAAGACATTAACCAAAACTGAGGGTGTGGTCACAATATTATTTTTTATGACGTTTATTCAATTAATTCTCGGCACGGCAATCGCCTTATTCAATTGGGTTGCCCCGGTGATTGCGGATGTTCCCTGGCTCCTTGTCGTCGGTATAACCGGTATGAGTGCACACCTTGGCATTACAAATGCGCTACGCATCGCCGATGCGTCTTCTATATCACCGATTGATTTTTTGCGTTTACCCACTATCGCCATTGTTGGTTATTTACTTTACGACGAAGCGATAGATATTTGGGTATTAGCCGGTGCCGTAGTCATGTTTTTGGCCAATTACTACAACTTGCGCAAAGAATACAAACCGACGATTCGGGTTCAGAGCTAATAACACCGGCACACTAACGCTAATTTTCACTGTGACCGCCACGCATCCTAATGACCGGCTAAAAGGCATGTTGCTTATGGCGCTGGCGTGGCAGGTTGTACCGTTCATGGACGTTATTGCGAAGTACCTGAGCGGATATTACCCCGTGATACAAATTGTCTGGGCGCGATTTTTCTTTCACTTTATTTTTGTGCTACCTGTCGTGTTATGGCAACACGGTGTTAGCGGGTTGATCACACCCAAACCGGGGTTGCAGATTATTCGTGGCGCATTTTTACTCGGTGCGACGGTGTTGTTCTTTTGGGCCATTCGTTATCTGCCATTGGCAAATGCCATCGCCCTTGTTTTCATCGCACCTATTCTGGTTACAGCGCTGTCGCCCTTTTTGCTCAAGGAACGCGTAACAATAAGTCGCTGGATTGCCGTGCTACTCGGTTTTGTCGCAATGCTCATTATCATACGACCCGGATTCGAAAGCTTTCACTGGGCCAGCCTGCTTGTGCTCGGTACGGCAATTTGTTTTAGCATGTACTTACTCTCCACACGCTTGTTGTCAGGCACGGCACCTGCTGTTGTGACATTGCTCTATCAATCCATTTTCGGCCTGATCGCTATGAGCATAGCCCTGCCGTTCGTGTGGACGCCACCCAGCGCTATTCATCTCGCCATGATGATCGCTATCGGCGCAATCGCGGCGACAGGACATTTTTTAGTCATCAAGGCGTTTCAATATGCTGATGCCTCAGTGTTAGCACCATTCAATTACACGGAAATAATCATGGCCACACTTCTGGGTTACATCGTTTTTGGTGACATACCGGATCTTTGGACCTGGGTTGGCATTGCCATAATTGTCAGCACGGCGGTGTATATTTCGTTACCCAAAAAACAAGCCGTGACATCTTAAAAAGAAGAACAATATGAATCAGTCTTCTCACGCACTTTATCGCAAAGGTCAAATACAGGTTATGTGCGCGGCTTTGTTGTGGAGCAGTGGCGGTTTGTTATTACGACTGATTCAGGCCGATGAATGGACGGTTATTTTCTGGCGATCCGTTTTTGCTATTGCATTTTTATTGTTAATCGTTGTCATACGCGAACCGAATACTATTCGCCACAGCTTCCGCCAGTTAGGTTGGCCCGGCGTCATTGTTGCTGTTTGCCTGGCTACTGATACAGTACTTTTTGTTTTGGCGTTAAACCGCACCAGCATAGCTAACGGCTTAATCATGCTGGCGACTGCACCGTTCTGGGCAGCACTATTAGCCTGGCTAGTGTTACGCGAACATATTCCAAAGCGTACCTGGTTTGCCATGATTGCGTCCATCGTTGGCATCGTAGTGATGGTATCCGGTTCCGTCGGGTCAACTTCATTGATTGGTGACGGCATGGCGTTGAGCATTGCGATTCTGTTCGCCGTACCCGTGGTTATTATTCGCAAACATCCTGAGATTCGCATGATGCCTGCTGTAATACTGGCTGCCGCGATGGCCGCAACATTCGCTTTTCCCTTTGCGACACTATGGGACAACACGGCCATCGATTTGAGTTATATCGCCTTTTTTGGGATTGTCGAATACGGTGTAGCCAGCGTCATATTCATGGCTGGAGCGCGCCATATTCCGGCGGCCCAGGCGACATTAATCGGATTGATGGAAACGGTACTTGGACCCATCTGGGTGTGGCTTATCATTGGCGAGTTTCCGGGGCTACGCACTGTCGCCGGCGGGTCAATTGTTCTGATCGCGCTGGCGATTTATGTGTATCGGGACCTGAAATTCACACAACAACAACCCTCGCGCTAAACAATCTGTATTCGATCTGAACGCTATCAAGGCGTTAGAATCGAGACTTTCTTTTCGATATTTATAGACTTATGGACAGCACCTGGATTAAAACAACAGCGCTGGATGAACTGAAGCAAAAGTCCCGTGTGGTCGTACGCCATGAAGGCAGGCAAATTGTACTTTTTCATGCGAACGATGCCATTCATGCTTGCAATAACCGCTGCCCCCATGAGGGGTTTCCGCTGAGTGAAGGCGACCTTAATGGCGAGTGCGTTCTGACTTGCCACTGGCACAATTGGAAATTTTACCTTAAGGACGGCAGCAATTTATATGGCGGTGACCAGTTGCGTGTTTATCCCGTTGAAGTCAGAGACGACTACGTCTGGATTGATCTCGCTGATCCCCCTAAAGAAGAACAACGTACTCATATTCTCGCTAACCTGCGTGAAGCTTTTGATGACAATGCTTATGACCACATGGCGCGGGAACTGGCGCGTTTGCAACATATAGGCTGCAATCTAACTGAAGGTTTAGTCAATGCCATCGAATGGTCATACGATCGTATGGAATTCGGTTGGACACATGCGTACGCAGCCTGTGCTGACTGGCTAACGTTGCATGACGAATACGAAGACGACACGCCAAAACAAATGGCGTGCATTTTGGAAAGCATTGCACATATTGCCGATGATGTATTACGCGAAAAGCGATATCCATTTGCCAAAAAAGCTGTAATCTTTAGAGAAGATAAATTTTTAAGTTCGATAGAACAACAAGATCACAAACTTACTATCGCCCTGCTTCGCGGCGCACTCAAGGATGGAATGTCGTTCGACAAACTCGAACCCGTGTTGGCACGTGCCGCGCTCGCTCACTATAACGACTTTGGTCATTCGCTCATTTATTTAACCAAAACACGACAATTGATTGAACGCCTTGGAGAACGCGTTGCTCAACCACTGTTGCTCAGTCTCGTGCGTAGTTTTATCTTCGCAACTCGTGAAGATCAAATACCTGAATTCAGTGATTACCAACCGACACTGGAAAATTGGGATAGTGCAGCGGAGTCTCGAGTCGTACCGCAGATGCAGGAGTGGCGCAAGCTGGGCATCTCAAAATCGCTGGCGCTAACAGCGTCCTATGCGAAGACCGAAACACAGCGTTTATACCTCGCTTTGCTCGGAGCCAACGCCTGGAGTCTGCTCGCCTTTGATAGTCATCAACAAAACAAAACCGAAATTCCAATATCCGATAACATTGGATGGTTGAGTTTTACCCACGGCATAACTTTTGCGAATGCAGTAAATAAAATATGTTCGCACTATCCAGACTTGTGGCCTGCAGGTTTATTGCAAATGTCGTGCATTTGCGGACGTAATGCGTCTTTCACAGAACCTCAGGCCGACTTCATGAATTGGCGTGTAGGTGGCGCTAATCATTTTTACCAGGCGGAAATTGAAAAATTATTCGATCACGGTTTTGACGAGTTCATCATATCCACCCACCGGTTAAAAACCATGCTCGCGGCCCGCGAAGAATCCAATAAAGATTTACCCGAAGACGTTGAACGGCATTTGAACGCATCGGTCAATCGCTTCTTGAATTCACCCATAAAACGCAAGCAAGTACAACGCACTGTTTTCCAAGCGATGAAGATTGTCGCCCGAGACGGGTGAGAGAACCGATAGTCTTACGTTTAAAATCAACGTCCTCCGCAGCAGTACACCACCGGACTCAAAAGGGCTATCATGGGATTTCGGCAATACAATATGGAGAAGTTCACATGCTCTACAGCATTTCAAATCAAGTCGATTCACCTGATCTGGACGCCATTAAACAACTCGAAGGCAAACTCGGAAAAACACTAATCGCTTTCGACAAGCTCGAAAATGACGCCGACAAGCTGGATGACGCCGAGTTAGCGGAACTAAAATCTCTGGAACAAAAACTCGACGTGGTATTGGTAGCGGTAAAACAGTGACACCAGCAACGTGTAGGAACGTAACTAACCCGCTTTCAACTCCAGACCGGTCTCACAAAAATCGATAGGCAACTCCACCATAATCGGGCCAAACCGATTGTTGTCATAGTCAGCCTCTTCAATTCCTTTACCTAAAGACACGCCGACTACAAAGCGGTGTGTGCCAGGCATAAATTCCGGCGAAGGACCGTAAAAATATATCGGGAACGTAACGGACTCCGATCCGCCCTGCAGAATTGCGGGTACCAAAACACCGTTACCCCAATGTTTCATGCGCGAATTTACCGCATAAATAAAACTGCCACGGGTTTGTAACAAATCCGGGTTTTTTCCCAGATTCGCGATTTCCACTGTCACATACAACACTGGATTGGCCGGTTGGCATTCCTCAGCCAGTGAAAAACTCGCCGAACGCAAAAATAAATCCGGTTTGTCCGCCAACATGTCAATGTCTGACTTAACCTGAGCGTCGCCCACATCGCTACGCAACGCCGCATGACTCAGCGATGACACTAAAACCAGATATAAAAATACAAGACCCCACCACAAACTACGACATAGTCGTTTCACAATAAACCCCTTTCAGCAAACCTGCTGAAGTCACACCGCCAAATCGTTTCGACCCGAGCAAATAGACTTGCTGGTTCCCCGCCGAAACGAAACCCACTTGTATTATAACTTGTCACGCCGTTTGACCAAAGTCAATTTATCGCGGGAAAAGTGTGTGATTATTCACACAAACGGATGAAATGTGGCTTATACCAACGTATTGCGAGGGCTTTGGCTAATTCAGTTTCTTACTGGTAAAAACATTACAATCGTTAACATTGTCTAATATTAAAAATCACCAAAAGAGTCGTTATCAAATGCGGGAAGACTTCTGGCACGAACGTTGGAAAAACAATGAGATTGCATTTCATCAAAATGACATTAATCCGTTGTTACAAAAATACTGGCCAGATTTTTCTTTAAATACAGGAGCCAAGATTTTTGTTCCACTGTGCGGAAAAACCCTGGATATGTTGTGGCTTGCACAAAATGATTTTTATGTCCTGGGCATTGAATTAAGCGCCATTGCAATTAAAGGTTTCTTTATCGAGAATAATTTGCAATACGAAAAAATCAATAAAGATAGGTTCGAGATATGGCAAGCAGATAATATCGAAATTATGTGTGGTGATTTTTTCGATCTTGAAACCCAACATCTAAATTCCGTCGATGCTGTTTATGACAGAGCGTCATTAATCGCCTTTCCGCAAGACATGCGCAATCGTTACGTCGAACACCTGGAAAGAGTATTGCCCCGCAAAGCCGAAACGTTGCTAATTACCCTCGAATACCCACAACATGAAATGAATGGTCCGCCCTTTTCAGTGGTACCCGACGAGGTGAACGAGTTGTATAAACCCTGGCAACAAGTTGT
>Ga0224508_10003950_pt1 | contig 12209 bp, 8 predicted proteins | sample SF_Jan12_sed_USG_4_FD_170157 | JGI IMG/M metagenome (GOLD analysis project Ga0224508, IMG submission 170157) | Sediment microbial communities from San Francisco Bay, California, United States - SF_Jan12_sed_USGS_21 | ecosystem: Environmental > Aquatic > Marine > Sediment | place: USA: California...
AATTCACACGTTCTAGCTACGGCTGTTGTGGTGATGGTTTATGTTTCACTTGTTTTAGTCCACGCACCATTAAAGAAAACAGAACAACATCAACTAAAATGGCTATTTTCAAAGTCACTAGGTAAATCGGATAACAAATGAGACGACGTAATACGTATTTAGCGATAATCCTCGTCGAGGTATTTATAGCTAAATCAGCATTGGCGAGCGAAACTACTTGGAAAATTCATTCGAATGACCGTACCGTTATTAAAGTTGATCATGAGAGCGTTGTCCGAGAGTCTCTTCCTGACAGTTTTTTCGGAATAAACATTAACTACAGAAGACTCCAAGAGCAACTATGGGAGCTTGATAGGAACGCATTCAAACCCCAAATTCTGTCACACCTAAAAACATTGCCTGGGATTTGGTACAGGTATCCTGGCGGAATTGTTGGGAATGGTTTTAGTTGGAAAGAATCTTTAGGCGATATAAGCCAACGAGGTTATCAGAAAACTCCCTATGGCGGCAAACAATCGAAAGCATACTTCGGGTTAAATGAGTACTTAGATTTTATAGAAGAAATCAACGGGACTCGATTTTACGTTCTAAATCTTGTTGGTTTGGATCCCAAGAACCCTATGCATGAGGCGGATATACCATCTGTATCTAAGTCTAATGCCGAACTCGCAAAGTACATGCTGCACAATAGTGATTCCTCTAACGATGTTAACTATTTCCAACTCGGCAATGAACTCGATCGATTCAAGTACGAGTGGTCTTCGGAAAAATACATTGCGCGATCTATCGCAACAATCGATAAAATTTCTAAAGAAGATGAAGATGCAAAATTCGTTGCGTTTTTGAGAGATTTTAAGTGGAAATATAAAAAAGATAAGTCGCGAGGCGAAAGTCACCCGAACGATTTCTTAAAAGAGATTATGACGGGACTACCGATGGTGGAAGATTATTCCCTACATCACTATTACGATGGCAAACGCAAAGATGGAAAAAGCAGGGATATTCCGTTTAGATTGAAATTAATGCAACGTAGCATTGATACATACAAAGAGGCTCGAGGGAAGGCGCCGAATGTTTGGATTACTGAACACGCGCGGCAAAAAAGTAGCGATAAACCAGGAAGCGACGGTACTCGATTCTACTCTAGCAACCTCGGTGCGGCTATTAGCACAGCAGACTATTTAATTGCTATTGCACAAATCCCGGAAATTCAGGGTTCATTTTGGCACGGACTGAACGCCGGTCCATGGCAGTTATTTGACTTTTCAGCAAAACATTCTAACTTGTCGCCTCGTCCGATATTTTGGGCAATACGATTATTAACTGCAACAAGTTCTGGAAAAGTATACAGAACCCATGTATTGAGTCCCAATCAAAGTGGATACAGTGGAGGATATGACACGAGAGCGGCGGTCTTTGGTTTAGAAAATAGAGACGGTGTATCGATCTGGACAGTAAATCGAAGCCGGAATGCATCCCAGACTGAATTAGTATATAAACCATTTTCAAATCAAACGCTTACGATGTGTCACTATCATATTTCAGGGTCCGAGGGAGAAGATCCCGACGACATCGATCTGGAACCTATACTGAAACTATCACCCACTCCTTTAGAAGTTAATAGATCGGAGAACGGCTCTGTCACCCTGGAACTTCCCCCGTCGTCCGTCTCTGTTTTTACTATTTCCGCGGAGAATAACTGCAACCAACTCGAATGAACGTAGGCCCGCGATACATGTACCCGTCTAACGATACTAAAGAGATCAACCCCCGACCGATTTTTGTGGTTGGGATGAACGGATCGGGCACCACAATGCTAATTGATTGTTTAGGAAGACACCCCGAATTGTATGCATTTCCTCGGGAGACTCGTTTGCTGCCACATATTCTTAATAAATACGCTAACAGCGAGTCGTTGAAAGATGACGATGTGTTTCTTAATGCCTGGAATGAAGTACGGGCGATTCCCGTATTTCGGGAAATCAATGCGGGTCACCTGCCACCCTTGCCAAAAGAGTGGCAAAAACAACCTCGCACGATCGGAAACGTTATTGATACAATTTTTCGATTTTTTGGTGAAAAAGAAAATAAGTCGCGTTGGTGTGAAAAAACTCCTCAGCATGTACAGCATATAAAACTGTTGGCTAGTCACTATCCTGAAGCTAGGTTTATTCACTTGATAAGAGATGGGCGGGATTGCGCCGCGTCATTTCATCGACGTTGGAAGAGAAATCCATATCTTTGTGTTTATAGATGGAAAAAAGTGGTATCAGAAGGAAGAGATCAAGGCCAGACAATTGGTGACCGATACATGGAAGTTAAATTCGAAGACCTGACATCAAACCCTAAAACCTGGATGAATATGATATGTATTTTTGTTGGAGTGACGTTCGACAGTAGCGTGCTAACATCACGACGACCACAAAGCAAAGAGAAAGGTAGTATGGGTTCTATTGAACCCCAAAAAACTCGATGGAAAGAATATTTTGGTAATGAAACGCTCAGAAAAATTGAATCCATCGCCGGGAAAGAATTGGGAGGCCATGGATATGAGGTTAATCATAACGCGGGCGATAACGACCCATCACCAGCCCTACTGCTTTACTGGCGGGCGTATGACTATGTTATGCAGTTTACTCAAGAGTTTTTTGGTAAGTTGACTGGTTCCAGTAAAAAATCTTGGTTACGCGTATTGCAACAACCACATATTGCCATCAAACAGTTTGTTCGAAACAAGTACTAGGTAACGGTATTTTCAAAATTCAATCATCCTTCAAATATAATCGAAAAACGATCTATGACAAAAGTCGTCTACATCTTCTCTTCCCCGAGAAGTGGTTCGACATTACTAAGTTTAATCTTGGGTAATCATCGTGCCGTAGCAAATATTGGCGAAGTATCATTTATACCTAAACTTCTAGCTTTGGGCGAACCATGCACATGTCTCGCCCCATTGAACACTTGTCCGCAATGGGCAAGTGTGTTTAACCGACTACGGAAGGAAGTAAATATCGATATGCGCACCAACCCGTATCAACTTTGGTTGGGCGATGCGATAAAACGCGGTGGCGGTAAAAAAGACACCGATTATCAGACTCGCTCAAGAGTAGCGAAGGCAAAATTTCGGGCGGGATGCGAACACCTTGAACTCAGCGTACCGTCTTTTATTGGTCAACATGCGAGCATGCTGCCATGGGTTAATAGTAGCGTTAAAAATACTTTCACACTATATAATGCTGTTGCGAAGGAATGGGCTGCGGATGTACTCGTCGATGCATCAAAATTAACACGAAAAGGAATTTATTTGTATAGATCGAATCCTGATAATGTTCGTCTAATACAACTCGTCCGTGACGGGCGCGGAGTAGTCGCTTCCAGATCAAAACACTTGTCAATAACGCGTGCAGCCCAACAATGGAAACGCTATCACGAGTTGACTGACATTTTAGTCGAACGTTGGGTGGGATCCGATCACTATACCAAAATTCGATACGAGGATTTTGTTGAAAACCCGATTCAGAGAATAAATGATATCTGTGAGTGGATTGGCATTCCATTCTACGAATCGATATTGAAGTTCAGCGGCAATCAGTCAATACATTCTGCAGGAGGAAACCCTACTCGATTTAAGGCGGATGATGGAATTCGTGCAGTCGATGATAGTTGGAGAAAAAAATTATCGGGAAAAGACTTGAACGATTTTTCGAGAATAGCAGGCCGGTTGAACACAGCATACGGATATACCTAACATACTAAAGTTAGTTAGCCAAACAGTGGGTCAATCTAAAAAAACTCCAATTATTTTTGTCACTGGGGCATCTCGCTCTGGGACCACAATGACAAGTCGAATTCTTGGAAATCATACTGAAATATTATCTACCCGCGAGTTGCACTATTTTGGTGATCTATGTAATTCGTCGTTGCTGGAAGATGTAATCTCCAACGAAGAAGCCCTCTACGCTGTATCTAAACTACATGCGCGATTCCAGCGTGGCCTATGGAAGGATAAGCGCACTAATGAGGATGATAAGTTTGCGAAAAAAGTCATAAATGAAACTGCTGACCATGATAGAACGCCAAAAGTATTGTTTCTTGAGGCTGTCGAAAAATTCCTATTCGGTTCGCAAAAAACAACTCTTTGCGAACAAACGCCTCGAAATATTTTCTACGCTGATCAACTACTCGATTTGCACGATCAGGTACGCATCGTCCACTTAACTAGAGACCCTCGCGCGGTTCTTGCGTCGCAAAAGAATCGCTGGCGCCAACGCGCTATGGGTCGGAAAAACATACCACTGAGGGAAGTATGGCGAGTTCGAGTTAATTATCATCCACTCACAATTTGCAAATTATGGGTTAAGGCCAATCGGTGCGCACTGAGATTAGCAACTCATCCGCGCTTATTGATAATGAAATTTGAGGACATCGTTAATAATCCAATACAGTGCACACGACAAATGTGTGATTTTCTTGGGATTTCTTTTCAGCCAAAAATGATAGAGGTGCCTCAAATGGGGTCGTCACATCAACTCAACACCGGTGACACAGGTGTATCGGCCGCGAGTATTGATAAATGGAAAGATCAATTAACCCAAAAAGAGATTGCCGTGTGTGAATTATTAACTAAAAACCTGATGGAGAAATTTGGTTACACAACCCTTTCATCAACACGCATGGGACGATTCTCGTATATTCACCAATTGGCAACGTACCCGCTTCATTTTGCCGGTGTAGCCATTACAAACCCTCGCCGGGCTTGGATACAAGCGAATGCCATGTGGACGGGACTACGTACTAGAAACCAGCGATCTAATGGTGGGTAATCCTCCTAGACTGTTATCTCTAAATACCTACCACTATCGTCGCGGTGGGACGGATGCAGTGTATTTTGACCACAACTCTTTGTTTCAGGAAGCAGGATGGGAGGTCGGTGTGTTTGCGATGTCACACCCAAAAAACGAAGAGTCCAAATGGAACCGCTACTTTGTTGATGAAATAGAGCTCGGCGAAGACTATGGATTTTGGGACAAATTAACCAAAGCGGGAAAAATAATCTACTCGATTGAAGCCAGACGTAAGTTAGGCAAACTACTCGATGAGTGGCGACCGGACATAGTTCATGCACATAACATCTATCATCATTTATCGCCTTCTCCACTTGACGAACTAAGAAAACGAGAGATTCCAGTTGTACTAACCGCACACGATTTTAAGTTAGTCTGCCCAGCATACAAAATGCTGAACAGAAATGGTATTTGCGAGAAATGCAAAACTGGAAATTTACTGAATGTTGTTCGTCATCGCTGCATACACGACAATCAAATTCTAAGTATGTTAGTAATGACAGAATCAACCGTTCATAGAGCATTGGGCATATACAAAAAAGGACTAACAAAAGTTATTACACCGAGTTTATTTATGCGTAATAAGTTAACCGAGTGGGGATGGGATAAAAATAAGTTACGTCACGCCCCTAATTTTGTAGATTCGAAAAACTATACGCCTAATTACACACCTGGAGACTATTTTCTATACTTTGGTCGCATGTCCAATGAGAAGGGAATTGATCTACTAATCTCGGCTGCAGATAAGGCCGGCGTTTCTGTAAAGTTGGCTGGGGTTGGACCAGCAATGCACGATCTAAAGATCCTCTCTAAGGATAAAATTCTCACAGCAGTGGAATTTATGGGTTATTGCGCTGGGGAAAAGCTACATTCATTGATCCGCAATGCGAGAGCGGTAGTACTCCCTGCACGATGGTATGAGAATGCTCCTATTTCAATAATGGAAGCTTATGCCCTTGGAAAAATTGTCATCGGTGCACGTATTGGCGGGATCCCAGAAATGGTGACGGAAAACGAGACTGGATATCTATTTGAACCTGAAAATATTGAGCAACTATATCACTTGTTGCAAAGAGTTAAGGATATGGAAAACGACGAAATTGTGAAGATGGGAATTGCGGGTCGAAATTTGGTAGAACAATATTTTTCTCCAAGTAATTACCTACACAACATGTTGACTATTTATGAAGAAATTGGTGTCAAAAAAGTCGCAGAGCACCAATAATCTATATCTAAAGACGCCATGAGAAGCGTCATAAGGAACGTAAGATAGGACGCGAGCGAATGTACTTACACTAAGTTACTTTTGTAAATATCGAGATAACTATAGATTCACTATGTGGGGTTGTTTATGAATGAGCAGTCTGCGGATACTAACGTAGCGCTAAACGAGTGCGATGTTACGATCATTATAAAAGCCCTCAATGAGGAAAACTATATAGAGAACTCAATTCTATCCGCTTTCTCAGCTCTAAAGAATTTAAACGGAGAAGTGATACTGGCAGATAGCATTTCAACTGATCGAACCATTGAAATCGCCACTCGCCATCCAGTACGGATCATACAACTCGCACACCCCCAAGAGAGAAGTTGCGGCGCTGGTCCTCAATTAGGCTATCAAGAAGCAAAAGGTGCGTTTTTATACATACTTGATGGCGATATGCAATTGCAACCCGACTTTATTGAATATGGAATTGAATTGATGAACCAACAGCAAGATATTGCGGGGGTTGCAGGAATAGTGAGCGAGAAAGGTACCGGAAACTATGAGTTTAAAGTTCGTAAAGATACGCATACCACTTGGAAAGAAGAAGGTGAGCAAACCTGCCTGGAAATGGGTGGACTATATCGTCGAGAAGCGATCGACTCGGTAGGTTACTTTTCGAATCGAAACTTGCATGCATTCGAAGAACTAGAACTAGGCCTACGCTTGAAACACAAGGGCTGGCGATTACTGCGTACTGAAAAACCGTCAGTTATTCATTATGGCGAAACTAGTGGATCTTATCAATTAATTAGAAGTCGGTGGCGATCTCGATACATAGATGGTTCTGGTGAAATCGTGCGTGCCGCGATCGGACAGCCGTATTTTTTAGACATTACACGAGACCGTTTGAATGTGATCGTCATGGCCTCTCTATTTTTGTTTGTCGTTGCAACTCTTGTTGTTATCCCTATTTCTATCCTGCCCTTGCTTTTGTCGGGAGGAATGATTGGGATGGTAATTGTATTTATGTGTATTCGGCAACGTAGCATCCGACATGGCCTGATTGGTGCCTCTCTTTGGCCGGTTAAGATAGCAGGATTTTTTCGTGGATTACTCCGAAAACAAATTGATCCCACAATTGCAATCTCATCGAAAATAATCGCTACTGGCTCTAGCGAAAATCTATCTTAAACGAAAATATAGTTAACTCTTAAATAGAATAGACTGGTAATTGACGATCCAGAAATTGGCTTTCATATTCACCACAAGCAATTGAAAGAAAAATAGATTTGCAAATCAATCAAGAAACTCATTCTTGTCTCCCGACGATTTAACACTTGTTAACTTTCTTTTTCAGATAATCTCGCTCTAAACTCAACAGCGGTGGGAACGTGGTACACGCGACAATCGGCAATAACTGAGCTTCAGTCACTAAGCTGTGTCGCACATTCGAGACACTTTACAACTGATTTACTATTCGATAGTGTCCTGCGTCGTGATCGTGGCGGAACGCTGAATACATAACAGACTGGGAGGGTGTTACCGAGGGGGGAATTTCAGAAATTAACTTTTGGAGTTTGAAATGCCCTTACTAAAAATTATTGCAATAATAAATGTTTTTTTCGTTTTTGCGCTTAGTTCGGTTTCATACGCAAACCACTTTCCTTACATGAACGACGCGGAGACTGGACAAGTTGCTGGTATTTCTGGGACAAGTTCCGCTTCTATATCAGGACAGAAATTCCCCCGGGTAATTTTGGCTGAGACTAAAACTCTCGACGGAACTGCGGAGCAATTCACAAAATATCACGTTATCTCCTCACAAGGAGGTGCCATAAAAAAGGCTGCCCAAATTCAGGCAGCAACCCCAGCACTACAGTACTTTAGACATGTGTCACCAAGGGCATATCAAGCATCGAATACAGACTATTGCACTACTGGAATGGGGATGGCATTTGAATCGACGGGCGCAACGACTCAAGGAGGACCACAAAGTCGTGGATGTTCGATTTACGCAGGGCACTGGCTTTATAAAGCAGGCGCGAAACTTACGACGTCTATAAGTACTACAACTAAGACACTAAAACTTAGCAACGTAAACGGTTTTCAAACTGGACAGTATGTAGTTATTTACAACGCTCCTGCCGGTTCATTCAAGAATGCAGAACACGCCAAGATAGTAAGTAAAAACACTTCGACCAAAACGCTAACACTAGCTGCGCGAGGTTATAAATCAGTGCCGAAATCGCATCCAGCAGGCGCAATAGTGGCTCAACATGTGCTAGGTCAGGGAGGGGGTTCATTGAACTGGTCATACAACCTAAGCTCGCAATCACCGAAAGACGCCAGCAGTAAAACACTGGGACAAGCTTTAGCTGATTGGATTAAAGCGAATCATAATAAAATGAAGAATGGAAGCGCGCCTACCCCTAACATACGTGTAGATGGCATACTCTTTGACGCAGACTTTTATTTTGAGCTAGGAAAAGGAAGTGATAGCAATAACGATTTAATAAGCGACAATGGTATTAGCCCGTCTGGTGTCAATTGGTGGGGGGCAGGTCTGGACTCTTTCTATGCAGCGGTTCGCGCGAGATTACCTGGCAAAATAATCGTTTCAGGGAATTCCAATGCCCGTGGTTTTTCATCATTAAATGGCACCCAGATGGAAGCATTCCCAGCATCAAATAGAACCAATCCCGTGCCAAAGTACGATTCTATAAATTCTGCGATTAGTCGTTATGCATTTCATATGCATCACAATCAGTACAAACCGTTACATACACATGTACTCAATAAAACACCAACAAAACTCTATCCCGAGCATTCCAACCCGAAGCCCACTAGCAACGCAGCATTTCGATTTGGTTTAGGCATAACACTTTTAGAAGATGGATACTTTGGACACGAAAATTCTAAGGCGCATCCGGATCCTTGGTATGATGAGTTTGCAGTAGACGTTAATCCCTCATCCCCAACTTTTGCACATGCAATTACATCTAACCCCAACAATGAATCAAAAATACGCAATAACAGAAATTGGTTAGGATCGCCGTTAGGCCCCCGACACCGTGTATACGACCATCCGACTTTCTCGGCTAACCAATCCGCGCTGTCAAACGGTAGTTTTGACTCTAATCTAAATGGCTGGAGTGGTAATTCTGTTAGCGTAACCCGCGACACTGCGATTAAGTTAGACGGCAATGCTTCTCTTAAAGCGGCAAAACTGAGCAGTTATAAGGACAAACTTTCTGGTGCGACCATAAAAGGCCCATCAATGTCTTTAAACAAGGGGTTGCCCTACACGGTAGCGTTTTCCGCAAAATCCTCGTCTATACGCGAGATAACCGCTGGCGTTGGTTCCAATAGTGAAAGATTTATTGTAGGCACGAAATGGCGGCGCTATGTCATGTCATTCGATGCCAAGAAAAATGAAAATGGAGCTATTAAGTTCGGTGTTGGCCGCGAGAACACTCAAATGTGGATCGACTCTGTATACTTTTTCGACGGGAATGCTAATGTGTTTCGAAGAGATTTCGACAACGGGATCGTCGTCGTCAACGCGACACCTGACATAAAAACAGTCGCTCTCGGTGAATCCTTTAAGCGAATCAAAGGCAACCAAGACAGCATTAACAATGGCGCGACACTGTCGAACGTGACAATTAAACCGTGGGACGCTGCAATTTTAGTTCGACCAGAAGGTAGCAACGGTGGTGGAGGAGGAAGCGGGACAAATGAAAACTGTGGCACGCCAAACTATGGTCTCAGTACGGATGCTAAACTATTCGTATGGAAAGCATGTAATGGGTCAGGGCGCTGGTTTGTAAGAGCAACTGCCGGAGGAACTGCGAACGGTCGCACTTATTCCGGTAACATACAGACCAGCTCGGCTTATTCCAACCCAACTGGAATTGATTTAGAGGCGATGGATACTTTTGTCACTGCAAATAGTCAAATCAATTTCGAACTTACGATGTGGTCTGGTTTCCAAGACGGCTTTAATTTTACTCTACCCGAGGGTTCTACTGCTTGCATAACGTCGACTATCGGCGGAAACATTCTCGTTGGAGCCAATCGTACAAACAAAGGTGCCTACGCTTGTTTGCAGTAGAAGCGAGCAAATAAGTTTTACTATTAAGGTTAGAGCGTTCGATTTTTAATATCGGACGCTCTAACAATTATTTTTAAGGTCATAAAATACGCGCTAGATAGTAAGACCATCTTGTTGTTTATACCCAGGATGGTCAGTTATCGAAAAGATTATAATTTCGCGTAGAACACCATCTATTTGTGAATGGGTGTAAAACCACCCTCTTCCGTGTGATACGGTTGCTGGAGTAAGCAATGGTGCAAATCTGTGTGACAGGCACTGTGACAATCATAGCCGACTAACAAAACCATCTCGACTTATCGCCATGTACACCTAAGTATGGATACATCGCTCGTGACAACTGATCAGTAAAAAACCCCGTGGCCAGCCAAGAAAAATTGGACCAAATGATATGTTAGGGCATCTGGCAGGAAACCTTAACCATGAAACGAGTTAGCGAAACCAAGATTATCCCGATTCTCAAGGAAGCTGAACGAGATATCACAGTACGGGATGTTTGTAGGAAACACCAGATCACGAAGCAAACATTTTACCGCCGGCGCAATAAGTATGGCAGTTTGGATGCTTGTGAAGCCAGGCACGTCAAGGAACTCGAACGAGAAAACACCACGCTGAAGCAGATTGTAGCTGATCTGACGTTGGATCATCGTAAGTGTCAAGTTAAAGCACCCTGTTAGTCTGAAGATTGACGTGTCAGTCTCGCGTTTTTCAACAATAACGAGAGATGAGATGGCAGCGAGACAAATGACCGAGCGCCCAGGGTATTGGCTGGAACATGTACGGGCAGCGGATACTTCTCAACATCCCACCACACGGGTTAACGAGATGTGGCAGAGTGATTTTACTTACCTTAAGATCATTGGCTGGGGATGGTATTACTTATCGAGCCCCTTGGACGACTTCTCACGGTTGATCTGTTATACAGCGTATAAATAGCAGATCGCTGGATATCTTGCTGCGGACCCTGATATTCACAATAAAAAATCTACGAAAGTGAGAAACTCATTTCAGTTAGGCCACGGCATTGTAAATCAAAGCCGAAAAAACTATAGATTCCGAGAGCTCTTGATTGAGTTCAACTCGGATTGTGCAATCTCGGCTGGTGTACCTCCTGGATCAATTTCAATTAGCCGTTGAAAATGTTTCTCTGCCTTTTGCCATTGTTTTTTAGATTTCGCTCGTTTACCTAGTTCGAGTAGCTTTTGTTTAATTCTTTCAATACCTTTTTCAGCGCCATTGTTTGTTGGATCAATTTCTAATACTTTACGATAAAACGTCAGTGCGTTGTTACCCGGTGGAATGGTCAATTGCAGTTTAGTAAACATCGATTGTGCCTGATGCAATAAATTCTCGATCTCCTGGGAGCCGATCGAATCCGGAGTTACGTGGTCACTTTTTGTGGCTAACGCGATCATGTCTGTTTCAAGTTGTAGCTCACTTGAAGATTCGTATTGAGTTTCGAGTAACTGATCGTTTTGATTTAAATCACCAGATGAGTTAACGGGGGCAACGTTTTCCTTAGATAAACCGGTCGTTACGTTTCGTGTTGAAGATGCGTCGGTTGAATTAGCTATTGTCACTGTGTCGCCTGCAAGCGATTCTGTTCGATCATCGAATAATTTGGTGCTGGTTTCTTCGATTTCTGTTTCGATCAGTGAAATAGCACCTGGCTCTACTACTATGCTCGGAGCGGTTTGTTCCGTGGAGTTGGGAGTGCTATCGAGTGATTCTTGTATGGTTGACGATTCCTGCTGCAAGTCCACTGTAGTCATTGGGTTTTCGTACGCGAGTATGCCTGCAACGATAAGCACAGTGATACCTCCAATGGTTAGAAACAACTTGGTTGCTCCTGATGCGCCTCTTTTGTCATTAATATTTTCGCTCTGCGCAGTCGCTTGGGTATCGAGATCTTGAATATCAAAAGGGCGGCGGGGTTCAGTTTCTGCGCGCAAATCATGTAGTCGGGTAGAAGCGTTAGCGTTAACAACTTCGTCCTTATCATCGGTATCACTTCGAATGGATTTGTTTTCAAGTTGTTGATCTA
>Ga0224508_10003951_pt1 | contig 12208 bp, 14 predicted proteins | sample SF_Jan12_sed_USG_4_FD_170157 | JGI IMG/M metagenome (GOLD analysis project Ga0224508, IMG submission 170157) | Sediment microbial communities from San Francisco Bay, California, United States - SF_Jan12_sed_USGS_21 | ecosystem: Environmental > Aquatic > Marine > Sediment | place: USA...
AAGGCCTGTAACAGCGACTGGCAGCAGGCCGCTGTCACGCCGGCTGCCAGCCGCAAAATGCAATTTGTCCACGTCATCCGCGAGGTTTTCTTCCAGCGCAAAGGGCAGGGCCGCGAGCAGCCGCGAGCCGCCTTTCACGGGGATATCGACCGTCGTGGTCAGCACCGATGTGGCGGGAACAAGAACAATTACATCGCGATCAGCAACATCCCTGGCAGCTTCGGCAAGCGGTCCGGTCACGGGAGGACTGCGCCGCGTACCGTCGCTGTCGACCGCAATCCAGTCGGCGATGCGCTCCGGATCGGGGCCAAGTCGAATGACCAGGTACTCTGCCATCTCAGTTTGTTCCCAGGCTGCGCAGAATCGGGGTCACGGTACCAGGTCCGCGATTCAGTACGCTAAAGTAAGTTATGCGCACGGTATCAATCTGCACGATGACCTTCAATTGAAAAAACTCGGAAGTCTCGACAATAGCTGCGCTGCCCTGCTGCTGGAGGTCCGGGTCTATGATGGTCGCAAACGCCGTCTGGATGTTGGCGAACCCCCCATCCTCGCGCTCGGCCAGCAGGCTCTCCGCCTGGGAAACTGAAATGTTGTCCCCGAGCGACTGCAATACCGGACCGGTCGCGGTGTTGACGTTGATCGGCTGTCGCCCGGGCGCTGCGTATATGTGTGGCCGCAGTGTATCGAGTGTCGCCTTGTCGATGCCCTCGAGAGCCGCGAGTTCTGACGTCGTTGTGATGATCTGGTTCGCAGTTCGATACGGTGGCAGCATGCCCGTGTACAAGGGGTCCTCGGCACCGTCGGGAATACCCTCGACCTGGTTGCTGTCGAGCCAGTCGGCCGTGAGCCCGGCAAATCGCGGATCGATACCCAGTGCGGTCAGCAGCCGCGTAAACTGGGCAAGCGACACCGGGTCAATCTCACCGTTCCCGTCAACCAGGTTGTTGATGTTGAAGCGACCCTGCAGGTCTTCGACCCGGCCGAATATCTGCCCCTGTATACTGTCGCTCTCGATGGGCAGGCCCGGAATCTCCGTTGCCCAGATTTCATCCAGGTGATCGGTCGTACTGTTGTCGAGATCGTCAAGCAAAATGGTCCGCAGCCAGGTCTCGGCTCCCAGTGCAGCCTGGATGCCTTCTTCGCGGTAAATCGCGACATAGGTACGTCGCAGATCCAGCGAATTATCCCACTCGAGCGTAAAGACGAGCGTCGTCGTTAACGCCATGATCAGGATGGCCGTAATCAGGGCTACGCCGCGCTGCCGCTTCAAGGCGCAACCTCCAGCACGCGGCGTATCTCGCCCTGGTCGCGCAACGTCAGGACGATTTCCACCGCGCGAGGGCGCGCGATGTTCGCGCTGGCACCTTGCACGTTCTGCGGTGGCCAGACCTCCGTCCAGTCGCCATTCACCTGCAGGTAGCGGAACAAGAGGCCATCAACGTCATCGAGCAGGACGGTTGCGACAGGCTCATTGGCAAACGTCCGGTCCAGGACCCTCCAGTGATAGCGAACCAGTTCATCGTCCTCGAGGCGATAGGCGGTCCGCTGCAACGTGCTGCGCGGCAAGGCCGCCGGATTGCTCCAGCCGCCGTGCGTCAGTTCGAGCGCAAACTCGGAACTCAGGCTGGTTTGCAGGGCAGGGCTCAGCGTTTGTCCCAGGTCCTGCCGGATCGGCCGGGGCGCCGCCTGCAGCAGGTCGGATGTCAGGTAACGAATTGTGCGTTGCACCGATTGCAGACGGTCCATGCGATCAGCAAGCATGTCGGCATTGGTCAGCGTGGTACCCAGCGTTGCATACGCAAGAACCGACATGACACCGAAAACGGCGAGGGCGACCAGCACCTCGATCAGGGTGAACGCACGCTGGCGCAGCCGCATCATTGTGTGGCTCCGGAATTCTGTGCGCCTCTCTGCCAGATTCTGTTTGCCTGGCCCGGCGCAGCCGGTTCACCGATGAACCCTGTCACGGTTCGAATCACGTCATCAGTTCCCGGGTAGGTAATCGTCACATCGACACGATAAAGATTTTCGATGCCGCTCTCTGAAACGACTGCGCGCCATTCCCAGTCCGTGTTGGCGAAATCGACTTCGCCACTCGTTGAGCTCACTTCAGGCAGAACATCGGCGAGTCGCATCTCGGTGATCTTGTTCTGCCCAATCCAGCTCGCGTAGGTGCGCTCGCGCATCGAGTTGGACGTGTCGACCATGCGGCCCATCTTGGCAGCGACCGCGGTCAATGCGATCGCAATGATTGCAAGCGCCACCATCACTTCGACGAGCGTAAACGCTCTGCTGCGCAGGGGCATCATGAAGTTTCAATTCTCATCGGTGACAATTTCGATGTTGCCAAGTTCATCGCGACGGATAACAACTGCCTGGTCATCGTCCGGTCGCAGCACATGCAGCTCGAAGGGCACCGTGTCGCCACTCGAGAACAGGTACAGGTGGGGTGCATAGTTCGTGACCGGTCCCATCGATCGCTGCTCGTCCGGGTCCTCAAAAGCTTGCGGATCGGGCTCGAGGGCAACTCGTCTGTCTTCGAGGAACAAATCGAATTCCACATCCTCGGGAAGCCCGCGCAGGCGCAGCGTGTCGTCGCCAAGAAGGTCGCCCCATTGCTCGAGGAATGGGTCGAACTCAACAAAGCGATATCCATTTTGCAGAAACTCGATACCGAAGTCCCGGCCCTGCATCGTTGCTTCGTCCTCGGCGACCTCGATCAGGGCGATCACGCGGCGCGCTTCTGTCTGCAACTCGCGATCATCGTCCAGCAATCCGAGTGACAGGAGCGCCATCGACACGATAATGCCGACGATCGCTATCACGACCAGCAATTCGATCAGGGAGAAACCGCGTAAACTGCCGCGCGTGTTCATGGGACCGGCGCTCAACCCAGGCCTCCGTCCGGCTAGTCGAGATTCCAGTTGCCGATGTCAGCGTCGACGCCTTCACCACCGGGGCGACCGTCACGGCCCATCGTGTAGATGTCGATCTCGCCCTGGTTGCCCGGATTCAGGTACAGGTACGGATTACCCCAGGGATCCTTGGGCACTTTGTCCATGTAGCCACCGGATTTCCAGTTCTTGATATTCGGGTCTGCGGGTTTGGTAACGAGCGCTTCGAGGCCCTGCTCGGTGCTTGGATACGTAAAGTTATCGAGCCGATAAAACTTCAGCGCGTTATCAAGGTTTGAGATTTCGGCTTTTGCCTTGGTGATCTGGGCGTCATCGACGCGGCCGATGACATTGGGCGCGACGATTGCCGCCAGAATGCCGATAATGATCACGACAACCATGATCTCGATGAGCGTAAAGCCACGCTGACCCGCGAGGGCCGGCCGGTTTCTGACAATAGGATTCACTCTGGTCACTCCGTATCGGGCGGCGAAGCGCCTGAATTGACTGCATAAACGATTAAACGTCAGTATACCAAACATGGGGTTAAACCAAGACGACCCGGATCACCGAATAGAGCACCGATTTGCAGGTGTTTTGACGGCCTGGATGTTACCCGGGACTATCGTCGCGGTGGCCGCTGTGCTCGCACTGACAGGCGATGCCGGGCGTGAGCTGCTGAGATATGATCGCCTGGCGATTGCGGGCGGTGAGGTCTGGCGGCTGCTCAGCGGCCATATCGTCCATCTAAGCTGGACACATTACGCGCTTAACGCGGCCGGCATGTTCCTGATCTGGTACCTGGTCGGAGCCCGATTTTCTGCAGCAAGCTGGGGGACCGTCGCCGTCCTGACGATCGCAGGCATTGATGCGGGCTTCTGGCTGCTGGAACCTCAGCTCGAGTGGTACGTCGGTCTATCGGGCGTTTTACACGGGCTCCTGGCCGCTGGCGTCGTCGGCGGCATCCGTGCAGGCCATAAAGACGCCTGGCTGCTCGGCATTGTTCTCGTACTCAAGCTCGGCTACGAACAGGTGGTTGGCCCCATCCCGGGGTCCGCGGCAGCAACCGGCGGCGCCGTGATCGTCGCGGCCCATCTGTACGGCGCGGTTACTGCCGCTGTGGCGGGCGCGATAATGCCTGTTAGAGTCCAGCGGCCTGCCTCTATATAATGCGCGCCAACAGGCAATAAGAACGAGAGACAAGACTTTGAGCATCGCAATGGTATTTCCGGGGCAGGGTTCCCAGTCGCAGGGTATGCAGGGCGAGTTGGCCGGCGAATTCCCCGAAGTCGCAGACGTTTATGCAGAAGCCAGTGAAATCCTCGGCTACGATCTGTGGCAGCTGGTGCAGGACGGGCCCGCAGAACGGCTTGGCGAGACCGTCGTGACCCAGCCCGCGATGCTGGCAGCCGGATATGCCGCCTGGCTTGTCTGGACCAGCGCCGGCGGTCAGGCACCAACGCATATGGCTGGGCACAGTCTTGGGGAATACACTGCCTTAATTTGCGCCGGTTCGTTGGAATTCTCAGGTGCTATGCGCGTGGTGAAGCGCCGCGCCGAACTCATGCAAGAAGCGGTTCCGGTTGGTATTGGCGCGATGGCGGCGTTACTCGGACTTGACGACGAAGCTGTTGTATCACTTTGCGACGAAGCGTCGACGATCGGTATCGCCGAACCGGTCAACTTTAACTCGCCCGGCCAGGTCGTGATTGCAGGACACGCGACAGCGGTTAGCCAGGCCGTGGAATATGCCAAAGACCACGGCGCACGACGCGCAATTGTGCTGCCGGTCAGCGTACCATCACATTCGTCGCTGATGCGCGATGCCGGTGCCTCACTTGTAGAAACACTTGCGGCAACTGAAATCAAATCGCCCGATATCCCAGTAATCAGTGCAGCGACCGCCGAGCCTTATACGGATGGCGACGACATTCGTGGCAAGTTGTCGGCGCAGGTATACAGCCCGGTGCTTTGGGTCCGGACAGTCCGAAAAATGATTGACGGGGGTGCGACAAGATTTGTCGAATGCGGACCCGGAAGAGTATTGGCCGGATTAATTCGGCGCATCGATAAGGCGATGCCCACGGCCTTCATTGACTCCGTCGATAGCCTGCAAAAAGCACTGCAGGAAACCTCGTAGCGGCCAGTCCTGACTGGGCCCGAGCCAAGGATAAAGTGATGAGCGAGACATTTAACAGCGATGCATTGGCCGGTGAAGTTGCCCTCGTAACCGGCGCATCGCGCGGCATTGGTGCGGCGATCGCCGCAATGTTGGCATCGGCCGGTGCAACGGTTATCGGTACAGCGACGAGCGCTGGCGGTGCCAGTGCGATTACTGACGCTCTTAGCGGTAACGGTCGTGGCATCGTGCTTGATATTGCAGATGATGAATCGGTACAGGCGGCGATCAAGGATATGCAGGAAAATGAAGGCAGCCCGACAATCGTTGTCAATAACGCGGGTATCACGCGCGACAACCTCCTCATGCGCATGAAAGCAGACGAATGGGACGATGTCCTGTCTACCAATCTCAGCGGTGTATATCGTGTCAGCAAAGCGTGTCTGCGCGGGATGATGAAAGCGAAGAAAGGCCGCATCATTAACATCGCATCCGTAATCGGTGTCATGGGCAATGCCGGTCAATCGAATTACGCGGCGGCAAAAGCGGGCATCATCGGTTTCTCCAAATCACTTGCACGTGAAATTGGATCGCGAAATATCACTGTCAATGTAGTTGCACCGGGTTTTATCGATACCGACATGACCCGGGTCTTGCCGGAGGAGCAACGGGCGGGCATGCTTGCCCAGGTACCGCTCAACCGCCTGGGCGAGGGTGACGACATCGCAACCGCAGTCCTGTTTTTGGCGTCGCCCGCGGGCGCCTATATCACAGGCGAGACGCTGCACGTAAATGGCGGCATGCTGATGGACTGAATTGGGGCCAAAAGTGTGTAGATTGCCATGGGCGATTCACATACAATACCGTGCCACGGTCAGGTAGCACCGTGAAATATCAAGGACTTACCACCGAATTTAGGGATGTTGACGGCGTTTTCGAGCGCCATTTGCGTTAACGCCGTGCTACATTTTTATGAGTCTTCCCAGGAGAAGCGACCACTATGAGCAGTATCGAAGAACAAGTTAAGAGCATCGTTGCCGAACAACTCGGCGTCAAAGAAGACGAGGTAACGAACGATGCTTCATTTGTCGAGGATCTGGGCGCCGATTCGCTCGACACCGTTGAACTGGTCATGGCTCTCGAAGAGGAATTCGAAACCGAGATACCCGACGAGGAAGCCGAAAAGATCACCACGGTGCAACAAGCCATCGACTTTGTGACAGCACGCTCCAGCGACAGTTAAGTTTTTCGGCGCGGCGCTTGTCGCCGCGCCAACGCTCTCCATCGTCGCAACGGCAGTCCTGCCTCTCCCAAACGGAACCAGATTGAAAGATCGACGCGTTGTCATAACCGGCATGGGCATCAACTCGCCGGTAGGCAGCCGCCCGGAAGATGCCTGGCGAAACGTCAGGGATGGCGTTTCGGGCATCCATGTCATTGACGATTTCGACACCAGCACATTTCCGACCCGAATTGGCGGCACGGTCAAGGACCTGAACGTCGACGATTACCTGTCCGTCAAAGACCAGCGCAAGACCGATCCATTCGTGCACTACGGTGTTGCCGCGTGCATTGACGCGATTCATGATTCCGGTCTGGAGGTCACCGCAGACAACGGTCATACGATTGGTGTTGCAATGGGTTCCGGCATCGGCGGTATCCAGTCAATCGAGGAGAACCACAACAAGATGCTGGCGGGAGGCGTGCGCAGGGTGTCGCCGTTTTTTATACCTGGCAGCATCATCAACATGGCGTCAGGCTACGTCAGCATTTTGCAACACATCACCGGGCCGAACGTATCGATTGTTACTGCATGTGCCACGTCGGCACATTGCATTGGTTTCGCGGGCCGGATGATTCAGCACGGTGATGCCGAGGTCATGCTCGCGGGCGGCGCAGAACATGCAACCTCACCGCTCGCCATGGGTGGCTTTTGTTCCGCACGCGCCATGTCCACACGCAACGATGACCCTACCCGGGCAAGCCGTCCCTTCGACGTTGACCGGGATGGCTTCGTGCTGGGCAACGGCGCCGGTTGCGTCGTCCTCGAAGAACTTGAACATGCCAGGACGCGGGGCGCTCACATTTATGCGGAGTTGATCGGCTTCGGTATGAGTGGCGATGCGTACCACATCACATTGCCGCCGGCCGATGGCGAGGGTGCACGCAAGGCCATGGTTGCGGCTATCAAGGACGCTGGCATCGACGCCACCGAGATTGACTACGTCAATGCACACGGCACGTCGACGCCGGCAGGCGACGTTGGCGAGTCAACGGGTATACGCCGTGCTTTTGGCGACCACGCAGACAAGCTCATGGTTAGTTCGACGAAGTCGACGACCGGCCACTTGCTCGGTGCGGCCGGCGTCGCCGAAGCAATTTTCTGCACCCAGGCAATCAATCACCAGGTTGCACCACCCACGATCAATCTCGACAACCAGGATCCCGCCTGCGACCTCGACTACGTTCCAAACGAAGCGCGCGATGTCCGTATCAGGACGACGCTGTGCAATTCGTTCGGCTTTGGCGGCACCAACTCAAGCCTGATCATTCGAGAATTCGACTGAGTCTGCCGCCGTGCATGGGCGGAATCCGATCATGACGCCTGCGTTGCCAGCGGAACCGTTACCTGCGGCAACGGACCTGCGTGCGCTGCACCGCATGAACCCTGAGCGTTACCCGTTTCTCATGCAAAGCACGGCCGTGTCGACCGCAATTGGGCGCTACGACATCCTGTGCGCATTTCCGGGCGAGTCGTTGGTCCTTGAGCAGCCCGGCCGGCTTGAGGGCCGACGGGCGACGCCTGGCGCCGGTTTCCTCGCCGCTTTGGACGCATGGTGGCAAACAGAGCGTGTCGACACGATCGGTGACACCTTGCCATTCACAGGCGGCTGGTTCCTGTATCTTGGCTACGAACTTGCCGCCGAAGTGGAACCGGGGCTGGAGCTTGAACCGGACCCGATCCTTCCCGCGGCGTTCGCAATTCGTTGTCCGGCAGCGCTTGTCCGCGATCACGAAGACGGATCCGTCGTTTACGTCGCTGAGGCCGCTGCGGCAGCCACGCTCGCAGCGGTTCGCCGCGATATTGCCGAATGTCCGGTCGACCCCGTGGTAACGGGGACAGCACGGCCAGAAGTAGAAGAGGAGGGGGCCGCGTCATTTCTTGACGCTGTCGTCGCCGCCAAAGCGTATATCGCGAACGGCGACATTTACCAGGCAAATCTGTCGCGTGGCTGGTCGGCTCGGCTGACAGAGGGGGCCGATGAGCTGCGCATTTACGAGAGCCTGTGCGAAGCAAACCCCGGGCCGTTTGCGGGGATCTTTCGCTGGCGAGACACGAGCATTATCTCATCGTCGCCGGAACGGCTATTGCAAGTGCGCAATGATGTCATCTCGACCCGACCTATCGCTGGCACGCGGCCACGCTCTGTTGACAAGAACGTGGATCAAGACTTGCTGGCCGAGCTAATCGCGCATCCAAAGGAACGCGCCGAACACATCATGCTCATCGATCTTGAACGCAATGATCTGGGTCGGGTCTGCAAAGCGGGCACTGTCGAGGTTAACGAAATGATGGTGATTGAGAGTTATGCGCACGTGCATCATATCGTTTCGAACGTACGCGGAGTAAAGCGCAGCGACGTGACTCCCGGCGAGTGCATCCGCGCAGTATTTCCCGGCGGCACGATCACGGGCTGTCCGAAAGTTCGATGCATGGAAATTATTGCCGAACTGGAGACCGGGCCGCGCGGGGCCTACACCGGTTCGTTCGGTTACCTGAATCGCGATGGCAGCCTCGATCTGAACATCCTGATTCGGACCATGGTCATGCGCGGCGACGAGATTACTCTGCGCGCCGGGTCCGGAATCGTCGCCGATTCCGAGCCGGAGGCAGAGCTTGCCGAGACCCGTGCCAAAGCGAAGGGTCTGATAAAAGCGTTATCACGATGAGCGACTGGTACTCGGACAGCGAAGCAATTGCGTCGATTCCGGTTGACGATCGCGCAGCTCAATACGGAGACGGTCTTTTCGAAACCATAGCGATTCGTAGTGGCGCTGCCCGCCTGTGGTCGTACCATGCGGAGCGCCTGCAGCTGGGCTGCCAGCGGCTGGGCATCGCAAGTCCCGATATGGGGGCGCTCAAATCCGCCCTGGACAACGCGATCGCCGCAGCTGACATTGACTCACGCCACGCACTTGCCAAGATCATAGTCACGCCCGGGTCCGGCAGTCGTGGTTACCGGCGCCCGAGCGGTCAATTATCGATACGAATTGGCCTGTTTGCTGCAGACCCCCAGGCCGCAGTGGCCTACCAACGCGGTGTTCGTGTACGCCTGTGCGCCACCCGGCTCGCGATTCAGCCACAGCTTGCCGGCATCAAGTCCCTGAATCGGCTCGAACAGGTACTGGCACGCGCAGAATGGAATCAACCGGAAATCTTCGAGGGCCTGACACTGGATTCAGACGGTCGCCTTATCTGCGGTACCATGAGTAACGTGTTTGCTCACATTCAAGGCCAGCTGGTCACACCGGCACTGACGCGTTGCGGTGTCTCCGGTGTAATGCGGCGTCACGTGCTGACCTTACTCGACCAAAACGGAATTGCAGTCGAGGCACGTGATATTGCAACCAAGGAGCTTCGCGACATAGAGGAGATGTTCCTGACGAACAGCCAGTTTGGAGTGCTGCCGGTCGCAGAACTGGATACGGCAGAGTTACCTTTGGGCAAACTGACCAGGCACGTCATGGCACTCGCGGCGAATAGCGGTATCGGAGAATGCGCGACATGAAACCGCTGTATGCAATTAGCGCTGCCGTGCTTGTCGTTTTCATCGGCGCCGCGACCTTCGGCGCCGTACAAATGCACCAATTCCTCAACACTCCGGTAGACGTGACAGAGGCGGGCATCGATTTCGAGATAGAGGCCGGCGCATCGTTTCGCCGCGTCAGCGAAGACCTTGCCGGGCGCGGCATCATCGACAGGCCGACCCTGTTTCGTGCCTACGCCCGCTGGACCGGCGACGCCAGTGCGGTGCAGGCGGGCGATTACCGGATCATGCATGGGGCCACGCCCGCCCAGTTACTGGAGCAGTTCACCAGCGGCGCTGTAAAACTCTATTCGTTTACGATTATCGAGGGATGGAACCAGTGGGATCTATTGACGGCGCTGCACGCTCATCCGCAGCTCGATGCGTCGATGACGGACGAGGACTGGCCCGCATTGCTCGAGTCATTAGGCGCCGATTCGACACATCCCGAAGGCCTGTTCCTGCCGGAGACCTACCGCTTTCCGCGTGGCACCTCCGACCGCGACCTACTCGAACAGGCATATCAGCACATGCAGGAGACGCTGGCAGACGAATGGGCCGTACGCGCACAGGAACTGGCGGTCAGCAATCCCTACGAGGCGCTCATACTGGCCTCGATTGTGGAGAAAGAGACCGCCAGAACCGACGAACGCGCGCGCATCGCGGGCGTTTTCACCCGGCGACTGGAAAAACGCATGCGCTTGCAGACTGACCCGACCGTCATTTACGGCATCGGTCCCGGCTTTGATGGCAACCTGCGGCGGCAGGACCTGCGAACTGACACGCCGTACAACACATACACGCGACACGGCCTGCCACCGACACCCATCGCCTTGCCGGGCAGGGCCGCCATCCATGCGGCATTGAACCCGGCCGACGGTGAAGAGCTGTACTTCGTCGCGACCGGTCTCGGCGACGGCAGCCACAAGTTTTCGTCGACCAAGGAACAGCACGATGCGGCGGTCGCCGAGTACCTTCGGCAGTTGCGCAAAAATCGTAGCCGGGGACTTTGACATGGACAGTGGCAAATTCATCACGGTTGAGGGTATCGAGGGCGTCGGCAAGTCGACCAACATCGATTTTCTGACCCACGCGCTCGAGCAACGCGGTCACTCGGTACTGACTACTCGTGAACCCGGTGGCACCCCCATGGCCGACCGTATCCGCGAGCTGTTGATGGAGCATGGCGACGAACCCATGCCCGACATTGCAGAACTGTTGTTGATGTTCGCGTCACGAGCGCTACATGTGAACAATGTCATCCAGCCGGCGCTGGCAGCCGGCACGTGGGTGATCTGCGACCGCTTTACCGACTCGAGCCGGGCATACCAGGGGGCTGGTAGAGGCCTGCCACAGGAAGACATCAACCGCCTCGCGGAATGGGTCCATGGTGATTTACGACCCGACCTGACCATACTGCTTGATGCCCCGGTCGAAACCGGCATGAGTCGCGCCGGCAAACGTGGTGAGCCGGATCGAATTGAAATCGAACGAGCGGATTTTTTTGGGCGCGTGCGACAGTGCTACCTGGAGCTTGCCGTCAATGAGCCGGACCGATTCGTGGTTGTTGATGCCAGCCAGGACCTTGCCGGCGTGCAAGGAAGCCTCGCCGAGATCGCGACGGCGTTATGTAGTGATGATTAGCATTAAGTATATTATTTAACTTATTGAATATATGGAAATTAGTTGGCAAAAACCATTTGCGCAGTCATGGCTGGATCGCGCAACTCAGAATCGCCTGCCGCACGCGGTTCTGTTGGCAGGACCACCCGGTGTGGGAAAACGCGCCGCAGCCCGCTGGATTGCTGCGAAACGCCTGGGTGCGAGCCCGGCCGGTGACGTTCCCGAGTATCCCGTGCAGCCACTGGAGCACGCCGATTTGCACTGGATTTGCCCGGCCGAAGACAAGGCAACGATCGGTATCGACCAGGTTCGCGGGCTGGTGGCCGATTTCAGCCTGACGAGTTACGAGGGGGCGGGCAAGGTGGCCGTTATCGAGCCCGCCAACGCGATGACCAACAACGCGGCAAACAGCCTGTTGAAGACGCTCGAGGAACCGCCCGGCGACGCGTTGCTGGTGCTTGTAGCCGACCGCACCGGCCGCTTGCCCGCGACAATTTTCAGCCGCTGCCAGCGTATCGATTTTCTGCCGCCTTCAGCGGCTGAGGGCCTGGCCTGGCTTGACCGTCTGCACCCGGGTTCGGCCTGGGCGGAAGCGCTCAACCTGTCAGGAAATGCACCCATCGCCGCAATTGCTGCCCTGGAGCAGCTGGATACCCACGCCACGATGAGCCGTGATTTTGCCGATGTTGCAGCCAGGCGGTTATCGGCTATCGAGGTCGCCGCGCGGTGGGCGCGACTCGACACGCCGTTCGTGCTGGACT
>Ga0224508_10003952_pt1 | contig 12208 bp, 10 predicted proteins | sample SF_Jan12_sed_USG_4_FD_170157 | JGI IMG/M metagenome (GOLD analysis project Ga0224508, IMG submission 170157) | Sediment microbial communities from San Francisco Bay, California, United States - SF_Jan12_sed_USGS_21 | ecosystem: Environmental > Aquatic > Marine > Sediment | place: USA...
CAGAGCGGCGACTGCTACGGCGATAATTGGGCCGGCAACGGAGGGTTTCTTCTCCTCGGCTATAACAAAGGGCTCTGGTTCTGCTGGCTTTGCCGGTGCTGCCGACAACTTCGGCGCCGGTGGCGGGTAAGTCGTCTCGCCATCCTTGCAGACCGTCGCACCGCGCACCACCTCATCTTCGAAGTCGATTACGATGTTGCCGTCTTTCTCGGGCGTCATGTCGGTTAACAGGTGGCGCAGGTTTGTCGCATACAGCTGGCTCGACTGAGCGGCCAGGCGACTCGGTAAATCGGTATAGCCTATTATGGTGACGCCGTCTTTAACCACGACCTCGCCCGGCTCTGTGAGCTCACAGTTACCGCCCGTCTCGGCGGCAAGGTCGACAATGACACTGCCGTCTTTCATTAACCCAACATGCTCGGCCAGGATAAGGCGCGGCGCAGGTCTGCCAGGTATCAGGGCCGTCGTAACGATAATGTCGACTTCCTTCGCCTGTTCGGCGAACAGCGCCATCTCGGCGGCAATGAACTCATCGCTCATCACTTTCGCGTAGCCACCTTCGCCCGTGCCATCTTCATCTTCGAAGTCGAGCATCAGGAATTCGGCGTCCATGCTCTCCACCTGCTCCTTTACCTCGGGCCGAGTGTCGAAGGAGCGTACGATCGCGCCCATGCTTTTTGCCGCGCCGATTGCCGACAGTCCGGCTACGCCCGCGCCAATCACCAGCACTTTGGCCGGCGGAATTTTTCCGGCTGCGGTGATCTGCCCTGTAAAGAAACGACCGAAATGCTGGGCTGCTTCCACAATCGCCCTGTAGCCGGCGATATTGGCCATCGAGCTGAGCGCGTCCATTTTCTGGGCGCGCGAAATTCGCGGCACGCTATCCATTGACAGCGCTGTAGCGCCGCTCTTAGTGAGTGTTTCGAGCAATTCCGGGTTTTGTCCTGGCGCCAGAAAACTGATGAGCACCTGGTCCGAGCGCAGCAAACGCTCTTCGTCACCTTCCGGTGCACGCACCTTCAGGATCACATCCGACTGCGACCAGACGTCGCTAGCCGAGGCCAGTACCTCACATCCAGCGGCCTCATAAGCAGCATCGGAAAAATTCGCAGCAGTGCCGGCGTTCGCCTCGACCGCAACGTCAAACCCCACTTTAATAAGCTGAGACGCAACCTCCGGAGTTGTGGCAACGCGTGCCTCGCCGGCATGAATCTCTTTCGGTACACCAATTCTCATTTGACAGCCTCCCGCGGAACGGGCGTACTCTACCAACATTGACGCGCCACGCACAGATTATGCGGGCGCCGGAAACTATTTAGGCCCACCTGCTTCAGACTATTATGCTGCTAGACGAACAAACGAACCGCTCCGTGATCGACGGTATGCGCGCGATCGGCATCGTGCTCGTTATCTGCTTTCACGTCACTATCGGTCTCGCGACATTGCTGGAGTCAGACTCGATACAGGGTTATGTCGATACGCTGCCAAGCGTGATCAACATTATGTGGCAGGCGCTTGGGTCGGAAGTCATCTTCCTGTTCTCCGGCTTCTTGTTGTCCTATCTGCTGATGCGCGAGTTGCTGCGCAGCGGCAGCATCGATGTTCGCGACTTTTATCTCCGCCGGCTATCAAGAATAATTCCGCTGTACCTGATCGCATTGGCGCTCTACTCGCTCGTTCGCGACTTCAGCCCGCTTGAGTTTCTGTTGAATCTGCTGTTTGTCAGTCAGATATTTGATGCGACGACAATCGTACCGGTCGGCTGGTCGCTGGAAGTTCTGGTGCAGTCCTACCTGTTATTACCGTTTGTAGTGCTCTTGTTCCTGCGCAGCAATCACCCGATCAGGTTTTGTAGTGCCGCCATCGCGGGCTTTCTTGCGATTCGCTACTTCGCGTTCGCCGCGGATCCCGCGAGCTACACCACGCCGATCTATGCTTTGTTCGCGGGCACCGACACTACCGAAGTTCAGGACAAAGCCTACTACCTGCTGATCTACCGCGCGACGCCATTTCTGCTGGGCTTTCTGGTCGCTTATCTGGTCGTGCACAAAGACGAAATGTTGCGTGCGGTATTCGAACGTCCAGGTATGACACCGTTGTTGTTGCTGCTTTCGCTGCTCACGGTAGTTGGCAGCGGCTTTCTGCCGGTGCAGGATTCGCAAAGTCGGCTCTATGCGTGGAGCGGCGATCAGTTCTGGTTGTGGTTCTGGACCTTGCAACGATTCATCTTTTCCATCGGCATCGCGCTGTTTGCGTTGTGTACCTGGTATGGCAAGTCGCCCCTGATCGAACCGCTGCTCAAGGTCTCGCAATGGCGTGTTTGGGCACGTATCTCACACAACATCTATTCGATCTACCTGTTCCATCCCGTATTCCTGATTCCAAGTGCGGCATTGGCGTTTCGCACAATCGAGAAGGAGCAGGTCATGCCGATACATTTGTTTGAGGTTTTTGCGACGATCGTTTTGGCGACGCTCTTTGCCACGCTTTTCGGCGGCGTTGTTACGCGCTTTGTGGAGCTACCGGCACAAGGCTGGATTCGAAAAAGATTTGGCGCCTAGTCACGAGTCGTTGATCGCGGCCGGTCTGACATACGCTCGCGAAGTCGCTTGCGTTGATCGGGGGACAAATCGCGAAAACGGTCCCTCAGCTCCTGACGGCGTTCCAGCGGCATCCGTTGGAAACGGCGGAAATTATCACGCACACGTCGCTGGTCGGCCGGGTTCATCTTGCGATACTGCTCATAACGATTTCGAATCTGCTCCCTGCGGTTCGGTTCCAGATCGCGCCACTGCCTGAAGCGGTTTTGCGCAGCGTTACGCTGCTCAGAGGTCATCTGCGACCAGCGATCGGCACCCGTCGCCAACCGCGCCTGTCTTGCCGCATCGAGACTGTCCCAGTTCTCCGAGAAGCTGCTTAAAACTTTTTGCTGCTGTTCGCTCAAGGATTCCCACGCAACCCCTTCGTCCTGCGCGTTTGCCAGACCGGCAAACAGCAGCAATGCAATCGCAATAACAAATTTAGCTCTCATCTGTCTTCTCCGTCGATTCTTCACCTTCTGGTACGGGATCGCTCCGTTCTTCTGCATCGGCAGTGATTGGTTCATCAAAAAGTAACCAGTCCTCGTCCGATTCCTCCCAAAGTCCCAGGTACTCGAGAAACTCCGCCTCGGGAACCTTTTCGTCCTCAGCCAGCGCCAGGCCGCAGCCCAGCAGCAAGGAGCCGAGTAGTACAGCCCTGCTAACCAATGTCATCACCAGCTGCCAAATCGACCTCATCAAGCAGCGCATAGAATTCAAGATCTTCGAACATCTCGATACTGTCTTCCTGCAACAGCATCTCGAAGTCGGACGCCGTTAACGCTGCGGCGGTCTCATCGATGCCGGCAGGGCCGCGCAACAACAGCACCGCGACGAGCGCGGCGGCAGCAATACCCGTCGCCGGCGCCCAACGGCGCATGCGGGCGATGCCTGATGACTGTTGGAGCTCGTTCAGCGCTCTGTGGCGGCCTTGATTAAGCCGTGACAAAGTTGCCGCATCGAGGCCTTCAACGCTGTCATCAAACAGCTGTTTCGCCTGATTTTCGACCTTCCGGGTTTTTCCTGGATCATTGTTCACCAGTGTTCTCCCAATTTGTCCCGCAGCGAATGTACCGCCCGGGAATAATGTGTCTTGACGCTGCCCTCGCTGCACCCCATCGCAACGGCGGTTCCTGCTACATCAAGTCCTTCAAATGTGCGCAGCATAAATGCCTCGCGCTGTCTGCCCGGAAGCTCTTGTATCGAAACCTCCAGGCGCTGCATCGCCTCATGCGTCTGCAGCTGTTCATCCGGCGATCGACCGGCCGGGTCTGGCGCGCTCGCGACGACATCGTAGTCGTCCTCAGTTGGTACGCCGCGACCAAACCACACCATGACACGATTCTTGACCTTTTGACGCCGATGCCAGTCACGTACGCCGTTTTGCAGGATTCTGTAAAATAGCGGCGGCCACTCACCTTCGGGGCGATCAGCGTAGTTTCGCGCCAGCTTGATCATCGCATCCTGCACCAGATCCAACGCTTCATCGCGGTCACGGACCGCGATTTCGGCGATGCGCAGCGCGCGCCGCTCCACTTCGGCCAAAAACCGGTTTAGTTGCCGTTCGCGTTGCAGCGTTTCTGCTCCCGTCGAATGCTCGCGGGTGCACGATACCGCAAAAACACCTGCTTGAGCGTTCATGCGGTCCGACATCCTGTCGATATGCCAGCAAGATCCATCTTTGACTGTCCTCTTGACTCCACCACGAGGTGATCTACCGTGTCACACTTGTTTAACGTCCGTACAGAACTCCGGTTGACAGGGATTCACGCTCTTATCGGGCCCTAATTATGTCAAATATTGCCTGTGAATAAGCCGAGCATCCTCAAGGTCGCTGTAGACGTGCCGTTGTCGCGCGAGTTCGACTATTTGCCCGCGCCGGACAATCTTTCGGACCAGCCTGGCAGTCGCGTACGTGTGCCGTTTGGCCGGCGTGAACAGATCGGGCTGGTCATGGGACGGGCAGAGAAAAGCGATCTGCCAAGCGCAAAGATCCGGCGTTGCATCAGCTCCCTCGATGCGGAGCCTTTGCTTTCGGCCGAAGACCTATGGCTCATCCAGTTCACAAGCGACTATTACCATCACCCGCTTGGCGAAGTCGTCGCTGCGGCACTTCCCGCGCTGTTACGGCAAGGCAAAGCCCTGCATCCAACCACGACGGTATTGGCAACAACCGATGCGGGTGCATCTGCAGACATTGAAACATTATCGAAGCGTGCACCCAGGCAGGCCGAGTTGCTCGAACTGTTGCTCGATGCCGGCGGCAATGGCATCGACGTCGATTCTCTCAACGATACGTTGCCTGGCTGGCGGCGCGCTGCCAAAGCACTGCTGGAGAAAGGCTTTGCAAGCCGCTTTGAGACCACTTTCGAACAGGACAAGCCGGCCGTCGAACTTGAGCGCAAACCGGCACCGGACTTGAATAAGGATCAGCAGAAGGCACTCAGCGCCATACGCGCACAGTCCGGGTTTGGCGCCTTTGTACTTGATGGCGTTACCGGCAGCGGCAAGACTGAGGTCTACCTGCAGCTTATGCAGGATACTTTGGACAAAGGCCAGCAGGTGCTTATTCTGGTTCCAGAGATTGGGTTGACACCGCAGCTTGTGAAGCGTTTGTCGAGTCGACTAGGCATCGTGCCATCTGTCATGCACTCGAGCTTGAGCGACAACGAGCGGCTCCGTGCTTGGCGCGATGCACGCTCGGGCGCGGCCGCTCTTGTCGTTGGTACCCGCTCCGCCGTTTTTACGCCGCTCCCCTATCTCGGCCTGATTGTCGTCGACGAAGAACACGACCATTCATTCAAGCAGCAAGAGGGCTTGCGTTATTCTGCTCGCGATCTTGCAATTGCCCGCGCGAAACACAATGAAATTCCGGTGGTTCTTGGCTCGGCCACACCAACGCTGGAATTATTGCAGCATTGTCGTGTCGGCAATTTCACGCGGCTGGAACTCCCGGAGCGCGCTGGCGGGGCGCAACCGCCGGACATTCGGCTCGTCGACCTGAACCGTGCCCAGGCAACAGACGGCCTGAGCGAACCCTTGATCAAGGCCATACAAAAACACCTGAGCGCTGGAGGCCAGGCGCTGATTTTTCTCAATCGCCGCGGCTTCGCTCCCACCCTGATCTGTTCGACCTGCGGTCACATCGCCGAGTGCACTCGCTGCGATTCGCGAATGACGGTTCATGCTCGTGACAAGGCGTTGCGCTGTCATCATTGCGGCGCCAGCAGGGCCCTCGACGAGCACTGTTCGAGCTGCGGCGCGACAGTGCGGCCGCTGGGCGAGGGCACGCAGCGACTCGAAGACGCGCTCAAGGCGCAGTTTGCGGATTTCCGCGTCGAGCGCATCGACAGCGACAGCACGCAGGGCAAAGACGCGATGGGCGCCGCCCTCGCTCTTGCTGAGGAAGGCACCGCGAACATCCTTGTTGGCACGCAGATGCTGTCCAAGGGACATCATTTTCCGACGCTGACTCTCGTTGGCGTTGTCAACGCCGACCAGGGCCTGTTCGGCACAGATTTCCGCTCGGCTGAGCGGCTCGCCCAGTCAATTCTCCAGGTCGCCGGCCGGGCCGGCCGCGAGAACCGTCAGGGCGAAGTTCTGATTCAAACCGCTTTCCCTGACAATCCATTCTGGCAGCACCTCATTGACGGCGGCTATTCCAGAATTTCGGCGGATGCGCTTGCCGAGCGCGAGGCCACTCGCTGGCCGCCATTCACCTGGCTCACCTTGCTCCGCTCGGCAGCGCCCAAACAGCAGGATGCGCATGCCTTCCTCGAGGCCGCCAGGCAGTACGTCGAAGCACAACAGCTGCAGACAATACGCGTTCTCGGTCCGGTCAACGCGCCAATGGCTCGCAAGGCGGGCCGGTATCGCGCGCAGCTGTTGTTACAGAGTTCGGACCGCAAGGCATTGCATCGAGTCTTACGTGGCCTGCGGCCGACACTCGAGGGCGAGCCGTCCGCTCGTAAGGTGCGCTGGTCCATTGACGTCGATCCGATCGAATTGTTTTAGCCGACAGCATCGTTTATTCGCTGTAGAATTGCCGCCTCGCGAATCCTGGCCATTCATGAAATGAAGTTGATCGTCGCACAACTCGTCGAAAATGCTCTCGCAGCTCTGCCCGAACTCGCCGAAGCGCGTGGCGACCTGGTAATCGAGAGCACGATCGAGCGCACTCGTGACGCAGGCCATGGCGACTTCGCCAGCAACATCGCTATGCGTCTGGCAAAGCCTGCGAAAATGAATCCACGTGAAATCGCCGGCAGAATCATCGAGCAACTGGGTGACAGCGATCAGGTCGACCATGTCGAGATCGCCGGCCCCGGATTCATCAACTTTCACCTGAGCGCTGCCGCATTTCATAGCGAGTTGCACTCTATTCTCGACCAGGGTGTCTGCTACGGCCGGCAGGAGGCCAGACAGAAACCACGAATTCTCCTCGAGTTCGTTTCGGCCAACCCAACAGGGCCGTTACACGTTGGACATGGCCGCCACGCAGCTTTCGGTGCAACCGTTGGCAATTTGCTCGAAGCGACCGGCTATCCGGTAGCTCGGGAGTACTACGTCAACGATGCGGGCCGGCAGATGGACATACTCGGCGTCAGCGTGTGGTTGCGATGGCTCGAGTCGCAAGGCACGACGATTTCATTTCCCGAGGCGGGCTACCGCGGCGATTATATTCGCGACATCGCCGCCAGCATCGACACGCAGGACCTCGAGGTTGCAGACGCCGACATGCTGCAACGCGATCTCCCCGAAGGCGACAAAGAAGCGATCGTCGAAGCGTTGATTCAAAAGGCAATAGAGTCGCTGGGCGATGAAGGCTTCAATCACGTTCGGCAACAATCGCTTGAGTCGATTCGCGCCGACATCGAAGACGATCTGGCCGAATTCGGGGTAACTTTTGATCGCTGGTATTCCGAACAGAGCCTGACGACAGACGGTCGTATCGATGACGCGCTGGCGGTGCTCGAGAAAAGCGGCAACGTGTATGAAAAGGACGGCGCCAAGTGGTTCAAGGCGACCGACTTTGGCGACGAAAAGGACCGCGTCGTCGTTCGAGCCAACGGCGTCAAGACCTATTTCGCATCGGACATCGCTTATCATTTCGACAAGCGTGAACGCGGTTTCGATCACCTGATCGATATACTCGGCGCCGATCACCACGGTTATGTTACGCGCGTCGGTGGCGGCCTCACTGCAATGGGTTATGCCGCGGAAGACCTCGAGGTTGAGTTGGTGCAGTTCGTCGCCCTGTACCGTGGGGGCAAGAAGATGCAGATGTCGACGCGTTCGGGTGAGTTCGACACGTTACGGCAACTGCGCGCCGAAGTGGGCAACGATGCGGCGCGGTTTTTTTATGTGTCACGGTCAAACGACCAGCATCTGGATTTCGACCTTGACGTTGCCAAGTCCGAATCAAGTGACAACCCGGTGTATTACATTCAATACGCACACGCACGAATTTCGAACGTGTTTGTGAAGCTCGCCGAGAAATCGCTTGCCTGGGACGAGACGCATGCGAATGACACCATGTCGGCATTGAGCTCTCAGCAGGAAAAAGCACTGATGACGGCGTTGAGTCGCTACCCTGAAGTCATTGAGCTTGCCGCAAACAACCGTGCACCCCAGCACCTGGTGCATTATCTGCGCGATCTCGCGGCAGACTTCCACAGCTGGTACAACAGCAACAAGTTTATCGATGATCCGGATGACGTTCGTGATGCACGGCTTGCCTTATGCGCCGCTACGAAAGTCGTCATTGCTAATGGCCTTGGCATCCTGGGTGTGTCGGCGCCGGAGACCATGTAATGGCAAAGCGCAAACGCCGGCGCTCCAGCCGCTCCACGCGGAAGCAGGAATACCCTGGCTGGCTGTGGATGCTTTTCGGACTGTCGTTGGGACTGTCTGTCGCCTTCGCTGTGTACGTCAAAGACCGCGGGCCAACGGCACTGCAGCCGGCGGCCGGCACGCAACCGGCCAGCATGCAGGAAGCGCTGGACCATAATGGCGAGGTGGCGGTGGCTGGCGCGGCAGAAGCCGAACCGGGCGAAAAACGATTTACGTTTTACGACATGCTGCCCAACTTCGAGGTCATTATTCCGGAGCAGGAGCCGAATGTCGCTGCGGACATCGAACCAAAAGCAGTTGTAGATCCAGGGCTGTATGTATTGCAGGCGGGATCGTTTTCGGCTTACGCCGATGCGGATCGAAGACGCGCCGAGCTCGGATTGCACGGCATTGAGTCGCAGATCCAGCGCGTGACAATCGACGACAAGACCTATCACCGTGTGCGCATAGGCCCAACCAGCGATCTCGACGAGCTCAATGTCTTGCGCAGTCGATTGCGCGCAGCACAGATCGACGTACTTCGTATCCGGCTCGGTGATTAGTCTTTCGCAACGTCTGCTTCTCTTGCCGCTGGCGCTGCTGGGCGGCTGCGCTACTGCCCCTCCCGATGAACCACCGCCGCCGGTTGAAGTAGTTGCCCCGATCGAGGTAACTACGCCCGACGCTGTTGAGCCTGCGCCACCACCGGAAGCCGACAAACGCTCCCTGAGAATCAGCATAGCTTCCGTTGGTGACATGATGCTCGGAACAGATTATCCGCAGAATCACCTTCCCGACGATGACGGCGTGAGTTTCCTCGCCAGCGTCACACCAGTGCTGTCGTCGGCCGACCTGACCTTTGGCAATCTCGAAGGCGTATTGGTGGATGGTGGTGAGCCGGCGAAGAAGTGCAGCAATCCGAGCGCATGTTATCTGTTTCGTTCGCCGACTCGTTATGCTGAGTACTATCGCGCGGCCGGATTCGACGTCCTGAGTCTCGCGAATAATCATGCGCGGGATTTCGGCGAAGAAGGCCGCACGTCGACGATGGAAGCACTTGACGCCGTGGGCATTCATCACTCCGGCCGGGAGGGAGACTTCGCCAGCCTTGTCGTGAGCGATCTGAAGGTTGCCGTGCTTGCATATGCCGTCACCAAAGAATCGAACATGATGCTCGACTACGAGTTGGCCGAAGCAACGGTGGCTGAGTACGCCGCCGACCATGACATCGTCATGGTTACCTTCCATGGCGGTGCCGAGGGCGTGGACGCCACAAACCTGCCTTTTGCCGAGGAAGAGTATTACGGCGAACCGCGCGGCGATGTCGTGGTATTCGCGCGGCGTATGGTAGACGCTGGCGCCGATCTCGTTATCGGCCACGGACCACATGTTGTGCGGGCGGCGGAGCTGTACAAGAAAAGGCTCATCGCCTATAGCCTCGGCAACTTCGCAACCTATTACGGCATCAGCGTTGCGGGCATAAAGGGTATCGCACCGATACTGTTGACGACTCTCGACGGCGAAGGCCGCTTTGTCGAGGGCGAAATCATCTCGACGATCCAGTTGCGACCCGACGGACCATCCATCGATCCCGAGCAACGCGCACTGAATCTGATGCGTGGCTTGAGCATTGAAGACTTCGGCAATCCCAGCCTCCGCTTCGCGGCGGACGGCCGCATAGAACCGCTAGTCGTCAGCGGCGACCGATTTGAAATCCACGCCCAGTGACCGCAGCTTCCTGTATAGATGCGTGCGTTCCATTCCGACCCGCTTGGCGAGCTGGCCGACCTTGCCATGACACAACACGAGCTGCTGCTGCAGGTATGCGCGTTCAAACTGTTCCCGCGCCTCGCGCAGTGGCAGTGATAACAGATCCTGCTTGACCAAAGGCTCATCGATCGGCGCACCTGCGCTGACTTCAGCTTCAACCTCTTCAAGCGTGATGTCTTTATCAAACCCGGTAAGCAGTAAGCGTCGTACCACGCTCTTAAGCTCACGAACATTGTCGGGCCAGGGGTAGTTACGCAATCGGTTCTGCGCGGCAACGCTGAAACGACGGAAAGACAGCCCTTCTGAATCGACAAGCTTGTCGACGTAATAAGCGAGTAACTCGGGTACATCCTCGGAGTAGTCTCTCAACGGCGGTACACGCACGCTAAGTACGCCCAGGTGTGCGATAAGATCGCGGCGCAAGGTACCATCTTCGATTTTCGCCTCGTAATCAGCCCCGATCGTAGCGACTACTCGTGCTTTAAGTTTGACCGCATCGCTACCGCCAACATGCCGATAAGAATTGTCTTCCAGCACGGCCAACAGCGTTTTCTGCGCCGTCTCATTCAGATCGGTCATCTCATCAATAAGCAGCGTACCGCCCTCGGCACGCTCAAATGCACCCGCCTGAATTTCTCCGTTCTGCTCGCGTCCCAGCAGTTGCTCCTCGGCATTTCGTTCGGTTAAGGACGCAGCTGTAACACTGATCAATGGCCCGTCGGCGCGCGCGCTTAGCGCGTGTAAGTAACGTGCAAATGCGCTTCGTCCGGTGCCTGGCTCTCCGCTCAACAGAACAGACTCGTCATGCTCGGCATATTGCTGCACCTTTTCGCGGAGACCTTGCATTAGCGCGCTACGGCCGACCGGCGCCAACAACGATGGCAGCATTCTGCGCGCCGTTGTCGCCTGCTTGTCAGCGGAGTCGAGTGCTGCTTCTACTGTCCGCAGCAGCTTCGCCAGCGACAGCGGTTTCTCAACAAAATCAAAAGCACCCAGACGCGTGGCCTCAACAGCAGTGTCGACCGTGCCATGACCAGACATGATCACAACAGGGCAAGTAAGGTCGCCAGCATCCGACCACTCTCGCAACAGCGTGATGCCGTCAGTATCCGGCATCCAGATGTCGAGAAGAATCAGGTCGAATTTGTTGTCGACACGAGCATCGCGTGCTTCGCTCGCATCTGCGGCGGCGGTTACGGCGTAACCTTCATCGGACAAGATATCCTGAATCAAGGCGCGAATGTCGGCCTCGTCGTCAACCACTAGTACCTGAGAACTTGTCACCCTCTTTCCCTCCTCTTGTCGACGTGTCCCGGCGATTGTGTAATCACCGCCTCGCGCGCCGCATCATTGAGCGGCAACCGAATGCTGATTACGGCGCCGCCCTCCGTATTGTTGTAAGCCCGAATCGAACCTACGTGTTCTTCAACCAGCTTCTTGACGATTGCAAGGCCGAGGCCGGTGCCTTTCGGTTTTGTCGTTACGTAGGGGTCGAACACCTGGCTGACAGAACCTTCTTTGAATCCGGGACCGTTGTCTTCAACCTTGATTTGCACGACATCGACACCGCTAAACTCGGCGACGCTGACATGCACATCGATACGTCCGTTCTCGGTGTTCTCGAGTGCCTCTGTCGCGTTACGAATCAGGTTGTGCAGGATTTGCCGGACCCGCCCTATGTCTGCCTCTATATTTGGCATCGTCGGATCAGACGTCAGCACGATTTTAATACCGCTTTCCTGAGCGCGGTACAAATCGACAACTTCATGCACGAGCTTATCCATATTGAATACACCGAGCTCGATGTCCGGCGCCCGTGCATAGTCACTAAACGCGTTAACCATCTCCTTCATTGCCTCAACCTGCTGCACGATCGTGTGCGTTGCACGATCAAGTATTTGCGCATCTTCTTCATCCATCGACGCGAGATATTTGCGACGCATGCGTTCGGCTGACAATTGTATTGGCGTTAACGGGTTCTTGATCTCGTGGGCCAGTCGCCGTGCGACTTCACCCCACGCCGCATC
>Ga0224508_10003953_pt1 | contig 12207 bp, 9 predicted proteins | sample SF_Jan12_sed_USG_4_FD_170157 | JGI IMG/M metagenome (GOLD analysis project Ga0224508, IMG submission 170157) | Sediment microbial communities from San Francisco Bay, California, United States - SF_Jan12_sed_USGS_21 | ecosystem: Environmental > Aquatic > Marine > Sediment | place: USA: California...
TCGCGCTCCGCGCCCCGCCGCGCCTCCACAAGATCGACCGCTTTTTGCCGCTCGGCCTGCTCGGTTTCGCGGACCGTGACGACGTTTTCCTCCGCCTTGACGGCGCCGGCACGCGCCAAGTCGGCGTTCGCCCGCGCTTCGGACTCTTCCTTGGATTTTCCGGCAATCGCGATCTCCCGGTCCTGGTTCGCCAGTTCGACGATTTTCTGGCGCTCCACCTCGGCCTGCTCGACCGAGCGCAGGCGCGCGATATCGCGTTCCTTGATCTCGCGCTCCTTCTCGATCCGCTCCTCCTGGATCTGACGTTCGGCCTGGATGGATGTGAGTTCGACCTGCCGTTCGGCGGTAATCCGCGCTTCCTCGGCCATCTGTTTCTTGTTCGCCTGTTCGCGGGCGATTTCGGAGACCTGATCGGCCCGGCGGATTTCCACCTCGCGTTCCTGCTGCAGCCGTGCGTATTCAGTATCGCGCGACACTTCGAGCTTGACCCGCTCGGCTTCGAGGTTCTTCAACTCGATGGCAACCTGCGCATCCTGTTCGATTTCGTTGCGGCGGCGGCGGCGGCCCTCGATTTCATCGGTCAGACGGGTCAAACCGGACGCATCGAATGCGTTATCGGGATTGAAGAAATCGCGGTTGGTCTGATCCAAGCCGGTAAGAGAGGCGGTTTCCAGCTCGAGGCCGTTTTTGAGCAGCTCCTCTGAAACGGCGGCCTGCACCTTTTGCACGAAATTGACGCGCTGTTCGTGCAATTCGTCCATCGTCATCTCGGCGGCGACCGCGCGCAGTGCATCGACGAATTTGCCTTCGACCAATTCGCGCAGCGCATCCGGATACATGGTCCGTTGGCCCAGCGTCTGCGCCGCCGCGGCGATCGATTCGAGGGTCGGCTGGACGCGCACATAGAATTCGGCCAGCACGTCGACGCGCATGCGGTCGCGGGTAATCAGCGCCTGCTCATTGGAGCGCCGCACTTCGAGGCGCAGCGTGTTCATGTTCACGGGGATGGTCTCGTGCAGCACCGGGAACACCAAGGCGCCGCCGTTCATGATGACCTTTTGACCGCTCATGCCGGTTCGCACAAACGACACTTCCTTGGACGCCCGCGTGTACAGGCGGGCAAAAATCAATCCTATGGTGACCAAGGCGACCAAAACCACGCCGGCGATCACGAGTATATCCACCATCGTCAATACATCTGGCAAAAACATGCTGGAACTCCCTTCTTCAATGATTGTCTGACTAAAATTTTCAGCCACCCTCTCGATCCCTATTTCAGGTGTTATTGTTTGGCTCATTCATCCACCAGCGCGTCGCTCGTGGACCGGATGGCGCGGAATTGACCGCCGCGCCGAACGACCAGCAGGACTTGCTCACCCGCAGCGAACGACTCCGCGTCGTCGTCCGGTTCGACCATCATGTAGTGGGACTGACCATGCTCATCGGTCAGCCGCGCCTCCGCGGGATGGTCCCGCGTCGCCGTCCCCATGGTTATCGTGGCAACCCGGCCGACGAAGCTGTTGCGGGAAACCACCGAGGTCTCGTCGCTTGGAATCAGGCGGCCAAGAATGCGTCCCGTCACCCGGGTACCCGGCAACGCCGTCAAAACCGCCGGGATCGCAACCAGGAAAGCCGGCAACGGAGTGCCGATAAGCGCGCGCGCCAGCGCCTGCATGATCAATCCGGACAGACCGAACACCGTGAGGAACGCGACCAGTAAAACCAGCAGCGGCACCCGGCCGACCTGAAGCCAGCCCAACAGCCTGGATAGCGCATTGGCGCTGCCGATTTCCATGCTCTCCGCATGACCGGCGGCAAGGCTGCCGCCGCTATGGGTTTCGGCACCAATATCGCCATCGAAATCCGCATCTGCATCCGCGTCGAGGTCGATGTCGCCCGCCGATTCCGGAAGGAAATTCTCGAGCACCTGCGACAACGCCCCACCCAGCAGGGTGGTCACGCCCTCGAGCACCGCGATGCCGAGCATGATCGCGAGTGCGACGAGAAACGGTGTATTTCCTTCCAAAAACAACACGGCGGCCTACTTTCCCTTCTCCGCCTTGAAGGCGGCGAGCCGTTCCTTCACGCGGTTGGTACGATGCAATTCGTCGAGCTCGGCCCGTTTTGCCGCCGACGCCCGGTCGGGCATCGGCGTGCTGCCCGGAACGCCGGTCGCGCCGACGATCCGCTCGAAGGCCGATTCCGCGCGCCGCACCGCACCGCCGACATCCTTGCCCTTGCCGCCGCCCCCATCCGGGCTGCCAGGCGCACCACTGGCGGCCACCGCCTGCTTATAATGGACAAGTTCTTTCTGCAGTTCGCGTTTCCGGCCCTGCAGGGCGGCGATGTAACGCTCCAGCTCAGCCTGCGCTTCCTTGGAGTCGACGATCGACGATTCGAGCACCGGGATTTGCGCCTCGATATCGATCAACTGCTCGACCGCGGTCTCCGCAAGCTCCTCGCGCTTCTTGTCGAGCGCCATCTGAATTTTTTCCGTAAGTTCTTCATGTTTGCCGTTTTCTTCGATCAGGCGGCGGTTCGCCATATGGCCGCTGGCAATGACCTTGCCGAGCTCGGCGCGCACCGCGTCGATCGCCCGATCGACCTCACGGATGGCTTCATCCATGATCACCTCGGGCGCCATGTTCTCGACCGCGTCCACCAGCATATTGGCGGTGCCGCTGACGATCCGGCTTACTCTCGATGCAATGTTTTCACTCATTTGGACTTCTCCTTTCCCCTTTTCGTAGACGCATTTATCAGGTCGCAAAGCTCCAAAACCGGCTCCAATCGGTCGACGATGACGGCTTCGTCGTAACAGGGACTCCGCCCGGTGACCGCCAGCCGCAGCATCTGCTGAAACAATCCGAAGAGCCTATCCGCCACCCCTTTTTCCAACGCCGTCATTCGTTCCATGGCGTCTTTCGCGCCGCTTTCGGGCATGTTCGCGGTCACATAGGCGAGAATTTCCGGCAGTAGATTCGAAAACTGAATCAGTAGTTCGGAATGGGCCGCCTGGGCTTCCTCGACAACGTGCTCGCGTTGCAACGTAGGCGCGAGTAAGCCGTGATAGAACTTTAAACTTTCTAAATAGTTACTGGCCCCGGCATGTCGTTGCCGCGCCTCCTTGATCAGCACGCGGATCTTGTCGCTGGGAGTCACGGCACCCAGCATCGACGTGGTTGCAATGAACTCGGCATCGGCCTCGGACAATCGCAAACTCACGGGAACACTTTTACCCGGCATATTGAAGTCGCCCTTTTTGTAATCGTATGTCATTGATGTAGCCATTATGTAATTTTATGTATTCAATCAATTTCATTTTTCAAGACCTTGATATGGTTAATTTTTATATTTCCTATTCTAAGATTGCCGCCCGATTTGATTGCTTGCAGCGCTAAAACCCTGTGACGCGGCCGCGACCGCGCGGTAAACAGGGCGCACGCCTCTCCGCCGTCATCCCGAGACAAGAATGCGCCCGTCACCGCGCCTCGATATCCAATACCGCCACGTCGTTCTCGCCACCTCGCTGCTGATGCTGATGGTGGGCCAGGGCGGCGCCTATATTCTCGTCGTATCGCTGAAAGATATCGCAGCGAGCTTCAATTGGCCCCGGGCGGTGCCGTCGCTCGCCTATTCATTCCAGTTCATCGGCGCCGGTATCGGCGGTATCCTGATGGGTCATCTCCTCGACCGGTCCGGCATGGGGAAACCCGCACTCATTGGCGCGCTGATGATCGGCAGCGGTGCGATCATGGCGAGCCGCCTCCAAAGTCAATGGGAGCTGTTTCTGATCTATGGCGTGATGATCGGCCTGCTCGGGCAGGCGACGCTGTTTTCGCCGCTCCTGGCCAACGTGACCCGATGGTTCGAACAGCGCCGGGGCGCGGCGGTCGGCATCGTCGCCAGCGGCCAGACGCTCGCGGGCACCGTCTGGCCGCCGATCTTCAGCCATTTCAATCAGACCGTCGGCTGGCGCGATACGTTCTTCTGGTATGGCGTCTTCGCGATCCTTGTTATGCTGCCGCTCAGCCTGGTGTTTCGCCGCAAGGCGCCGGGCGATGCGCCGGCCCCTGGCCCGGCCGCCGGGGATCGCACACCACGGCCCGAAGACGTACCCGCGGGCACGGGTATCGCCGGCACGCTATCACCCGGCGCGATCCTCTTCCTGCTGTGCATCGCAATCGTCGGCTGCTGTATCGCCATGTCCCTGCCCCTCGCCCATATCGTCGCCCATGCCAGCGACCTCGGCCATTCGCCGACCCACGCGGCGGGCATGCTGGCGGTTATGTTGCTGGCAAGCTCGTTTGCCCGAATTTTCGGCGTCGGCTATCTGAGCGAACGCCATGGCGGCCTCGGCGCGTTGTTCATTTTCTCGGGTGCACAAGCGGCCACCCTCGCGCTCTTCCTCGTCGTCGACGGCCTGGCCGGGCTCTACGTTCTCGCCGTCGCGTTCGGCCTCGGCTATGCGGGGGTCATTCCCTGCTACGCCATCGCAACGCGCGAACATCTGCCGCATCATCGCACCGGCCGCGATACCGCGATCGTCATCCTGTTCGGTGCGATCGGCATGGCGGCCGGCAGTGCGCTCGGCGGCGGCGTGTATGATCTGACGGGCAGCTACGATCCGGCCTTCCTGATCGGCCTCGCGTTCAACCACGCCAATCTGGTCGTCGTCGGCGTGCTGATCTATCGCACGCGAATGCAGCCGCCGAACGCAGTGCCGGCCTGAAGGTCCATTCAGCGGCCCAAATTTGCCTCCGGTCCCATTTGGCGATACATGGAATGAGGCGTTTGGCGCGACAAGAACGCGTCTTCATTCGCCACGGCGGACGATCGACCCCGCCGAACAAGAGCACATCCAGGGAGGAAACCGTCGATGGCCGACACCATGCCGGAAGGCGTGAAATTCTATCCAGCCAAAACCGTGCGCGATCAGATCGCCGCCTGCCTCACTGCCTGGGGCATGCCGAAAGACCATGTGGCGATCACCGCCAACGTGATGGTCGACGCCGATAGCTGCGGCATCGACACCCATGGCCTGTCGATGATCACCACCTACGATTTCCGCCGCCGCGAGAATATGATCACGATGGACGCCGAGATTTCCGTGGTGAACGAGACGCCGGTCACAGCCCTGCTCGATGCGGGCGGCGGGCTGGGCTACGTGCCGTCGGTTCAAGCAACGAAGATCGCCATCAAGAAAGCCAAGGAGATGGGCGTCGCGGCCGTCGCGGTCCGCAACTCGAACCATTTCGGCGCAACCGGGTACTACACGAGGATGATGGCGGCCGAGGGGCTGGTCGGCATGGCCACGACCAACGGCTCCGGCCCCCGCACCGCGCCGACCTTCGGGAAAGACCCGAAACTGTCGACCAATCCGATCGCCTTTACCGCACCGGCGAAGCGCAATGCGCCGTTCAATCTGGACATGGCGACGACAACCGTGGCCGCCGGCAAGATCCGCAACAAGGCGAATGAAAATCAGCCGATTCCGGTCGGCTGGGCCAATGACGGGGACGGCAACCCGACAACCGATCCCAATCTCTACTTCGACCGCGAGGGAACGCAAACGCCGCTTGGCGGCAGCCGCGAGCTCGGCAGCCACAAGGGCTATGGCCTCGGCGCGATGGTCGAGATCCTGTCCGCCGGCCTGTCCGGCGCCAGCCTGGTGACGTCCGAGAACCACGGCACGCGGGTACCGGGCACGATGGAGATCGGTCATTTCTTCCTGGCGATCGATCCGACCGCATTTCGGCAGGCCGGCGCCTTCGAGGACACGGTCGACGAACTGATCGACCATTTGCACGCGACCCGTCCGGTGGATCCCAGCCAGCCGGTGCTGGTCGCCGGCGAGCCGGAAAACATCATCCGCGCCGAGCGGGAGACCACCGGCATTCCGGTGCCGCCGGGTCTGCGCGGCAAAATTCAGGACATCGCCAAGAACTGCAACGCCCAGTTCTTCTTCGACTAGATCGGGAGCCCTTCCATGGCCGCAAATTCGAACGATACAGAAATCACCCGTTACCCGGTCGAAACCGTCCGGAACCAGATCGCCGCCTGTCTTTCGGGATTCGGCATGCCGGACGACCATGTGGCGATCACCGCGGACATCATGGTGGATGCGGATAAACGCGGCATCGATACCCATGGCATCTCCTGCATTCCGAATTATCACGAACGCCAGAAAAACAACATGGTCACCATGGACGCCACCATCACGGTGGTGCGGGATTCGCCGGTAACCGCCTTGATCGACTCCGGCGGCGGCCTCGGCTATGTGCCCGCGAAACAAGCCATGGGCATGGCGATCGACAAGGCATCGGCAATGGGTCTTGCGGTGGTTTCGGTGCGCAACTCGGCGCATTACGGCGCCGCCGGCTATTATTCCCGCATGGCCGCCCGCGCGGGCCTGATCGGCATGGCGATGACCAACACCTCATCGCCGAGCGTGGTGCCGACCTTCGCCGGCGAAGGCCGGCTCGGTACCAACCCGATCGCCTTTACCGCCCCCGCCAAACGCCATGCGCCCTTCAATCTCGACATGGCGACCTCCACCGTTGCCGGCGGCAAGATCCGCAACAAGGCGGTGGAAGGCCTGCCGTTGCCGCCCGGCTGGGCGACCGACGCCGAAGGCAACCCGACCACCGATGCCGCGGTCTCCCGGAGCGGCGGCTTCATGACGCCGCTTGGCGGCCTGCCGGAACTCGGCAGCCACAAGGGATACGGCCTCGGCGCGATGGTCGAAATCCTCTCCGCCGCATTGTCGGATTCCAGCCTGGTGATGAGCGAAAACCACGGCAAGCGCACTCCCGGAAGCATGGAAATCGGCCATTTCTTCCTCTGCATCAACCCCACCGTCTTTCGGCCGGCAGGCGCGTTCGAGGAAACGGTGGATCAGCTCATCGACGATCTGCACGCCACCGAACCGGTCGATCCCGCACAAAAGGTAATGGTCGCCGGCGAACCGGAAGACCGGATCGAGGCGGAGCGCGAGAAATCCGGCATTCCGGTCCCACCCGGCCTGCGCAACCGGATCAGGGACGTCGCGGCGGAGGCCGGAGCGGCGTTTCTGCTCGACTGAGTGGCCGGTTTCCCGATGCCGGGCCCGCCGCACTGACCCAGGAGCATTCCCATGCCCACATCGATCATCGATTCCGTCTATTACCGCGATATGTTCGCGTCGCCGCGCATGCATGCGCTGTTTTCCGACGAGGCGCGGTTTCAGGGCTGGCTCGATTTCGAGGCGGCGCTGGCCCGGGCGCAGGCACGGCTCGGCATCATTCCCCAGGACGCGGCCGACGAAATCACCGCCAACGCGACGCTGGATAACGTCGACGTCGCGGCGATGAAGGCGGAATTCGACCGGGTAGGGTTTCCCATCGTGCCGATCGTCCACCAGCTCGCCAAAGCGGTCAGCGAAGAAACCTCCCGCTACGTCCATTGGGGCAGCACCACCCAGGACGTCATCGATTCCGGCATGGCCTTGCAGATCCGGAACGGGCTCGACCTGCTCGATTCCCTGCTGACGGAAGTGGAAGACGTGCTGCTCGATCTCGCCGGACGCCACCGCGATACGGTGATGGCGGGCCGCACCATGCAACAGCAGGCCGCGCCGGTGACCTTCGGCTACAAGGTGGCCATCTGGCTCGCGGAAATTCACCGTCACCGGGACCGGCTGGCCGCCGTGCGGCCGCGCGCCGAAGTGGGGCAAGTGGCCGGCGCGGTCGGCACAAATGCGACGCTCGGCGACCGCGGCCTCGACGTGTTGCGCGAGACCATGGCGGAGCTCGGCCTCAACGCCGCGCCGATTACCTGGCACGTGTCACGCGACGGCTGGACCGAGGTCGCGATGCTGCTGGGGTTCGTCGGCGGCACGCTGGCCAAGATCGGCCAGGAAGTCGCCATGTTGATGCGGACCGAAGTCGGCGAGATCGCGGAACCCTTCGAGACCGGCCGCGGCGCCAGCAGCACCTTGCCGCAAAAGCGCAATCCGATCCTATGCCAGCCGCTGGTCGCGGCGGGCCGCATGTTGCGGGAAAAAGCGGCCTTGGCGCTCGATGCGCTGGTGCAGGAACACGAACGCAGCATCGGATTGCACCATCTGGAATGGTCGATCCTGCCCGAGGCCTTCGTGCTGGCGGGCGGTGCGCTGGAAAATGCCCTGGAAATTCTTCGAGGCCTGGTGGTCGACGAGGCACGCATGCAGGTCAATCTGCAAATGACGCACGGCCTCATCATGTCGGAAGCGGTGATGATGGGGCTGGCGCCGCATATCGGCCGCAACCAGGCGCATGACGTGGTCTATGATGCCTGCGCCAAATGCGCCGACGGCGGCAAGACATTGCGCGACGTGCTGGTCGCCGACGACCGGATCGCCAAGCACCTGTCGGAAGCGGAAATCGATGCGATGCTGGACCCGGCCAACTATCTCGGTGTCGCGCCGCAAATGGTCGATCAGGTCATAGCCCTGGTGCTAGCGGCGCGCGAATAACACGAGAAACCCGCGGCCAATCCGGCTAAGATGATGAGGTAACGACGGAGGACACGCCATGAGCAATGCGACACGACCGACGCCGCTGCGTCCCAACCGTCTGCCGGGCGTATCGGAAGCGGAATGGGAATTGCGCACCCGGCTGGCGGGCGCATACCGGATCGCCGATCATCTCGGCTGGTCGGAGGCCATTTACGCCCACATCACCGTCCGTGTGCCCGGACCCGACCACCATTTCCTGATCAATCCCTATGGGTTGCGCTATGACGAAGTGACCGCGTCCAACCTGGTCAAGGTCGAACTCGATGGCACGATCGTGGGCGACAGCGACTACCCGGTGAATCCGGCGGGCTTTATCATCCACAGCGCCGTGCATCAGGCGCGCGGCGATGCCCGCTGCGTCTTCCACACGCACACCACCGAGGGCATGGCCATCGCTGCGCAGCAGCAAGGCCTCCTGCCGATCAGCATCATGGCGAGCGGATTTTATGACCGGGTCGCCTATCACGACTACGAAGGGCCGACCATGCGCGCGGACGAGCAGGAACGCCTCGTCGCCTCGCTCGGCGCCCACAAGGTCTTGATTCTGCGCAACCACGGCTTGCTCACCACCGGCGCGACCCTGGAAGAAGCCTTCATCAACATGTTCCGACTGCAACGCGCCTGCGAGATACAGGTGGCGGCGCAGGCAGGCGGCGCGGCGCTCGTCATTCCATCGCAATCGGTTTGCGAGGATGCCGCCCGGATGGCGGACGAATTCCTGCACGACACCAGCGGCGACGATCTCGGCAAGCCCGAATTCGACGCCTATCTGCGGCATATTGATAAGCTGGACTCGTCCTACCGCGATTGATCGTCGCGGCTCAGCCGACAACCGGCGCGCCGTCCCGTGCAACGACCCGGCCGGCCTTGACCACCAGCGACCGGATGGGCCGGTCGACGACGGCCTGGGCCACCGTTTCCGCCGGCACCGTGAAAAAATCCGCCCGCCCGCCTTCTACGATGCCGTGATCGGATAGGCTCAGCGCGGCGGCGCCGGCGCCGGAAACGAGGTCGAACGCGACGGCCAGATCGTCGTCGGTTCGAAACCCGGATCGCCAAGCCGTCAGCATTGCGCGTTCCAGCATGTCGCCATCGCCATATGGCGACCAGGCGTCGCGTATATTGTCGTTGCCCGCGAATATCATGACGCCCAACGCCCGCAAGGCCTTGACCGGCGGGACCGGCGACGCGCCGCCACCATGGGTCACCACCGACACGCCGGCCTCGGCGAGCAAATCGCCCATGCGCTGCAACGCGACGGCCCGGCAAGCGCCGAGACAGAAGGCATGGCTTGCGGTCACCCGCCCCTGCATTCCCGCGGCCTTGGTTCTGTTGGCCAATGCGCCAAGCTCGCGCAAGCCCGTTGGTCCGGAATCATGCAGGTGCACATCCAGCCCCACTCCGCGGCGTTTCGCAATGCCGAACAGGATGTCGAATTGGCCGGCCAAATCGCCGTCGAAGCCGATCGGATCAATGCCGCCGATCAAATCGGCACCGTCGCCGATTGCGGCGTCCAGCAATTCCGCCAACCCGGGAGACCGCACCACACCGCTTTGCGGAAAGGCGACGATCTGCATCTCCACCAGATGCCGGGTCCTTTCCCGAACGCCAAGGACGGCATGCAAATTGGCGAGGCCGATTTCCGTATCGATATCCACATGGGTGCGCATGGCGCAGGTCCCGAGCGCGGCCGCGTGCCGGACCAGTCCCAGCGCCCGTTCTTCGACGCTTCGGGTGTAGCGATGCCGCAATTCACGTTCGACCCGAATGCGGCTCTCGCGGTCGGGTTCCGCAGGGTGCGGCGTCCAGGGATCGCCGAACAACGTTTTATCGACGTGCAAATGGCCATCGACCATGCCGGGCAAGGCTAGTGCACCGGCGCCGTCCACTCCGATGCATCCGTCAGGTTTCTCAATGTCCGGCGCGATCCGTTCAATTCGACCATCGACAGCCAGAAGATCCGACTGTCGCCCGTCCGGCAGTCGGATGTTGCGCAACAACAATGGGGCTACGTTCGCCATGCCGCACACTATATCGCGAAAACTTCTGCGTGCGGGCGTGCCGGCGTTTATGGGCGCCGAACGGATAGCGGCGTCAGGAACCTAACGTCAGGGCGTCTCGTCAAAATGGGCGCGGACCGATGCGACGTAGATGGAACGGTTTTCGTTCGCCGCTGAATTTCGCCATTTGTCGATTTTTTTCCGCATGATATCCCGGCACGCTTCGGCAAATGTCCGTATCGGCCGCCGCAAGTATGGGCTGACGGATTCGTCATATCGGATTTCTTGGTCGTCCACGGGCCAGCTCTTTTTTTATTTTTCTTTCCGCGTGCGGGGCGCACTCGGCCTTGACCACCGCACTTTAGCCAATTCCCGAAAGTGAACCGGGAAGTATTGTGGATTATCCAATTCGGAGCAGGTGCCGGCGGGACGTTAAAATTCGTAGCTAAGCCAAAGGACTCAATCGGTCACAGGTGCAGTACCTCCAAATTGCGATATCTGGCTAGGAATCGCCTAATTTCGCAATCGATGTGCCGCGCCACGCGGTCGGCGTTGCCCGGGCCACATCTTTGTCGCCCCGCGCCTAAGGCGCCATCCACGCCCTGTAACCGCCCCTTTCGACAGGGACTACGCCCGAGATGCCGGCAAATAAACCACCGGCATCAGTCCGTTCACCGATCTTTTCCCAAAATTTTTATAATAGTTCTAACACTATAATAGACCTCACCCGTAACGCCGGTGGCGAACCATGATGCGAAACCAAGCCGGAAGATTGGGTTCGCGGGCCCGAGATGTTCGATCGTATATATTGCGCGGAATTTTGTTTCGGATCGGACGAAGATGTCTTCGCAGTATTTTCACGTTTCCGCCATCGCCGGTCGCGGCGAGCGTGCTCCGACCGCGACGCACGGACCGGCAAAACCGCCTGATGCAAATATTTGGAACAAAGGAGGTATGAATAACTCGAATTCGCCATGTATTGGGCGGTTACTATTTAGCGGAAACCATTCCAAAATGTTTCAATCCGTTGTCGAATTGTGCCTATAATATTTGATGTCGGCGAGGGTCGGGGAGGACCCTCGAAGTGATGGGTGGTTTCGAATGTTAACGATGACAGACGAGCGCGTTGATTCCGATCTATCACGGATCATCAATCGTGCGTTTCGCGAGGCGGATCAACAAGGCGCTGGATACGACGATGCAACCGGAGCGGCAATCCGGGCTGTGCTGGCAGTCTATCCCGACTGGTCGCGCGACGATGCATTGGATCAAATTGTTCGGCTTGGTTCGGGCGCGTATTAGAAGAGCATTATCAATGCTGCGAATTCGCCTGCGTGTCCCAATGGATACACGGCGTCGTCGCTTACCCGAACGCCAGTAAGAATACCAATTAGCAACAGTTTAGGTTAGTCGGCCTCTCCCGCCCATCGGACTTGGCAGGGCGCCACTGGGATGCCGACAGCACTAGGCATACCCCTCGTCCAGAAGGTCGAGCGCCGCTTCCTCCTCCACTCCGTTGAAATCCACCCGATGTGGCGGATCGATCTAGGTCACATACTCATTAACGTGATTCCCAAACGGACAGAATTGTGATTCAAATTCCTCGTGAGAGGAGTTTGGCAATGGCACGATTTGATTTAACGGATTTTGAGTGGTCGGTGATCCAACCTT
>Ga0224508_10003954_pt1 | contig 12205 bp, 12 predicted proteins | sample SF_Jan12_sed_USG_4_FD_170157 | JGI IMG/M metagenome (GOLD analysis project Ga0224508, IMG submission 170157) | Sediment microbial communities from San Francisco Bay, California, United States - SF_Jan12_sed_USGS_21 | ecosystem: Environmental > Aquatic > Marine > Sediment | place: USA...
ACCGCGTCGGTCAGGGACCAGAGGTTCTTGTGCTCCATATAGACCACGGGGTCATCGCAGCGGATGGCGGCGGCGAGCAGGGAGTAATTGTCGGCAGGGGTCGAGGGCGTGATCACCACCAGGCCTGGAATATGGGTGTACCAGCTCTCCAGGGACTGGCTGTGCTGCGCGGCGGATGAGCGCCACATGCCGATCGGCTGACGCACCACCAGGGGCACGCGCGTCTGGCCGCCGAACATGAAACGCGCCTTGGCGGCCTGGTTGACCAGCTCGTCGACGGCGCAAAGCGCGAAGTCGGAAAAGCGCATCTCGACCACCGGCCGGGTGCCCATCATCGCCGCCCCGACCGCAGCGCCCATGATGCAGGCCTCCGAGATCGGCGTGTCGACGATGCGCTCCGGTCCGAATTCCTCGGCGAGGCCCTTATATTGCCCGAACACCCCGCCGCGTCCGAGATCTTCGCCGAGCGCCCAGACCGCGGGATCGGCGCGCAGCGCTTCGGCAAGGGCGAGGCGGCCGGCTTCGAGATAGGCGAGCTCAGCCATGGACGCGCGCCTTTCGTTCCATGCCGATGTCCTGCACGTCCCGATAGGCGGCGTCCGGCTCGGGCCAGGCGTCGGCTTCGGCCGCGGCGAGGGCGGTGGCGATCTCGTCGCGGGCGGCCTGTTCGAGCGTCGCGATCGACTTCGTGTCAAGCCCAGCCTCGGCGAGCCAGCCCGCGCTGCGGGCCAGCGGATCTCTGGCTTTGGCCGCTTCCACCTCGCTGTCCGGGCGATAGGCGGCGGGATCGGCGCCGGTGTGGCCGGTGAGGCGATAGGTCTCCGCGACCAGGAAATGCGGCCCTTCGCCCGCGCGGATGCGGCCGATCAGCTCCTCGCCGATATCCGAGACCGCGAGCGCGTCATTGCCGTCGACCTTGTGCGCGGGCAGCCCGAGGCTCGCCGCGCGCGCCGCCGGTCCCTCGCCCGCGGTCAGCGCTTCGGTGCGCGTAGTGGCGGCGAAGCCATTGTCCTCGCACACGAACAGGATCGGAAGATCGTAGACGCCAGCCCAGTTCAGCCCTTCGAGAAACGGTCCCCGATTGATCGCGCCATCGCCGAAGATGCAGACCACGATGCGATCATCGCCCTGGAGCTTGATCGCATGCGCGGCACCTGCGGCGATCGGGATATTGGCGGCGACCACGCCATTGGCGCCGAGCATGCCGACCTCGAAATCGGCGATGTGCATCGAGCCGCCCTTGCCACCGCAGGTGCCGCCTTCGCGGCCGAGCAGCTCCGCCATCATCGCCGTCGGATCGGCGCCTTTGGCAAGGGTGTGGCCATGGCCTCGATGGGTCGAGAGCAACACGTCGTCCCGGCGAAGCTGGCTGCAGACGCCGACCGCCACCGCCTCCTGGCCGATTGACGGATGGATGGCGCCGAGCACCAGGCCGCGCGCGAGGGCATCGAGCGCCGCCTCTTCGAAAGCTCGGATGCGCGCCATGGCCAGGTGCAGCGTCTTCAGCCGTTCGAGATCGACGTTCCGCCCGGCCTCGGCCATGGCATGCTCCCTGATGGTCCTGCTCGAACGCTGCTATAGCTGATAGGTGAGGTCAAGGAGGGGAGACGTCCATGGGCGATGAAACGAAGGCTATGCGCGCGGACAGTGCGACCGTGCTCGGTGACGGGCATCGCGGTCGGGTGGTGGTGTGCGGCTCCCATGGCGGTGTCTATTGCGGCTATCTCGCGGCGATTGCCGGGCTGCGCGCCGTGATTTTGAACGACGCCGGTATCGGCCTGGATCAGGCTGGCGTGGGCGCGCTCGACTATTGTCAGAAGCTCGGCATGGCGGCGGCCGCTTGCGCCCACGACAGCGCCAGGATCGGTGACGGCAAGGACATGGCGGCGCGCGGGCGTGTCAGCCGGGTGAACCGACTTGCCGCTGATTGCGGCTGCGTGGCGGGCATGCCGGTCGCCAAGGCGGCCGAGCACCTCCTGACGGCGCCGCATCAGGCCTGGTCGGTTCGTCCGTATCGCGAGGCGAGGCAGGTTCTGACCTCCGATGGGCGTGCGCCCTCGATCGTCTGCCTCGATTCGGTAACCCTGGTGACCGAAGACGATGTCGGCCAGATCGTTCTGACTGGATCTCACGGAGGGCTGATGGGCGGCCGGCCGGAAGGCGCGCTCAAGGTCGATGCATCGGCCGCCTTCTTCAATGACGCTGGCGTCGGCGCGGATCGGGCCGGGCTCGGGCGTCTTGCGGCGCTCGATCGGCGCGGCATCGTCGCTGCGACCGTGGACGCGATGAGCGCGCGCATCGGCGATGGCCTCTCGACCTTCGAGGACGGCAGGCTATCCTTTGTCAACGATCGGGCATCGTCATCAGGTCTCGTGGCCGGCATGACCGCGAGGCAGGCGGTCGAGCGGCTTCGGCAGCAAGGAGAGGTTTGAGCCATGGCATCGACAAGCAAAGGAACAAAAACCCCTGCTGCCGGCGGCAGCTTCGACAGCGTCGCCGAAGCCTATCTTTGCCTTTTGAAGGCGCGCGGCGTCGACTGGCTGTTCGCCAATGCCGGCACCGATTTCGCGCCGATCATCGAGGCGCTGACCAAGGGCAATGACGACGGCCGCGCCATGCCGGAGGCGGTGGCGATCACCCATGAGAACGTCGCCGTCGGCATGGCGCATGGTTACTACCTCGTGACCGGCCGTCCGCAGGCGGTGATGTTTCATGTCAATGTCGGCACCGCCAATGCGCTGATGGGGTTGATCAATGCCGCGCGCGACAACATCCCCATGCTGTTCACGTCCGGGCGCACGCCGATCACCGAAGGCGGCCGTCTCGGCGCGCGCGATCTGCCGATCCATTGGGGCCAGGAGATGTTCGACCAGGCCGGCATGCTGCGCGAGGTGGTCAAATGGGACTACGAGCTGCGCTATGGCGAGCAGGTCGAGGCGGTGGTCGACCGCGCGCTTGCGACCGCGATGAGCGAGCCGAAAGGGCCAGTCTATCTGAGCCTGCCGCGCGAAGCGCTGGCCGAGCCGTTCGAAGGGGCCGCCATCCAGGCCGAGACCACCATGCCGGCGCCAGCCGCGAGCGCGCCGAATGCCGAGGCGATCGATCAGGCGCTCGCTCTTCTCGAGAACGCGGATCGCCCGCTGGCGATCGTCGGCCGCGGCTCGGCCGGAACCTTCCAGCCGCTCGAAGCCCTCGCCGAGCGGTTTGCCATGCCGGTTGCGCATTTCTGGGCGTCCCGCATCGGCATGGCGAGCGATCACCCCTTGCATGCCGGCTTCGATGTCGCCGGCTGGATCGAGGAGGCCGATGTCATCCTGACCATCGACTCGATGGTGCCCTGGATACCGGATCGGCATCGGCTGTCCCCGGGCTGCAGGATCATCCAGCTCGGCGCCGATCCCTATTTCGGCAACCTTCCGATGCGCAGTTTTCCCGCCGCCCTCGCCATCGCCGCCGATCCGGCGAAAGCGCTGCAGGCCATGGCCGAACGCAGCGACGGGCCGATGTCATCGGCATCGGCGACGCGACGCGCGGAGCTGATCGAGCGCATTCAGAGCGCGCGCGCCGCTCGGCTGGAACAGGCAGAGGCCGGGCGAGCCACGCCGATGTCGGCGTCCTGGATCAGTCATTGCCTCGATCGCGCCAAGCCCGATGACGCGATCGTGGTTTCCGAACTCGGCGTCGATGTCGGTGCGATGACGTTCAGGCGGCCGGATAGCCTGATGAGCCATTCCCTTGCGGGCGGTCTCGGCTGGGGCGTGCCGGCGGCGTTCGGGGCGAAGCTCGCCTCGCCGGACCGGCTGGTGATCGCCGCGGTAGGCGACGGCTCCTACATGTTCGCCAACCCGACCGCCTGCCACCATGTCGCCGAAGCCCTGGACATCCCCCTGCTGACCATCGTGTTCAACAACGGCGTTTGGAACGCCGTTCGAAAATCGACCCTTGCCGTCTATCCCGATGGCGACGCCAGCCGCGCCAACCGCATGCCGCTCTCCTCGCTCAGCCCGGCCCCGGACTATGAAAAGCTGGTCGAAGCGAGCCGCGGTCACGGCGAGCGCATCGAGGACCCGGATGCTCTCCCCGACGCCTTGGAGCGCGCCGTCTCGATGGTGATGAACGAGCGTCGACAGGTTTTGCTGAACGTGGTCTGCGCGATCGACGGCTAACCTCTCATGCATGAGAGCGGCTCGCGGTGCGATCACATCGGAAGATTCACGTCGAGATCGGTCGATGTCGGCGCGCACAGATGCGGACGAGATTTACCGATTGCCCTCGGAAAACCTTGGCTTTTCAGGACTTTTGCGGACTTGCGGGGACAGGCAGCTGGCGGATGGAGAGTCCGGCATCTTCAGAAACGATTCCATGTAATATATTGTTTTTATTGAATTATTGTTTCTATGAGTGATGCAATTTGTGCGGCAAAATGTATAGCAAAGTTCATATCATCACTGGTTCTATTCGACCTGTTGGATTTCCTGTTCCGCATCCGAACTCAGGCCGCCCAAGCGGGGAAACGTCAGTCGTCGTGAACACTGAGATCACTGACTCCGCTTTTGCGAGATGTGCCAGGGGATGAGCAGGCGCTCCGCCAGCGTCACCAGACCGAACAAAGCAAGGCCCAACAGAGTCAAAAGAAAGATGCCGGCGAAAGCGAGATCAGGGCGCATGTTGCCGGTGACGATTTGGATGTAGAAGCCGAGGCCTTCGTCCGAGCCGATGAACTCGGCAATGGTGGCGCCGACCGTGGCGTTGATCGCAGCGTATTTGAAGCCGACGAAGCATTGGGGCAATGCTGCCGGCAGGCGGACCTTGAAGAAGGTGCGGATGGGACCGGCGCCGGTGGCGCGACAGAAGCGGGTGAGTTCTTCGCTGAGTGAGCTGAAGGCGAGGATGGCGTTCAGGACGATGGGGAAGAAGCATACGAGAAAGACGATGATCACCTTGGGCAGAAGACCGAAGCCGAGCCAGGAGATAAAGAGCGGCGCGAACGCGATCTTGGGTGTCATCTCGATGCTGACGAAGAACGGATAGATAGTCTTTCTGAGGATCGAAGAAAACGCGATCGCCAGGCCGAGCGGTACGGCGAGAATGATCGCAACCGCGTAGCCGATCACCGTCTCCAGGCCGGTGACGTAGGTATAGTAGATCAGGCGATCGAGATCGGCAGCGCTCTTGGTGATGATTTCCGAGGGTTTCGGGAGGATGTAGCGCGGCACGTCGAACCAGTCGATCGCGAACTCCCAGAACAGGAAAAACCCGACGAAGAAAGCAATGAACATCCAGGAGTTCTTCACCCAGGCGGCAACGGCCGCCAACGGATTCCGGGCTCCGCCAAGTCCACGCTGAGGGGCGTCCCCCTCAGAGGACGCCGTAACCATGGAAGACCTCCTGGATTTCGGCGAGATAGTTGGCGAAGGCGGGGCTTTTCTTGACGTCCAGATTGCGCGGCCAGGGGAGGTCGATCGGGATGATGCGGTCGATGCGGCCTGGGCGCGGGGTGATGATGCAGACGCGGGTGGAGAGCTGAACCGCCTCCTCGATACTGTGGGTGACGAAGACGACGGTGGGTTTGCGCTCCATCCAGAGCGCCTGCAAGTCGTGGCGGATGCGTTCCCTGGTCATGGCATCCAGCTTGCCGAGCGGTTCGTCCAGGAGAACCGTGTCCGGCTCATGGATCAGGGCCTGGCAGAAGGCGGCGCGCTGTTGCATGCCGCCGGAGAGTTCTGATGGCAGACGATGCTCAAAGCCGTCGAGGTGAACTGCTTGCAGTAGCTGCTGGATTCTTTCCTGATAATCGTCGAGCGGCAGGCCGCGCATTTCGAGCTGGATTTCGACATTGCCCTGCACCGTGCGCCAGGGCATCAGCGTGTTGTCCTGGAACATGATGCCGATATCGGTCTGCGGCCGGTCGACCGAGTGTCCGTTGACGAGGATGTCGCCCTGGCTACGGTCGAGAAGGCCAGCCATCATCAGCATCACGGTCGACTTGCCGCAGCCAGACGGGCCGAGCAGCGAGACGAACTCGCCGGGCTTGATGTCGAGGTCGGCGGGGCCGAAGGCGTGCACCGCCTCCGACCCTTCACCGAAAGTTTTCTCGACTAATTTCAGCTCGATGGCTGCACTCATGTCAGCTCCGGGGCTCGTCCACGTACCGACCCAAAGTCAACGGTCCGGCACGTTGCCGGCCGCTAGGGGAGGAAGTCGTTGGTGTAGAAGTCGGATGCTGTCATGTCGGTTTCGAGGTCGTTATACTCCTTCATCAGACCAAGCATGTCCTCCCAGTCGGAGGCGACGTGCATGCCGAGCGTCTTCTCGGTATTGCCAGCCGAGTAGAGGATGCCGAGGGTGACGTCGAGCACGGATCTGGCCTGCGCCTTGCCCTCGTCCTCGGCCATGGTGCCGCCGACGATATCGGCCATGGAGTCGATCGCGGCGGCCGGGTCCTTTTCGGTCTCGGCATAAGCCTTCATGGTGGCGCCGACGAAGCGCTTCACCAGATCCGGGTTGCCCTCGACCGTGTCCTTGTGGGTCGAGAGGCAATAGCCGACCTGGTTCACGCCGAAGTCCGAATAGGCAAACGTGACCGGATCATCGCCGCCATTCGCCTTGATCTCGGCGGGCTTGTCGTCGAGACCGCCTAGGATCGCGACCGCATCGCCGGCACCCTGCAGATAGGAGGAGACGAGTGCGCCGTCGGGCACGTTGGTGAGGTTGATGTCGGCCTCGGTCATGCCGGCATTTTCGAGCACGATCGGGAAGAAAGTATTCACGCCGGCATTGGCTGTGGTCAGGATTTTCTTGCCCTTGAGATCGGTGATCTCTTTCACACCGGCGTCCGGCCTGACGAGCACGGCTTCGGTGCCCGATGCGTCGATTACGCCGACCGAGATCAGCGGGGCACCTTGGGCGGCGAGGGTCACCATGGCGGCGCAGGAACCATAGGCGAAGGTGCTGTCGCCGTTGGCGACCAGGCGATGGGCGGAGGACGAGCCATTGCCGGAGCGGATGTCGACGTCGATGCCGGCTTCGTCATACAAGCCCTTGTCCTTGCCGAGCGCGAAGCCGGCGTGGGAGCCGTAATACATCCAGTTCAGGCGCAGGCGGACATCATCCTCCGCGTGGGCAATGCCGGTCAATGCGATCGTCGCTACGGCGGTTCCTAAAACGAGTGAGGTGAGTTTCATCATCGTCTCCCTTTTCTGTTTTCCGTTGACGTTTTTTTGGTACTTCATACTTCCACCAATCCAGGCACACCGATCGCCTGCATCATGTCATATGTGGCTTTGCGGTAGGCTTCGCGCACGTCCCGGGTCGGCGGCCGACAGCGGCTGGAAGGGAGGCCGACCAGCTCCATGCAGAGTTTGTCCAGATAGCCGTCGCCGCTGGTGTAGGTCTGCTCGATGTCGACCCAGAGCCTGTAGAAGGGCATCGCCTCCTCGGTCATCATCCGCGCGATCTCGGCATAGTTGCCGGCCCTGACCTCGTCGATCAGCTTGATCCCCCAGGCCGGCCAGAAATTGCAGAGATGCACCTCGAAAGCGCGCGCGCCGAGTGCCGGCATGGCGCTCATCGGAAAGAAGAGATTGTTGTCGATGATGGTGAAGCGATCTGAGAAACGGGAGGTGACGTCTTCGAACTCCATCGCGTCGGTGCGCGGTGTCGCCCATTTGAGGCCGACGATGTTCGGGATCTCGGCGAGCCGCTCGATCATGGCAAAGGAGAGATTGGTCGAGGTCCAGAATGTGTTGTAGACGATCACGCCGACGCCGGGTGCTGCGGCAGCACCGACCTTCACGAACTCTTCGAAATCCGCCTCGGTGTGGGTGAAATAGTAGGGGCAAGAGATCTGAACGAAATCGATCCCCATGGACTGGGCGGCTTTGACGAGGCGTTCCAGCTCCAGCGTGCTGGTGGTCTGAGCGCCCATGGTAAGCGGTACGGCGCCATTCGCTTCGTCCGCCACGGTCTCGGCGACCTCGAGCCGTTCCTCGAAGGTCATCGTCGAGAAATCGCCGGCGGCGCCGCCGGCCAGCAGCGTCGCGTAGTCGGCGGTCAGACCGTTGTCGAGAAGAAAGCGGACGTAACGACGAAGTGCCTGCTCGTCCACGGGCCAGCCGCGCTGGTCGGCGAACGGTGTCGGCACAGTGACATAGCAGCCTTCGAGCTTCGTCTTCAGTGCAGTGGGATCGGTCAACCTGTGCTCCGGTCTTGGATCCGAGGCGATTTCCGCCTCCCTCGATTTCTTCATCCTTGCGGAGGAACGATTGAGTATGTTTGCATGAGGCGTCAGGATTTTAGCGTGTGACGCAACGAGAAAAGGGCGGCATCATGGTGCAGAGTGTGACCGGCGAGGCACCGCGAAGCCATCGCGGCGGCGACCGCGTCGCCCCGTGCTTCGTCTTCATTCTGCAGCCGGAATTTCCGATCAATGCGCTGATCCTGGCGAGCGAGGCACTTAGAATTGCCAACCAGAACAGCGGCTTGAGCCTGTTCGCCTGGCATTACGCCTCGGCCGATGGTGCGCCGGTGCGGGCGAGCAACGGCATGTGGATGGAGGTCGAATTCAGCCTCGGTGATCTGCCGAAAGCGGACTATCTCTTCCTGTTCGAGGGCAATCTGCCGACTCAGCGGAATTCACCGGAACTGCTCGCCAGACTTCGGTCGGCGAGACGCTACGGCGCTGTCGTCGCTGCCGTCGACACCGCGGCATTCGCGCTGGCGCAGAGCGGGCTCGTCAGGGGGCGGGACACCGTCCTGCACTGGGAGGCGGTGCCGACGTTTCAGGAGCGCTTTCCCGAGATCCCGCTGAAGGACGCGCTTTATGAGATCGGTGACGGGATCATCTCCTGCGGCGGTGGCGTGGCGACGCTCGATCTGATGCTCGATCTGATCGGACGCCACTACGACGAAGCGCTCGCCAACGAAGTCGCCAACGCGCTGGTGCACACACGTCGGCCCGCCGATCGGCCGCAGCGCCTGGACAGCAGGCCTACCCCCGGCGAAGCCTCGCTGTCGGCGCGCATCATCGACCTGATGGAGCGCAACCTCGATTTTCCTCTGTCGCCCGCTGAGATCGCGGGGCGGCTCGGCATCTCGGTTCGCTCGCTGGAACGGCACTGCCAGCGCCATGTCCGAGAAACGCCGATGCAGCTCTATCTGCTGATCCGCCTGCAGGCCGCGCGAAACTTCCTCTTCTACGAAGACATGAGCCTGAAGGACATCTCGATCGCCTGCGGTTTTTCCTACCCTTCGGTCTTCTCGCGCGCGTTCAGGGACCACTTCGGGCAAACACCGAGCGACTTTAGAAGCGCGATCCGCAGTCAGCAAGATCAGTCGCTCAGGCCTGAGATCCGAAGACTGGCGCTGACGCAGCCTACCGACAATGTGCGACGTTGAGCGTTATTTTTTTGTCGTTTTAGATCAAGGTTTTTCGCGCGGCCGATGAAAGAAATGGTCAGACAATCAAGAAGCTTCAGGCGCGTGTTGCCGGTTCGGGGAGGTTGGTGATGACCTCGATATCCTGTTGTGTCGTTCTCTCCAGCGAACAGCAGCTGCGATTGCGAGCGGGGGTAGGAGACTGGGATGTCAGATTCCAGGACCCCGCCGAGGTTTCCGATTGTCCCGTGATCTTCGGCAATCCAGAGCCGGATGTCGTAACGGGCAATCCTGCGCTTCGCTGGATGCAGCTGGAATCGGTCGGCTTCGGTGAATATGCCGATCTCGATCTGACGCGCCCTAACGGCATGGTGCAGATCACCAACCTCGCCAGTTTCTTCGCCGACCCGGTGGCGGAAACCGCACTTGCCGGCATCCTGGCGCTCGGTAGGAGCATCGACCGGCTGGCGGTCTTGCAGCAGCGTGCCGAATGGGTCGGCGATCCGCTCCGGGAGGACCTGCGGCTCCTCAAGGGGGCCAATGTCCTGCTGTTCGGCTATGGCGCGATCAATCGACGGGTCGCCGAGTTGCTTGGCCCGTTCGGCTGCCGGATCGACCATCTCGCGAGTGGTTGGACCGACGACGCGCTGGATACGGCGCTCGCTGACGCAGACATCCTCATCGCCGCAGCACCCGACACCCCCAAGACGCGCGGCCTGTTCGACCAACCACTGTTGGCGCGTATGAAACCGGGTGCGGTTTTTTGCAACTTCGGCCGTGGCTCTCTGGTCGATGAAGCGGCGCTCGCCGATGCGCTCGAAGCCGGACAACTCGGTGGTGCTGTCATTGACGTGACCGAGGACGAACCACTGCCCGTCGACCATGCCTTCTGGCGCTGCCCCAACACCATCGTCACGCAGCACAGCGCCGGCGGCACCGCTGATGAACTGGATCGCAAGATCGATGTTTTTCTGGCCAATCTCGCCCGCCATCAAAACAGCGAGCCGCTCGAAGGCCTCGTCGACTTTGCAAAGGGATACTGATGCCGGCGATCAAAAAAGTCCGATGCGTCCTCCTCTCCTCGCCCTATGCCGACGCCGACGATCCCGAGATCAAGGAGTGTTTTCCGAACGGACCGAAGCGCACCATCGGCATGGTCGAAGTAACGCTGGACAACGGCGTGACCGGCCTCGGCGAGGGCTATCTCGCGGTGTTCGCACCGCTGGTTTTCAAAGCGATCGTCGATCTCTGCACGCCGCAGGTTCTCGGCAAGGACGGCTTCGACATCGAGCGCCGCGTGAAGGATCTTCGATCGCTTTGTGATTACTGGTCGCTACAGGGTGCTGCCCGGCACGTGATCGCCGCCTTCGAGATCGCCTTGCAGGACGCGAAAGGTAAGAGTCTTGGCAAGCCGGTCTATGATCTTCTCGGCGGACCGAAGTCCGAAAAAATCCGGATCTACGGCTCGGGCGGCTGCTGCGATGCCAAGGGGCAATTTTTTCGCGAGCTGGATCTGCTCGAAAGCCTGGGCATCACGCTCTACAAGATCCGCTCGATCAAATCAGATATTTTTCGTACGGCTTGGGTGCTGGAGGAGGCGGGACGGCGCGGCATCGAGGTCGGCGTCGACATGTGCCAGAACCTCGCCGATCCACCGCAGGCCGTCGACGACGTCGTGGCGTTCGTCGAGGCGGTGTACGCGCTCACCGAGCGGCGCATGATCTTCGTCGAGGAGGCGATCGGCCCGGACTGCCCGGAGGGTTTCCGCGAGCTGCGTGAAAAAATCGACGTCTCGGTCTGCGGCGGCGAAATCATCACCACGCCCAAGGAAATGATCGAGCGCATCGAGGCCGACGTCTACGACTTCGTCCAGCCCGACGCCTCGGTCATGGGTGGGATCACGGCGGTGATGGACGTTTTCTCGGCGGCCGACGCGAAGGGCACGGATGTCGTCGTCCACGCCTGGGGCGGGGCGGCCGCGATCATGGCGAGCTACCACGCCGCCTTCGCCGCCGGCGGCAAGCTCGTGGAATACCCGATGCTCGCCTTCCCGCTCGGCTCGGAGATGATTGGCGATCAGGGGCGCATCGAAAACGGCCAACTCCTCCGCCCGAAGGCACCCGGCCTCGGCCTCACGCTCACCCCTGAGATGGAAGCCCGCTACCCCTTCGACGAAACCGCGGTCTACAGCTGCGCCCTCATCGATTTCGGCCCACCTCCCGACAGCTATTGGGCTGAGACATGAGACCGCATGACGTCGCTGCAAAGCGCCGCACTCAGGGCCGATAGGCCTCCGCAGTCAAGCACCACGTAAAGTTTTCGGACGGGCTCCTTCACGTCCCAGGTGCACTTGCAGCCGCGCGGCATCATGAAGCTGTCGCCGGCCTTGTAGGTCTCGACGCCGCCCTCGTCGTCGATCACGTCGATCCGGCCCTCAAGCAGGTAGACGAACTCGTCTTAGGGAGCCGCCTCGATCACGTGCTTAATCGGTTCGCATTCCCAGGCACCGGCATCGAACTGGCCGGTTTGATCGGCATAGAAACTCCAGCCGCGTTCCCTGGGCTCGCCGGACTGCACTGTCTCCGGCGGGATGTAGTCGGTTGGCTCCAGGTCGCTCGGCGGACTGTCGGTTGGCAGGCGGATGCATTTTGCGCTCATGGTGATGGTCTCCCTTTCGACGCCCGACTACGGCTACTACGTCGCCTATCCGAAAGGCTCACTCGGCAATCCGGCACTTAAAGACTCTTATGATTGGCTGGTTACTCAAGCGGCCGCGGAGACACCGGACTGACGGCCAGTGGTCAGCCCGGTGCTGGATCGGAGCAAAGCT
>Ga0224508_10003955_pt1 | contig 12204 bp, 13 predicted proteins | sample SF_Jan12_sed_USG_4_FD_170157 | JGI IMG/M metagenome (GOLD analysis project Ga0224508, IMG submission 170157) | Sediment microbial communities from San Francisco Bay, California, United States - SF_Jan12_sed_USGS_21 | ecosystem: Environmental > Aquatic > Marine > Sediment | place: USA...
TGACGATCCTGAGATTGAGCTGCTCAGGCGGACTATGTCGGAAGCGGATTTTGATCAGGAGATTGCTGCTGACTTTACGAGTTTTGTAGGGAAGATCTATTCTGACTTTACGGAAGCGACGCACGTTTCCTCTGTGGAGTATGATCCCAGGCTGCCGAATTACATGGCGTTTGATTTTGGTTATGTGAATCCGTTGGCTTGCATAGAGTTTCAGGTTACGCCTAATGATGAGATCAGAATCTGGCGGGAGCATTATATGCCAGGGAAGATTTTGAGCGAGCATATAAACTTGCTTAAGGGACGGACACAGCCTGATGGATACAAGGTTAATATGGCGTTTGGGGATGCTGCCGATCCTGCCGCAGTTGAAGAGATTTCAAGGAACTTGGTGCCTTGCTGGGCGGATCCAGAATCTAAGAGTAACTGGCGAGAGGGAATTGACCTCGTTGCCACGTTCCTTAAGATGAGGCCGACAGGTGAGGAGATTGACGAATTCGGGACTCCTGCACCAGATAGGCCAGCGCTGCAAGTTGACTACTCGTGTGTGAATACCAGGAGAGAGTTCAATAACTATAAGTCGCAGAAGGGGACTAGGGCTAGGAGTCCTAGAGAGCTAGCGCAGAAGATTGATGATCATGCGCTGGATGCGATTAGGTATGCGCTCGTGCATTTGTACAAGTTAGGGGCGAATTACAGGTTGTCGGATACTATGCCGAAGTTGTTGACCCCAGCTCGATCCGCCCCTGTGGGAAATAACAGGGACGTGAGTTTGAGCAGTGGTAGCACTAAGACATTTTTCAAGTTGGATGAGATGGAGTTCTAGTCCGTAGGTTTAGTCGTTCCTTTCAATCGCTCATATCCCGGTGGCTCTGGTTGAGTTATATGCGGTATACATCAAGATTGATAAATACGACTGTTTCTTATGATTGACCTTACTGAAACACTTCCGTTTATGAGGCCAGATTGTTGTGGTCGGCGGATGGTTCACGAAGGTAATTACACATATGCGTTCTTTTGTAATAGTTGTCGAAGAAGAGTCTGGGTAAGGATGTTATATGCCGATTGAAAACTGGCCTATGAAAAATGTTGATCTTGATGACTATGAGGTTGTAGAAGTAACTGATAATGCGGTCATCGTTACTCAGCTTGAAGAAGCTCCAAGGCTTGGGTTAGAGATTGGGAGGATGCATAGTTCTTGGACTACGTACTTGCGAGAAGAGTACAACGGTGAGCTGAGAGGAACTCTCGGTCTTAGAACTTATGACAGGATGCGCAGGAGTGATTCTGCTATTAGAGGGTCACTTAGGACGCTGAAGGCTCCTATTACTGGCGCTAATTGGTATACACAGCCTGCTGATGCAAGGCTAGGTGAGCATAGTCCAGAGGAAATTGCTTTACATAAGGAAATTGCTGACTTTGTGCATCTGAATTTGCTGCATATAATGACGTATCCCTGGCGAGTTGTGCTTAGGGAAGCTCTTCTGATGCTTGACTTTGGTTATTATATGTTTGAAAAGGTGTGGGGTATTAGAGAGTTTGATGGAGTTCCCAGAGTTTACCTTCAGAAACTAGCTCCTAGGCACCCAATTGACGTTGAGGAATGGAAGTTTGACGCCAATGGCGGCCCCTCCTCTGTGGTTCTTTATGGGGACGAAGGTTCTCAGTCGTTTGTAGAGATTCCAATTGATAAGTTAGCTATTTTCACATTTGATGGGGAGGCTGGCGATATTCGTGGGATGTCGGTTCTGAGATCAGCGTATAAGCACTGGTACTTTAAGGAGAATGCGTACAAGATTGATGCGATTCAGAAGGAAAGGCATGGTATTGGCATTCCAGTTATCAAGCTTCCTCTTGGATTCACACCTACGGATAAGGCTGAAGCTATTGAGTTGGCCTCTAATCTTAGGGCGAATGAGAAAGCTCATGCAGTTCTGCCTCCTGGGTGGGAGGTAATGTTTGCGAAGCTTGAAGGTCAACCTGTGAGCGCTTTGGAGACGGCTGAGCACCACAGTCGAATGATCTATCAGAATGTGCTTGCTCAGGCTATGTGGTCTAACTCTTCAGGCGGCAATGCTGCTGGTGCAGAAGAAGGAATGGACCTGTTTTATAAGAGTACACGGCAAATTGCTGAGGATATCAGCATTGTCATGAACAGTTATGTGATTCCACAGCTTGTTAGGTTCAATTGGGATGTTGACATATTCCCTGAACTGCGAGTTAGGAAGCTTGGAGATACATCAGAAGCTAGAGAGTTGAGCTTTGCTCTTAGGAATCTGACAGGTGCTGGTGTTGTCCAGGTTGATGACACGCTTGAACTTTGGGCAAGAGAACAAATTGATGCTCCTCCTCATGATCCAACTACTTTGAGAATTGTAGAATCACCACAACAAGCGCAATCTGGACCGCCAAGACAAAGCACGGCTCCAGGCATGCGAAATGACGCTGGAAGCAGCAGAACAGGTGATGATGGGGATGGTAAATAGTGTCTCATAGTGATAAGGTGCAATCGACCATGGAACCTTATATGGTGAATACCGAAAAAATAACACTTGATGAAGGTATTAAGACGGGTGACAAGGATCTAAGTTATACCCACTTTGTTGATTTGAGTGTTATCAATCTTGCTGAGGACCAAACATCCTTCTGGATTCAGGCTATGCCGATCGGTAATTACTCACATCCAGTGCATGGCCCTATAAACATCACTGTTGAGAGAGTCCAGAAGTTCGCTGATCAGGTTAAAAGCGGGATTCGTGGCCAAGATATCAACATTGATTATGACCACAAAGAGGGGCTAGCAGCAGGTTGGGTCAAGGACGCTGTAGCTAAGTCCGATGGTCTGTATGTTCTGGTTGAGTGGACTAAGTCCGCTGCCAATCATATTCGTGAAGGTGCGTATCGATACTTCTCCCCAGAAATTTGGAGTAGGTGGACTCATCCCGTCACGAAGAGAGAATATAGCGACGTACTAGTTGGAGGTGCGATAACTAATAGACCTTTTTTGAAGGGAATTCAACCCCTAATACTAAACGAAGAAAGTGGGAACTTAACCATGAATCGTAAGGCCCTAGAGGCACTTGCAAAGAAGCATGGCATCGAATTCGATGAATCCACTTCAGATGCTGACCTTCAAACAAAGGTCGAAGAAGCTGCATCAACGGAAGACTTCAATGTTGAAGTTGACGACGATGATGATGGCGATGATTCTGAAGATGATTCTTCGGCTGATGATGCCAATGATGAAGAGAACGAACTTGTTTCGCTAAGCGAAGAGCACCCTGTGGTTGCAGGACTGATTGCGAAGCTTAATGAGTCAACGAAGCGGATTGCTGCGGTTGAAGCAGGCGCCCGAGTTGCAGATGTAAAGGTTCAGCTTGCTGAACTGGATTCATCCACTGCGGCTCTATCTCCTGTGGTAAAGCAACAGCTTAGTGATCTTATGATTACTGCTCCAAAGGCGACTGCTGACAAGATTCTCAAGCTTGCACAGACCATCATGGAGGATGGAGTTGTTCAGCTTGGTGAGCTTGGTGGTAAAACGGAGATATTTGATCTTGGCGGAAAGTCTGCTTCGCAGATGTTCAGCGACAAGGTTGAAAAGCTTCGTACAGATGATAAAGACCTCAGTTATGCAGACGCTTCAATTCAGCTTGCAGAGAGCGAGCCAGAATTGTGGAATGCATACAATACTGAGGTTTATACAACGGAAGGGGCTGACTAATGTCTGGTGGTCACTACGTACTAGATATGTCGTTTCTAGCTTCTGAAGCACTTACTCAGTTTCAGGCTGTGACGCTTGATACTGCTGGAACCATTTCGGCTGCTGATGCACAGGGTGAACGGATTATTGGCATCTGCCAAGAAGCTGTTACTGCTGCTGACGTGACTAATGGCCGAGTAGTAAATGTTCGTGTTCTTGGTGTTAGTCGTGCCATTGCAAGTGGTACCCCTGATCCAGGAGAACTTGTTACTGCTTCGGCCGATGGATCGCTTGAGCCTGTGGCTACTGGCGATTTCTCAGTTGGTATCTGTGTTGCAACCACATCTGCTGCTGACAATGACCAATTCGATGTCTTGCTTACGCCATCTAATGGCGTGGCATCGGCTTAAGGAGGATTGACTAAATGGCTGTATATGATCCTCGTGGTGGCGGAAACGTCCACATCGATAAGGTCCTAACTGGCATTTCCATGGGATATGAGAATAACGCCTTTGTTGGCGATGTTCTGGCCCCTGTGGTGAATGTGGCTAAGCAGAGCGATTTGTACTATGAGTTTGGACGGGAAGGTTGGCAGCAAGAACCAGATTCGGATCTCCGAGCACCTGGTACTCCTGCTATCGAGATTCCTGGCCTCACTGTTGCTACGAATCCATACTTTGCAGTTGAGCACGCACTGAAGATTCCTGTTACAGACGAAGAGATTGCAAATGCTGACTCTCCTCTGAATCCGATGAGTGATGGTACTGAGCTTCTTACCGATAAGATTCTTCTCGGTATTGAGCTTACTGTACACGGAATCGCTACGACTGCTGCTAACTATGCAACTGGACATTCGTCTACTCTTGCTGGTACAGATCAGTGGGACGATGCAGGCTCAAGCCCAATTTTGGATTACCGTGCAGCACGCACTCAGATTCATGGGGCAATCTTTAAAGAGCCAACTGTAGCTATTACTCCATATCAGGTAATGGCTTCGCTTGAGAATCACGCTGATTTTATTGAGCGTATTAAGTATTCAGAGCGAGGTATTCTCACCAAGGATATCATTGCTGCGGTTGTTGGCGTTGCGAACATTGTTGTTCCTGGCGTCGGCTACAACTCTGCCAATCCTGGTCAAGCTGATGCATTTGGTTACATTTGGGGCAAGGACGTAGTTATTGCTTACGTTCCGCCACGAGCAGGCATGAAGATTCCTGCTTACATGTACCGCTTCAACTGGGGCTTTGGTGGAAGTAGAGCAATGCTGACTGATCGTTGGAGGGATAACGACCGAGTGGCAGAGATGCTGCGAGTTCGTGCCCGTTATGATCACAAGCTGATTGCTGTTGATGGCTCTGGCGATTCAACTGCTGGATACGTCTATAAGGCTGCGGTGAGCTAATGGCTACTGCATATGCACTTACGGAAATTCGTTATGGATATGTAGAGGATGGTCAGAATAAGAGAGTTGTAATCGCTGAAGGAGAAAAGGTCCTTGCTAAGGATCTTCCTAAAGAGGTTATTGAATCTCTTATTGCTAGTGGCGCTATTGGACCTTTGGAAGAAGATCCAGTTTCGGAACCAGCGCCAGAGCCACCTGCTCCACAAACTGGTACTAAGCCAGCTACGGGAAAAGATGGTGGTTAAAGAAGTATGCCGGTATTTACATCTCAGTTAGATTTTATTGGGGATGAAGTTCCATTACGGTTCGTCATCGGCCAACTAATAGATATTGCTTTGGCAATTGTCGATGAAGATGGAGCAACAGTAAACGTTACTGGGCGTACATATACGGCAGAAATTGGTCCTGATGAGGGGGCATCTGTAGTTAGCTTTGTTCAAGTTAACACAGACCCCCTTACAGGATTGATCAATTTAACTTTAGATACATCTTCTGGCATAACTGCTGGTACGTATCGATGGATCGCTTGGGAAGATGGAAATAACTACCTTTGGGGTGGGCCTGTAGAGGTTATTGCCCCTTCAGTTACGTAAAGGAGAATGATGAAACTGGAAGATCTTGTGCAAGGTGAGTCTTATAGCTTTGAATTGCATGAGCAGATGTATGTTGGCACCTACCAAGAGCATTTTGATGTTGATGGTGTGACTCGTAAAGCTTATGTTAATAAGTTTACTAACAAGCCTCATGTTGAAATTCAGTGCCCAAACCCAAAGGGTGGACTTATGGCGTATTCCATTCCTCTCGATGCAGTGAAAGCGGTTTAATAATGGCTGATTTTGCATTTAACATCGCTAAAGGTAGGCCAATTCAGCTTGCCATCAACGTTGATACCAATGATCCAACCAACTCGGCTTTCCTTCTTGTGCTATATGAGGCTATGGAAGCTCAAGCAACACTTCAGGATCGAGATGATAAGGCTGCTATTGACGCTGTAGGTGGTAATACTGTTGCCACTTTCACTGGTTATGCGCTTAAGACGCTGGTTGATACCGATGTTTCAACCTCTTTGGATGATACCAATAACTGGTATAACGCAGATTTCGCTGATCAGCAATGGACCGCTACCTCTGGAAATGCCACAGTGAGTGCGATTCTCTATTATGACGCTGATACTGGAGCTGGTACTGACGCTAATGTAGTTCCATTGTTCCATTGGGACTTTGCTCATACACCTAATGGTGGCACTGTTACTGCTCAGCCTGCTGCTGAAGGTTTTGTCAGATCTACTTGAAGCGCTCAGCTCACTCATATTCCTGATAATCCACTAGATGACCCTCAAGCAGATTATGACGGAACTGATGGACGGTTAGAAGTGTCAAGTAATCCAATTCCAGTAGGATTCCCAACGCCTTATAATACTGGTTTAAGAGGTATTGGGGTTGATCCTGACGACCTAACCGACGATGGCGGCGGCACGTACTCAACCGCCGACGCTGTTATCGAGGATCTAGACTTCACAGGGACAGTCAATATCAATGCTTCTGGAATCACGATCCGACGATGCCGTATCACAACCACTGATTTCTATGGGATTCGGTGTTTGGGACCGGGCACAAATTTGACTATTGAAGATTGTCGTATCCGTCTCCATGGTGTCAACTCAGCTGCTGCGATCCTCGCTACAGATGGGATCACGATAAGCCGCTGTGACATCTCGGGCGGTGCCGATTCCGTGAAATTCGAGGGCGATGGAATCGTCATGGAGGATTGCTACTTGGCTGGCAACATGGGCAAGGTCGGCGTGTCGCACAACGACGTGATCCAGACCGGAGCCGGTGACGGGATGATCATTCGCCGCTGCTCGATCATCGGCCCTTGGCAGCAACAAACTTCAGCGATTCTCATGAAATCCGATTTCGCTGCGATCAACGACGTCTTAGTCGAAGACAGCTATATGTCTGGCGGGAACTACACCATTCAGTTCGTTGTTGGTGGCGGTGGGGACGTGACCAACATCGTCATGACCGACAACACCTTCGATGACGACTCGTGGAATTTTGCGTATTTGAATGACGGTACGGCCGGCGATCTCACTGAGACTGGATCGGTGTTTGTCTAATGGTCGCCCCCAGCTTTGGTGCTGCTGGTACCTATCTGACGGGGGCGACTAGTACTGATTGGGCTATTGCTGTTCCATCTGGGACAGCGGCCGACGAGATCGTGCTCGTGTTTCTTTATTACGACGGCGACGACACGATCGATACGGTTGAGTCTGGGTTCACCTTGAAAGTCAACGAAGGCACAGCCAGCAATGGCCTAGCCATCTATTGGAAACGCTGCACGGGCGCCGATTCCGGGACCTACGATTTTGCGCAAACTGCGTCCACCTGGCGGGAAGGGATCGCCATTCGATACACGGATTGTCTCGCCTCGGGTGATCCGTTCGACGTGTTCGATTCCGCCAACCAGGCCACAGGATCGACTACACCAGCGGTATCGAACACGACAACGGTCGCTGACACACTGCAAGTTTGGGCCGGGTCCAACTACAACGGAGGCGCCTGGACTCCCCCGACCAGCTACACAGAACGAGCCGATGCATCCTCGGATTTCAGTGTCGCCGACCTGGCCCAAGCCTCGATCGGGGGCTCAGGCTCGATTACTGGGACTTGTGCTGGGGGTTCTACTTTCTCGTCGGCGTTTCTTGGTGCCCTCGCACCGACCGCCGTCACCACCTTGGTGCAGGAGGGCTACGCATTTGGTGAGGACGACGGAACCGAATCGGCCCACACTTTGGAAACCCAGGACACTACTATCACCGAGGCCACCGAAACCCCCCGCACCCTTCGAATGCTGGTCGAGGAAACTGGAGGGGTGGCGTTCACGGGTGCAGTCACGCTCCAGTATCGGCGAGACGATGAGGCCACCGGCGAATGGCGGGACGTGCCCGGTACTGGGGTCAGTTCCGGTTTTGACGAAGGGATTTTCTGATGGCAGAAACACAGCGCACCCTGGCCAGCGTCCTAACGCTCTTGGCCGACAACACATCTGGAGCTATATCACCGACGGATCTGCGGGACGCTGTCGAAACGCTCCGCCCCGGGCATGGTGAGATCTATATTTCGTCGTCTGCGGCCACCACTCTTTCCGATACGACTACGTGGGTTGAGGCTGCGGGCACGTACACGCTATCGACTTCACCGACTGCTCACTGGTGGGCTGAGGCGACGAACGCTCGCCTGAACTACACTGGCGTGGCTGATTCGTTGGCCGAGGTGTCAGCTTCGGTGTCGATGACTTCGGGATCTTCGACCCAAGATATCGAGATAGGGATCGGGAAGAACGGGACGATCCTGACTCCGTCGATCGTCCGTCGGAAGATCGGCACCGGTTCCGATGTCGGAGCGGCCCCGATCGTCGCTCAAGTTGACGTATCGACCACCGATTATCTGTCGATCATGATTCGGAACATCACCGCAGCGAACAACGTGACCTTGGATCTGGCGAATCTGTGTGTCAAGTCGAGCCCGCTATGAGAGCAGGGGTGGTGTAGATGGCGATCGCTGTCGAGTCGTTCGATGCTCCAGCGGACTGGTTCATCAACTCCGCTAACGGGCCGACTTCGGTTGGTTGGTCGTCCGGTGATCTCCTGGTTGTTGTTGGTGGGAATGGAGCCTCCAACCGTACGGTGGGCGCACCCACTGATGACGCTGTTGAGTCGTTGACGTGGACCGAACGATCGACGATGGATTCAGCGTCAAGCCAAGAGGCCGAGGCGAGGATTTGGACAGCCGAGCCGACCTCCACCGAGTCAGGTCGGACGATTCAAGTCGACAGCTCACCAGGGAACGAAAACGCTGGGTGCGGTGTTTATGTGATCAGCGGCTGGGACACCATCTCAGGCATCACCGGGTCAATAGCTGAATCGAATTTCAATCAAACAGTCGGGTCTGGCGATCTCGTGATCGTTGGCGTGTTCGATTGGAACGCCACCAACCCGCCAGGCAAAACCCCCGTCACTGGGTCGGGTACGGCAACCGAGCGGGCCGATGCTGGCGACGGGACCGATTACGCAGTTTGGATCGCCGAGTGGGTGGGTACAGCCTCCGGGACCTTTGATTTTGGGCCCAACAACTACACCTCTTTGAAGGTTGCCCAGGTCGGTCTCGTCATCACGGCGGCCGCCGACGATGTGCCCGAAATCACCGATGTCGACACCGACGAAGAGTTTGACGATGGCGCCACCGCTGTTCCGATTACCGGAACCGCATTTGAGGCGGCCCAGGGGACTGGCACGGTCGAGCTGGGGAGCCACTCCACTTACACCGCATCGACCACGAAGATCGCCCAGACGATCGAATCATGGGGTGACACCAGCATCAGTATTGCGGCTGTCCTGTCGACCCTGACCCCCGGGGGGCTCTGGCTCTACGTCACCAACGACACAGGCAACACCAACGAAAACGGTTTCGCGGTCACCGTCCACCGTAAGCTCGCCTTTCGTTTGGCCCGATCGTCGAATGTGTCCGATGGGGCCACCGATACCACCACCAATCGGCTCACAGCCCCCGCCACGAAGTCCGGGACCGACTTCGACGCTGGCCGCCGATCGGACGATACCTCCCCGCTCCCGTCGACCACGATCGACGCAGACGACTTCACCGAACACGAATGGGTGACCGAGGCCACCCCCGATGCGGTCCAAGGGGAGACCTATGAGTTCCGGGTCGTCGAGTCCGACGGGACCCCCCTCAACACCTACTCCCAAACACCTGACTGGACAATTTCCTCTGGTGTTACTGTAGCGCTTGGTTCAATTACAACAGTAGATACTCCTCAGACTCTAACTAGGGTTGCAGGTGGAGTAAATGTAGCTCTTGCTGTAGTATCAACTACAGATACGCCACAGACTTTAAGTGTAATTACAGCAACTACAATTGCTCTAGGCACTATAAATACTACTGATACACCATTAACGCTTACATCAACTCCTGGTGATGTAACAGTTGCGCTTGCTGCTGTAAGTACGGTTGATAGTCCATTAGCTCTTACTGCGGTTGCGGGAGGAGTCAATGTAGCATTAGGTACCATATCAACTACAGACTCTCCACTTACTCTAACTGTAGCGGTTGGTGGGACCAATATAGCTTTAGGCACTATCACAACAGTTGATTCTGCTCTTGCTGTAACATCTGTAGCAGGTGGAGTAAATGTAGCTTTAGGTGTTATCACTACGGTTGATTCGCCTTTGGTAGTAAGCGCTGTTATAGCTGATGTAGATATTGCACTCGCTACTGTTACAACTACTGACTCACCACTAACTCTAACTTCTACTCCAGGTGATAACAGTATAACACTGAATGCAGTTGCAACTGTAGACTCACCACTTGCTTTAACTTCTGTGGCAGGGGGAGTAAATGTAGCTCTAGGTGCTGTAACTACTGTTGATAGTCCACTTACTCTGACAGTAAGTGTTGGTGGAGCAAATATAACACTATCTGCTATCACCACAGTAGATACCCCACAAACTCTTACTTCTACTCCAGGTGGGGTCAATGTATCTCTGGCCCCTGTGGTTACGACAGATGCACCACTTGTACTAAGTCGTATTGGAGGCAATGTCAATGTAGCTTTAGCAGCTACAACTCATGTAGATACACCACTTACGCTAACTAGGGTAATTGGTGGAGTTAATAAAGCTTTGGGCGCTATCACTACAACTGATACGCCATTAACTGTTAATGTTGTAGGTTCTGGTTCAATAGTACTAAGCGCTATTACCACAACTGATACCCCACAAACTCTAACTAGAACTGCTGGTGGAGTTAATGTAGCTTTGGCTACTGTTTCTACAGTAGACACGCCACAAAGCTTGTCTGCAATAATAGGTGGGGTCAACGTATCACTTGGTGCTATAACCACCACGGATACACCATTAGCAGTTAGTGTTGTAAGTGCTGGTGCAATACTACTTGGTTCTGTAACCACTACAGATGCACCTTTGACTCTTACTAGAGTCGCTGGTGGATTGAATGTAGCACTAACTACGGTTCCTACAACTGATACCCCACTAACACTTACGGTATCTGTTGGTGGGGCGACAATAGCGATTGGTGTAGTCACAACAGTTGACACTCCACTAACTCTATCAATTGGGATAGGTGGAGTGAATGTTCCTCTTGGAACCATTACCTTAGTAGATACGCCACTTGGTCTTACATCTGTATCAGCCAGAACTGTTCAATTAGGAGTTATAAGTACAACAGACTCTCCCTTAGGTCTGACTGCATTTGTTGGTGCGACTGTATCTCTAAGCACTATTGTTACCACAGAAAATGTACTGACACTAAGTAGGTCGGCAGGCGGAGTAGTTATACCGCTTGGAACCATAATAACAGTAGATACTGTAATAACGTTAGTAACTGGTGATCCAAAGACTGTACCAGCTACTTTTATTCTGACTGATGGCCCTAAGGGAATTAGGATAAATTCGATAACTCGTGCCAATATTGTAGTTGGTATTGATAGAACTGTTCATTCTTCCAGTGAAGAAGTTAAGGTGGTGAACTAGTGGCTTATGTTACTACTAGGGAAGTAGAGTCTTGGTTACAGGATTCTAAGTTTGATATAGGTGTTGTTGAGCCTGAGATTGAGGCCCTTGCATCATCAATGTGTATAGGTAGAATATCTCAAAGATATGATACAAGTACATGGCTTGATTCAGATACTACACCATCTTTAGTCCTGAATTTAATTGCTATGTGGGTTGCTGCCGCCTATCTGCGAAAAATCGCATCTGAAGAAGATGGTCTTACTACATATGCAGATGTTCTAGAAGCAAGAATGGAGAAAATCTGTGAGAGCATTGTAGATGGCATTATTGATTTGCCTGGCTACACAGAAGATCCAAGTTCAAGTCTTGGTGGTTCTGCCGCTTTCTTTCCTGATAATGCAGCAACACAACTTTGGGAAGATAACCACACTGCTGATGGAGGCTCCACAACAGCAGGCGCAGCTACTCGTGCATTCACTATGGAACAAAGCTTTTAATGATCACTATCATTTGGGAACCACACCCACAACAGTTTGCTTCCGCATTTAC
>Ga0224508_10003956_pt1 | contig 12202 bp, 8 predicted proteins | sample SF_Jan12_sed_USG_4_FD_170157 | JGI IMG/M metagenome (GOLD analysis project Ga0224508, IMG submission 170157) | Sediment microbial communities from San Francisco Bay, California, United States - SF_Jan12_sed_USGS_21 | ecosystem: Environmental > Aquatic > Marine > Sediment | place: USA: California...
GCCAGGGCATGATCCGCCGGCCGGGCTCCTCCGCGTTCGGTTCGGCGCTCGCGGCCTCCGGCGGTCACCTGTTGATCGGCGAACCCGACGAAGAAGCACAGCGAATGACCGTTCACGCCTTTCGGCAGTCGCCGGACGGAGAATGGGAGCGTGTGGGGGAGCTCTCGCCGCCGGCGGGTGCCCCGGCCGGAGGCGCGTTCGGTGCGTCGATCGCGATCGAGGGCGACCGCGCGCTGGTCGGTGCCCCGCTCGAGGATGATCGACTCGGTGCCGCCTACATGTTCACCTACGCCGAACGCTGGGGTCTCGCGACCCGCATCGTTCCACCCGAGGTGACGTCCGCGCGTGCCCAGGCGGGCGTGGCGGTCGCCTTCGCGGACGGCGAGGTGCTCATCGGGGCTCCCGGCGCCGCGCGCTTCGTGGGTACGGTCCTGCGCTACTCAGCGGATGGCTCGACGTATCTCGGATCGATCGATGCGGAGGGGGTTTCGGCGCCCGCCGGGTTCGGGGCGGCACTCGCCGCTACCCCCGACGCGGTACTGATCGGCGCACCGGCGGTGGGTCAGGGGATCGGACGCGTGTTCGCCTTCGATCGTACCGGTGACGGGTGGGACATCGCTCGGGCGCTCGAGATCGAGGGAGAGGGGCGCATCGAGGCAGGTGGGGTGCTCGCCCTCGCAGGCGAGGTCGGCGTCGTCGGGCTCCCCGCCGACGAGTTCGGCGCGGGGACCGCCTGGGTCGTCTCCGCGAGTCCCGGCTTCTGGGAGCCGGTTGATCGAATCTTCAGCGATCAGGTCGGCCTCGAGGCGATCACCGGAGGTCAGATCGACTGCGCGCAGGGTCAGGCACGGGGGTTCGACTGTGATGAAGTCGATCTCCTCGCCTTCATTCCGCGCGAGGCCCTGGGGGCCGGTCGGGGCTCCCGGCTGAACGACGTCTGGGGGTGGACGGATCCTGCTTCCGGGCGCGAGTACGCGATCGTGGGGGCGATGGACGGCACCGCGTTCGTCGACGTTAGCGCCCCCAACGAGCCGCGCTATCTGGGCTGGCTACCGAAGACGACAGGGAGTCAGTCGAACACCTGGCGCGACATGAAGGTCTACGGCGATCACGTGTTCATCGTGGCGGACGGAGCCGGGGATCACGGGATGCAGATCTTCGATCTCACTCGGCTTCGGGACGTGTCCGGGCCGGTCACGTTCGAGGAAACGGCCCACTACGACCGGATCGCGTCCGCCCATAACATCATCATCAACGAGGACACGGGGTTCGCCTACGCGGTCGGCGCTTCAGGCGGCGGTGAGACCTGCGGGGGCGGATACCACATGATCGATATCCGCGATCCAGTGAGCCCATCGTTTGCGGGCTGCTTCGCTCACGAGAATACCGGCCGGCGCAACACGGGGGGGAGCCATGATGCGCAGTGCGTCGTCTATCACGGGCCGGACGAGGATTATCAGGGTCGGGAGGTCTGCATCGGCGCGAACGAGACCGCGCTGTCGATCGCGGACGTCACAGAGAAGAGTTCGCCGATCCCGATCGCGACGGCGAGCTATCCGAATATCGCCTATGCGCACCAGGGCTGGCTGACCGAGGACCATCAGTATTTCTATTCGAACGATGAGCTGGACGAGGTGAGCGGCCTGGTCGAACAGACCCGAACGCTCGTCTGGGACCTCACGGACCTGGATGATCCGACGCTCGTACAGGAGTACTACAGCGACACGAAGGTCACCGACCACAACCTCTACGTGGCCGGCACCCGGATGTACATGTCCAACAACCGGGCCGGACTACGAGTGATCGATGTCAGCGATCCGGAGAACCCGGTCGAGATCGGTCATTTCGACACCACGCCGTGGAGCGAGGATGCCGCGGGCTTCGACGGCACATGGAGCGTGTACCCGTACTTCGCGAGCGGAGTGATCCTCCTCTCGAGCAGGCGCGAGGGCCTGTTCCTCGTGAGGCCGCGCGAGCAGCGTCTGGTGCCTTAGGGGGGCGGACACCGCTCGTGTCGTTCGGGCTGGCCCTGGGTGGAGGGGCCGCGCGCGGTCACGCTCACGTCGGGGTGCTGAGCGCTCTCGAAGCGGCAGGGCTTCGGCCCTCGCATCTGGCCGGAACGAGCGCTGGCGCGATCGTCGCGGGCCTCTACGCCTTCGGGGTCGGGGTGGACGAGATCGAGTCCGCCGCCGGCGAGTTCACCTGGCGTGACGTGGCCGGCATCTCCCTCAAGCGTACGGGGCTCCTCTCCAATCGAGAGCTGGGCGACATCTGCGAGGATCTCCTCGGGCCGGTGGATCTGCGTGACGCGGCCATCCCTCTCGCCGTGGTGACCACCGACATCACGAACGGAGAGCGCGTGGTGTTCACCGATGGCCCGCTGAGCCGGGTCGTGCGAGCGAGCGCGGCGGTGCCGGGCGTCTTCGAACCCGTGGAGATCGGCGACCGGCAGCTCGTGGACGGAGGGCTGGTGGAGAACGTCCCGGTGGCGGCGCTGCGGGAGCTGGGCGCGGCAACGGTCGTGGCGGTCACTCTCGATACCGGGCTCGACTTCCAGACTCCCCGGAGCCTCGTCCCGATCCTCATCAACGCGTTTCAGATCGCGGTGTCGACCGCCAGCGAGGCCTACATTCGCGATGCCGCGGACGTCGTGATCCGTCCCGATCTGCGTCACTTTACCCACTGGAACACGAAGGACGGAGCCGCGATCAGGCGGGAAGGTCAACGCGCCGGCGAGGCCGCGGTCGAGGCCATACGGACGGCTCAACGCTAGACGTGGCCCGTGACGTCAGCGGGCAACCGGCGGGACACCGCGTCCCGCAGCGATCGCCGATCCGCGACAGTTCGCCCCGCTCCGTCGTTCCCGAAGGTCTGATCGGCCGGCGAGACAGTCGTCCTTTTCTCGCTGGCAGCGCGTTTTCGGCGAGCCCGCCCCGCCGTGCGGTGTGGCCCGCTCCGGGGCACTGTCCCTGCACCGATTCTGCGCGGGCAAACTCGCCGGAGGGGGCATCATGGCCGAGAGCTTCGACGTTTCGATGGATCTCATGGAGGGCTTCCAGTTTCGAGTCGATCTCGGTGTGGAGGGCGGCGATCCGATCGTCATGGATGAGCCCCCGCCGCTCGGGGGCGGGGGCGGTCCGAACGCGGCGCGGCTCCTCGCGGCCGCCGTCGGGAACTGCCTGTCATCCAGCGCGCTGTTCTGTATGAGGAAGGCCCGGGTCGAGGTGATCGGCATGAGGACCGAGGTCCAGGCTCGAACCAGCCGAACCGACACCGGCAGGATCCGGATCCACCGCATCGAGGTCTCATTGCATCCGGAGGTGTCGGAGGCAGACCGCGATCGCATCAACCGATGTCTGGATCTGTTCGAGGATTTCTGTATGGTCACTGAGAGCGTCCGCGCGGGCGTCGAGGTCGTGGTGGACGTCGAGCCGGTCGTGGCCGCGGACGCGCTGGCATCGAGCTGACTGGAGGTCTGGGGATGACGAACGGCGAGCCGCAGTCGGGTCAGGGACCCTCCGGCCCGGATATCATCAGACGTGGAATCGTCGCGGGCCTGGTGGGTTCCGCGGCGGTCGCCCTCGGACAGGGTGTGGCGGATCTGGCCCTCGGTCGGCCGCTGTTTCACACGCCCGGGGTGCTCGGCCTCGGGATGATCGGCTTCCCCGGGGAGGTGGCCGCCGTCTCAGATGTTCTTCGCTTCACGGCGGTCCATGTCACGGTGTTCCTCGCCATCGGGATCGGTCTGGTGGCGGCAGCTCGTGCCGGAAGCGGACGATCGAGGTGGCTGGTCATGGTCATCTTCCTGGCCGTGTTTTTCGGGAGCGCGACCATGGCGGAGGCCTGGGACCCGCGGAATCTCGCGCTGCCCGCATGGTCGATCGCATTCTTCAACGTCCTGGCACTCGTCCTCATGGGGTGGCTGATCCGGCCGGGGTCCCGCACGGCTGACGTCTGACATGGCCGAATTCGCCACGCTCCACCCGGTGGCGCAGGCGCTGATCGCAGGCCTGGGCACGTGGGCGGTTACCGCGCTGGGCGCCTCCCTCGTCTTCGTGTCCCGCGGAATCCCTCAAAAGCTGCTCGACGGGATGCTCGGGTTCGCCGCCGGGGTGATGTTTGCGGCGAGCATCTGGTCGCTTCTCCTGCCGTCCATCGAGATCGCCAGTCACCAGGGAAGGGTCTCCTGGTTCCCGGCGGCGGTGGGCTTTCTTCTGGGCGGGGCGTGCTTGCGCGTGGCGGATCGCTTCCTGCCGCACCTGCACATCGGGTTTCCGATGGAAGACCGCGAAGGGCTCGAAACGACGTGGCACAGGACGACCCTCCTCGTGCTGGCGATCACGCTGCACAACATTCCCGAGGGACTCGCGGTGGGAGTGGCATTCGGCGCGGCCGCCGGGGGGCTCGGGGTCGTTGGCGAGCCGACACTCGCCGGAGCCGTCGCGCTCTCGGTCGGCATCGCGATCCAGAACTTTCCGGAGGGAGTCGCCGTCGCGATGCCGCTTCGCCGGGAGGGCGTCGAACCCCCTCGCGCCTTCTGGTACGGACAGCTGTCGGCGATCGTGGAGCCCGTCGCGGCGGTAGCGGGGGCGTTCGCCGTCATGTTCGTCGGCACGGCCCTCCCGTTTCTGCTGGCGTTCGCCGCCGGGGCCATGGTCTTCGTCGTTGTCGAGGAGTTGATCCCCGAATCACAGCTCGCGGGAAACCAGGACCTGGCGACGGGCGCCACCCTGGTCGGTTTCGTCGTGATGATGGTCCTCGACGTGGCGCTGGGGTGAGCACGGTCGCGGCACGTCGCTCGACCGTGTGAGAGTCCGCAGGGGCGGTTATCGGCTCGCGGGCGCCCGCTCGCCCCGAGTTACCGAAATCCACTTCAGGGTCTCCGGGATCAGGAACACCGGTGTGGCGAGCGCGAGGATGGTCAGCCAGTCGTCGACCGACAGGGGGACGGTGTGCAAGACACGCTGGAGCGGCGGTACGTACACGGCCGCGACCTGGAGGCCGATCATGGCGAACCACGCGGCGACGAGTCGGGGGTTGGAGAACAGGCCGGTTCGCAGAAGAGGCTGCCGGAGGGCCCTGAAGTTGAAGACGTTGACCTTCTCCAGGACGACGATCCCCGTGAACGCCATGGTCTGCGCCACCAGCACTCCCTCGGGGCCCCGGCCGTGGTAGGTGCGGAAGAGCCACAACGCCGCGAGTCCGATGTAGAGTCCGAGCGCGCCGATCGTGGCGAGCCCCCGACCGTCGAGGATCCGTCCGCCAGGATCTCGCGGGGGGCGGCTCATGATGCCCCTTTCGGCGGGCTCGAGCCCGAGCGCCAGGGCGGTGACCCCGTCGGTCACGAGGTTCATCCACAGGATTTGCACGGGGATCAGGATCAGTGGGCCCCTGAGCAGCAGGTTACCCAGGATCGCGACGACCTCGCCCGCGTTTGAGGAGAGCAGGTAGCGGGTGAACTTCCGGATGTTGTCGTATTGCCGGCGCCCCTCCTCCACCGCTCCGACGATCGAGGCGAAGTTGTCGTCCGTGATGACGATGTCCGAAGCCGCCCGTGCGACATCGGTCCCGCGGATCCCCATGGCGATGCCGACGTCGGCCCGCTGGAGCGCGGGGGCGTCGTTCACCCCGTCACCGGTCATCGCGACGACGTGTCCCATCGCCTGAAGCCGCTCCACGATCCTGAGCTTGTGGGAGGGTGTGGTCCGGGCGAAGACGGTGTCTCCCTCGAGCGTCGCCCGCAGCTCCTCGTCGGACATCGACTCGAGCTCCCCTCCCGTGACGGCGGTCGTTGCTCGCAGCCCGACGTCTCGCGCAATCGACAGCCCGGTTTCCGGCGCGTCGCCGGTGATCATCACGATCCCGATGCCGGCCTTCTGTGCCCGCGCAACCGCGGGAGGCACCTCGGGTCGCGGTGGATCCAGCATACCCAGCACTCCGAGCAGCGTGAGCTCCGTCTCGACGGAGTCGGGGTCGGCGGGGGTCCCGGCCGGAAGTCGCCGCCGCGCGAGCGCGAGAGTGCGCCGGCCCGACTCTCCAAGTCGTGCGATTTCCGCCTTCACACGGTCCCGGCCCAACTCGTCGAGCAGCCGCTCGTCTGCCCCATCGAGCACGTAGGTACACCGTTCCAGCAGGACTTCCGGGGCTCCTTTCACGTGCGCGATCCGGCCGTCGGCGGAATCCAGGACGACCGTCATCCGTTTCCGGGCAGAGGTGAACGCGAACTCGGTCTCGATCTCCGCGGCCGGTTCCGAGAGCCCCGCCTTGAAAGCTGCCACGGCGACCGCCGCCTCCGTCGGCTTGCCCAGGGGGCGCCAGACGCCGCCCTCTTCAACGACGCGCGCATGGCTGCAGGAGAGCCCGGTGTCCAGGGCGGCCAGGAGATCCGATCGGCTCTCCGGCGCGATGACCCGGCCATCCGTCTTGAAGACGCCGTCGGGATCGTAGCCGGAGCCGGTCACGGCGATCGCCCCCCCCGCGAGCCAGACGTCGCGGACAGTCATCTCGTTCGCGGTCAGGGTGCCCGTCTTGTCCGTGCAGATGACCGTGGCCGCACCGAGCGTCTCCGCGGCGGGAAGACGCCGCAAGAGGGCACGGCGCCGCGCCATCGACCGGATCCCGAGGGCCAGCGTGATGGTCACGACGGCCGGCAGTCCCTCGGGGACGACCGCCACCGCCAGGGACACGCCGGTCATGAACACCTCGAGGGCCTCCATCCCCGAGGAGAGCCCGACGGCGACCACGGCCGCGGCGACGCCGACCGAGGCGAGCCCGAGCTGTCGTGCCATGACCGCCAGCTTTCGCTGGAGCGGCGTGGGTTCGCGCACGACGGTCTGGGTGAACTCGGCGATGCGCCCGAACTCCGTCCGCATACCGGTGGCGGTGACCAGACCGATGGCTCGGCCGTGAACCACGGTCGTCCCGGTCCAGGCCATCGACGTGCGCTCGGCAAGGGACGTCGCGGCCGACAGGGTGTCGGCCGACTTGTGTACCGGAAGCGACTCGCCGGTCAGCACGGCCTCGTCGACCCGCAGATCGGTCAGCTCGATCATCCGCATGTCGGCGGGCACGCGGTCTCCCGTCTCGAGACTGACCAGGTCTCCTTCGACCAGCTGGTCCGAGGCGACGTGGATCCAGCGCCCGCCTCTCGAGACGGTGGTCGACGGCGAGAGCATGCGTCGCAGGGCGGCCATGGCGCGCTCCGCGCGCCACTCCTGGGCGAAGCCGAGCAGGCCGTTCAGAAGCACGATCGCGACGATCGCAGCGGCATCGGTACGCTCGCCGACGGCGACGGAAATCGCCGCGGCGATGAGAAGCACCACGATCAGCGCGTTCGTGAACTGCCGCGCCAGCACGACCCGCCACCTCGCGGCACGGACTTCCGACAGGACGTTGGGTCCGTGGCGCGCGAGCCGGCGCTCGGCCTCTCCGGGGTCGAGCCCTTCATTCAGGTCCGACGTCAGTCGTGCCGCGACAACATCTGGCGAGAGCGCGTGCCAGGCTGTCGTCGCGCCCTCCGACACGTGACTCGCATCGGGCGCGGCCGGCCCCGTCACGAGAGCATCACGAAGTAGACCCCGACGTAGAGGAGGATCAACACTACACCCGTCTTACGGTCGTGTTGTCGCGCCAGCGCCATCGTCAGCGCGACGAGTCCGAGCGCCGCGATGGCCGTCAGCGATCCGGTCACGGCGAGCGTCGCAGTGACCGAGGTGGGGAAGAAGAGGGGTCCGATACCGATGGAGAGCGTCGAATCGACGAAGCTCGAGCCGAGAACGTCGCCGAGTGCCAGCTCGCGGAAGCCTCGCCGCAGAGCGACCACGTCGATGGCGAGCTCTGGAAGGGAAGTCCCGACCGACGCGACAAAGAAGCTCAGCAGATACTCCGGGGCGCCCAGCGTCGAGGAGATCTCGACGAACGCCTTGATCATCGCGGCCGCGCCGACGCCGACCAGCGCCATGAACACGAGCGCGAGCCCGACATCGGTGAGGACGGGCCCTCCCGGCGCGGGCGGCTCCTCGGCCGCCGTGGACAGCTGGCGCATGACGAGCATGGAGCCGATCGGCCATGCGAGGACCAGGATCAACCCGTCAGCGCGCGAGATGAAGCCGTCCCGCATGAGAACGGCCCCGAGGGCGAGCGCCATCATGCTCGCCAGGCAGATGACGAAGAGACGAAAACGCGGCACTCTGAACGGTCGGGCGAGGAACGGGAGAAGCCCGAGGACGAGGGTCGCCTGCGTGACGGCGGATCCGATGGAATCGCCGGCGTTCAGATCCCCGTGTCCGGCGAAGCTCGAGATCAGCGAGTTCGCGATCTCCGGAAGGTCCGTGCCCACGGACATCAGTGTGAGACCGACGAAAAACGGGGGTATCCGCGAGCGTTGAACCACGGTCTGAATGCGGCCGACGGAGCGAATGCTCGCGAAGACCGTCAGCCCGAGGCCCCCCAGAAGCAGTGCGAACCACCCGACGATCAGCATGTGGAAGATGATGCCGGGGCGGAGAACCGCGCGCCACTTCGTTGCATCCCTCCGGGCGCCTCCGGATCTTCCGCCGCATGTGTTCGATTCTCGGCATCTTCGACTTCGATGGGCGACCGGAAGGCCTGCGCCGCCAGGCACTGGAGATGTCTCGCCTCCAGCGCCACCGCGGTCCCGACTGGAGCGGCGTGTACGCGGGCGATCGCGCCATCCTCGCCCACGAGCGGCTGGCGATCGTGGACGTCGAAAGCGGCGCGCAGCCGCTGCACGGCTCGGATCCGGGCAACGTGCTGGCGGTGAACGGCGAGATCTACAACCATCGCGTCCTCGAAGACGCCCTCGCGCGGGAGTATCCCTTCCGGACGAGGTCCGACTGCGAGGTCCTGCTCGCCCTCTACGAGCAGCGGCCCGATGAAGCGGCGACGTGGCTGAACGAAGTCAACGGCATCTTCGCCTTCGCGCTGTACGACGAGAGTCGTGATCGCTACCTGATCGCTCGGGATCCGATGGGCGTGATGCCGCTCTATACCGGGCGCGATCGAGAGGGTCGTCTGTTCGTCGCCTCCGAGATGAAGGCCCTGATCGGCGTTTGCCCCGAGATTCGCGACTTCCCGCCGGGGCACGTTCTCGACAGCGAGGTGGGGGAGCCGGTTCGGTACTACACGCCCGCCTGGCGGGAGTACGATGCCGTCGCCGGTGGCGCTTCGGATCCCGAGCCGATCCGCGAGGCGCTGGAGGCCGCGGTGGAGCGTCAACTGATGTCGGACGTCCCCTACGCGACTCTCCTGTCGGGAGGGCTCGACTCGTCGATCATCGCCGCCCTCGCGATGCGATACTCCCGTCGCCGGGTCGAGACGGACGGGGCCGAGGAGGCGTGGTGGCCACGTCTGCATTCCTTCGCGATTGGGCTCGAGAGCTCGCCCGACCTCGCGGCGGCACGGGCCGCCGCTGCGGCGATCGGAACGGTCCATCACGAGATCATCTACACGATCCAGGAAGGACTCGACGCGCTGCCGGAGGTCGTCCGGCATCTCGAGACGTTCGACGTGACCACGATACGAGCCTCGACACCGATGTATCTGATGGCGAGACGGATCAAGGCGATGGGCATCAAGATGGTCCTGTCGGGCGAGGGAGCCGACGAGATCTTCGGCGGGTACCTGTACTTCCACCGGGCGCCCGACGCGCGGGCGTTCCATGACGAGACGGTGCGCAAGCTGGACCAGCTCTACAAGTACGATTGTCTTCGGGCGAACAAATCGATGGCCGCCTGGGGGATCGAGGCCCGCGTCCCGTTCCTCGACCGCGAGTTTCTGGACGTCGCGATGTCTTTGGACCCGGGAGGGAAGCGGCCGGCAGAGGGACGCATGGAGAAAGATATTCTCCGCCGCGCCTTCGATGGGATCCTGCCCGATGAGATCCTCTGGCGTCAGAAGGAGCAGTTCTCCGATGGGGTGGGGTACGGTTGGATCGACAGCCTTCGGGAGCTCGCCGGCCGGGAGGTCTCGGACAGGCAGCTGGAGCGCGCCGCCGTGCGCTTCCCGACCAACCCGCCGCTGACGAAGGAGGCGTACCTGTACCGCTCGATATTCGAGGAGCATTTCCCGGGCGAGCCCGCCGTTCGCTGCGTGCCCGAGGGGCCGAGCATCGCGTGCAGCACGCCGGCCGCCATCCTGTGGGACCCAGAATTCGCGGCGAACGCCGACCCCTCGGGGCGGGCGATCAAAGGCGTCCACGACCGCTCCTACTGAGTAGACTCCTCCCCACGGACCGGCAACCTTTCCGCAGCGCTGGGGCGTATTGTCTCGCGTACCGAAGCCGGCCGGGACGGGCTTCCGCGCGCCCGGCGGTGTCGGCAGCGCGGACGCGGGCCTGACGATTCTCGGAACCCCCGGAATAGAGGCTTTCCCGGCCACCAGCCTCGCCTCCAGTGACCGTCGCAGCCTCGGCGCGAGGCGTGCGTGACGAAGGGACCGTCACATGCGTAAGACCTCGAGGCAGGTGTGGAATGGACGTCAAGACAATCGTCGCCGGTGTGGATTTCCTCGGGTCGGGGCTCGCCTCGGCACGCTGGGTCGGGCGGCACCTGTCACCCGATCGGGTGATTCTGGTGCACGCCCTTCACATTCCCAAGCCACCGAAGTTCCTCACGGGTCTGTGGGGGGACGAGGAGCAGGTGCTCGTCTCGGCCAGGTCCGGAGCACAGGCCCGTCTGGACGAGTTCGCGAGACAGCTCGAAGACGAGACGGGGGTCTCCGTCGAGACCCGCATTCGCGTAGGGTCACCGGCGGAGCAGATAGGAATCGCGGCGGACTCGCTCGAAGCCGAGCTGATCGTGGTCGGCCCGCACGCGAGCCGGAAGGGGAGGTGGACCTTGCTGGGAAGCACGGCCGTCCAGTTGCTCCACGAGGCCAGGATCCCCACGGTCGTCGGACACGGGGTCCTGCGTGAATCGCCCGAGCGCATCATGGGCACGGTGGACGACAGCGCGCTCGCGGCTGGCGTGCCGGCGTGGACGAAGGGCCTGTCCGAGCGGTTCGGCGCCAGACCCATGCTCCTCCACGTTCTCGACGTACCGGTCGAGGCTCATCTTCGGGCCATCGAGCCGCCACGCGATGAGCGACCCGGGTCGGAGCTCACCGGCGAGCTGGCGGACCGGGCGAGGGGTTGGCTACGCGAGACGGCCGAGGAGGTCGGTCTGGGAGAGGACACCGAGCTGATCGTCGCAATGGGCGACCCGGCCTTCGAGATCCTCGCGGCGGCCGAGCGGCACGCGGTCGACCTGATCGTCGTCGGCACCCGCGGTCCGGGGTCGATCACCCGGGCGGTCATGGGTTCCGTCGCGGATACGGTCCTCCGGCGTGCCGGGTGCCCCGTGCTGGCACTTCCGACCCCCGAGCTGACCGGCGCGTAGGTGAAGGCGCTTCTGCTCGACGCGCAGGCGCCGATCGAGACGCGCCCGCTTCGGTCGACCGAAGTGCCCGATCCGCAGCCCGCTCCGGGCGAGATTCGCGTCCGCGTGACGGCTTGTGGAATCTGCCGAACCGATCTGCACGTGATCGAGGGCGACCTGGAGCCCGAGCTCATGCCGGTCGTTCCCGGACACCAGGTGGTCGGCGTCGTCGATGTCTGCGACGAGGCGGCAGGTCGCTTCAAGCCGGGCGATCGGGTCGGGATCGCGTGGGTCCACTCGACCTGTGGTGTCTGCGCGTTTTGCGTTTCAGGGCGCGAAAATCTCTGTGCAGCGTCTCTCTACACGGGATACCACCGTCACGGAGGATACGCCGAGCTGGCCGTCGCGCCCGAGGCGTATGCGTACGCGCTCCCGCCGGGTCTCGATGACGCGCAGACGGCGCCTCTCCTCTGCGCCGGGATCATCGGGTACCGTGCGCTCAGTCGTGCCGAGGTCCCTGCGGGTGGGAGCCTGCTGCTCGTGGGCTTCGGGTCGTCGGCTCACGTCGTGCTGCAAATCGCCCGACATCGCGGGCACCACGTCCACGTGCTCACCCGGGGAGAGGGGCACCGACGGCTGGCCCGAGAGATGGGTGCGGAGTGGGTCGGCGGTCCAGGCGATTCGCCTCGAGATCCCGTCGACTCCGCGATCGTATTCGCTCCGGCCGGAGACACCGTGCCCGCGGCCCTCGAGGCAATCGGCCCGGGTGGCACCGTGGCCCTGGCGGGCATCCACATGAGCGCCATTCCCGAACTCGACTACGAGCG
>Ga0224508_10003957_pt1 | contig 12197 bp, 9 predicted proteins | sample SF_Jan12_sed_USG_4_FD_170157 | JGI IMG/M metagenome (GOLD analysis project Ga0224508, IMG submission 170157) | Sediment microbial communities from San Francisco Bay, California, United States - SF_Jan12_sed_USGS_21 | ecosystem: Environmental > Aquatic > Marine > Sediment | place: USA: California...
GAATTCCTTCGGCAGTTTCCGCAAGCCGACAAACTGCCCGAAGTCGAGGACTCGCTGACTGAGACATTTAGCAAAAAACAATTGCCTAAGCTGATGGAGAAAGCCAAAGTCAACACGCCCGGCGAGTACGACCTCTATTTGCGTCGTTACGGCGCGTCGCTTGACAAGATGAAACAGACGTTTATCGAGCAAGTCCTGGCCGGTCAGTACATGAACCAGAACATCGAGCGAGATCCCGAGATTACTCATGAAGAAATGGTTCTAGAGTACCGGCGAAGTATCACGGAATATGAGCTTCCCGCCAAGGTTCGTTGGGAACAACTGACTGTGGATATCGATAAGTTTCCGAGCCGTGCTGTCGCCTGGCGGGCGATTGCGTCGATGGGCAACGAAGTGATCGGTGGCGCTCCACTGGCCGCGGTCGCCAAACGAAGTTCGCAAGGGTTCCGTGCCTCCGAAGGTGGCTATCACGACTGGACAACCAAAGGTAGTCTCGTCTCAGAAGTGCTTGACCATAAGTTGTTCGAACTGCCGATCGGCAAGCTCAGCAGAATTCTCGAAGACGACGGCTCGATGTACATCATACGCGTGATCGAACGGACGGAAGCCACAAGGGTTCCGTTTACAGAAGCTCAAGTTGAAATCAAAGAAAAACTCAAAGAGCAGAAAGTCAAAGAATCACGTGAGCAATTTGCCGCTAAGGTTCGCGATGGCGATACTATGATCTGGACGATTTTCGACGAGCAACTTGATGGTCCGCAATCAAGATAGTTTTACCCACGAATTCGATACAACTCCTCGCGACCTATCATCCACTCTCGTGCCAAGCCGCGGCCTATGACTCGATTTTCTTAGGTTCGACACCATGCCGGGACCTTCCGTTCGGCTTTGCCAAGGTTCGCGGTGACATCCGGTGGTGAATTACCCTCTTGACCAACAAGTTGACAGATCAGAGCCTCCAGCTTTTGGTCCAATCGATTGAGGTTTTCAGTCCCAGCGAAGGAGAGCTTGCGGAGCTGCTGATGGGTTGAAGCTAGAGTGTTCATATCAATTTGTCGTAGCTCGGAAATGATTGCAGGGGAATTCCGCAGTTCGCTTCTTGCGCAAAAGAAAACACCCAGCAGTCTCCGCAATCGTGTAAAGGTTTCCAGAAGCCTACCCCGAGTACCACCACGATGGGGTGAGGCTCCAAGTGTCTTTTCTTTAGAACGAAGCGACATGCGTCAGAATGAGATAGGTCACACTAGCCGGTAAAGGGGCAAGCATTTCAGAGACTGGTTGCGGCTGCACGGCACTGGTATAGTTGCCGCATGTCCGATCCGATTCTGATAATGGCTCATTCGTCTCGGAAAAATCCTCCGTTGGGTCGCAACCGAAACGTCGAATTGAAGGCGCGTGTTGCGGATCTTGACCTTGCCCGACGAATCGCTCAGCAGGTGTCGACCGAATGCTTAGGCTGTGAACGTCAAATCGACACCTACTTTCGATGTCGCGATGGTCGGCTCAAGTTGCGCGAGATCGATGGAGCGTCTGCTCATCTAATCTGGTATCAGCGCTCCGATAGAATCGACGAAAAACTGAGTGACTATTGCATCATGGCTATCGAACAGCCAGAAGAAATTCGACGTGCGCTCGATGCCGCTACTGGGATAACGAAGGTCGTCGATAAGACGCGCGAGATTTTTCTATACGAGAATGTGCGCATTCACTTGGATGATGTACACAGGTTGGGAACATTTTTGGAATTTGAAGCCGTGCTTGGTCCCAACGACAATCGACAATCTGGCGAAGCAAAAGTCAAGTACCTTCGCATGGAATTCAATATCGCTCCGGCTGATTTGTTGGCAAATTCATATTGCGACTTGCTCGACGCTTGAGCATTGGCTTTCTCGCCGGTAAACTGCATGATTGCCGAAATGGAAATTTGACGCAAAGGAGTGGCAATTGATGAGCAGCGTCGTTACAGGGAAACAATCTATGACCGAAATTGCCAAACTTCAGCTCGACGGCAAAGAACTCGAACTTTCTATCCGGGTGGGTTCCGAAAACGAGCGTGGAATCGATATCTCGAAACTCCGCAGCGATACCGGAGTGATAACTCTGGACGAAGGCTACGTGAACACGGGCTCGGTTGCCAGCAGCATCACGTACCTGGACGGCGAACAGGGCGTCTTGCGATATCGTGGGTACCCGATCGAGCAGATTGCCGAGAACTGCGACTTTGTGGAAACCAGCTACCTTTTGATCTACGGGGAATTGCCAACCGCCAAGGAGCTTGAAGAATTTCGCATGTCGATTCGTCGACACACGATGATTCATGAAGACATGCGATCGTTCTACAACGGTTTTCCTCGAGATGCTCATCCGATGGCGATCCTCTCATCGGTGGTGAGTGCCATGTCGACGTTCTATCAAGATTCGCTTGACCCGCGCGATCCACGGCAAGTCGAAATCTCCATCCATCGGTTGCTTGCAAAAATACCAACGATCGCCGCGTACAGTTACAAAAAGTCTTTCGGCCAACCCTTCATTTATCCTCAAAATGATTTGACGTACTGCGAAAACTTCCTGCAAATGATGTTTGCCGTTCCGAGTGAACCATATGACTTTGATGAGGATTTTGTCAAAGCCCTAAATCTGCTGCTGATCGTCCACGCAGACCACGAGCAGAATTGCAGCACATCCACGGTGCGCATGGTTGGATCTTCGGACGCGAACATTTTTGCGTCAATTGCTGCCGGTATCTGTGCGTTGTGGGGACCGCTTCACGGCGGAGCGAACGAGGCGTGTGTCAACATGCTCGAGCAGATTCTGGAAGATGGTGGTGATGTCGAAAAATACGTCAACATGGCCAAAGACAAGGACAGCGGATTCCGATTGATGGGATTTGGCCATCGTGTGTATAAGAACTACGATCCTCGCGCGAAAATCATTAAAGCAGCGTGTGATGTACTGTTGGAGAAGCTCGATATCGATGACCCGCTATTCGAGATCGCTCAAAAGTTAGAAGAAGTCGCCTTAACGGACGACTATTTTGTCGAGCGAAAACTCTACCCCAACGTCGACTTCTACTCCGGCGTTATTTACCGAGCGATCGGTATTCCCGTTCAGATGTTCACGGTATTGTTCGCAATCGGACGATTGCCGGGTTGGATTGCTCATTGGGTCGAAATGCACAACTCCCCAACGAAACGAATTTGTCGTCCTCGCCAGATCTATACCGGTGAAGTCGAACGACAATTTGTGCCAGTTGACCAACGAAGATGATCTAAAAGTTCGAAAGACTCCGCGACAAACGCCGAGATGTGCGAACTGACCTGCTAAAGCAGTTTGAGAAATTCAATCAAGGCCCGCTTATTCTTGTCGGAAAGACTTGTACCGAAGTAGTGACCGCGATCCTCGATAAGATCAGGACACTTGCTTGCCTTCATCAACGCCGAAACGAGAAACGTGTTGATGTGGTTTCGCGCTTGGTCGGGTGTCATGCCTTTGGTGGCGGCCAACTGTTTTTTTAGATTGGTCACAAGTGAGATGAGGCTGGCGAGTCGCTCATTTACGTCGCTGGCGTCTCGTACTTCACCGATATTCAGATTGGCTAGAAGATTGATCGGCGTGCCAGCCGGTATGGGACCAAGTCGCACGTAGCCATCTTTATCCGTGATTGGTGCCAGCGCTTTGGCAAGGCTCGGTGGGATCGAAGCGCGCGGGAATTCCAGCCAGCTTTCCTCCTGAGTCCGCCAGATTGACCTTTCATTCAATCGCTTTTCGGGCCACAGGAGTTTCTCGGCGGCATCATCAAATGCGGCCATGCGCCCGCGGACGGATGGATCGCCCGTGTATTTGCCCAGTGCGTTGTTATGAAAAAACGGCGCCGACGTCCAGAGACTGATCAGCGACGGCGTTCGATAGTATCCGACGCCGCCATTGGGCGACACAAACTTGTAGTCGTATTTCCCAGTCAGCGGATTGAAAACCGTGATTTCGCCGACCGATCTTTGCTTCTTATACGTCTCGGAGGAAAAGTTGTCCCAGATGTTTCCACGCATTGCGTTTGTCGCCAAGGCACGTGACGCATTCGTCTTGAGTACCGAAGCTGGGTAACGCTTATCGTCGGATAGAAAATTGTCATCCAAAAAGTCTTCGCTCATCAACGACTTCGCATACCATGCATTCGCGCTGAAAACGCTGTTTGGTGCGCGTTTGCTCGAATGGCACTTGGCACAGTACTGAGAGAAGACGATCTTGCCTTTTCGCAGAACATTCGCGTCTTTTGTGATGAACTCGCTTCCGTCTTTATCGTTCGAGCCAGTACCTTTTGCGTCCTTTAAATGAAACGGATTTACGGAAGCCAAGAACGACTTCATGTTGGACAATCGTTCTTGCGTGGCCATCCAGTAGACCGAGTTTTTTTGAGCATTGTCAATAGTAAACGGTGTTTGAGCCCGCACGCCGACCAATGGGTTGTGAAGCGTAAGCCAATGCTGCGAGTACATTCCAATGTTCACGTAGACGCGGATGCTGGCGGCAGGAACACCGATCGAGTCGGCACCATCTTTCAGAATCCTAGGCACTTTGCGCATGCCAGCTTGATCCACGCCGTCACCCGGTAGTAACCCAGACTCCGCGCTGATTTGCTCGGAGTGGGCATTGGCCACCTCGAGTCTGGAAGGTACGTTGAAAATCGCGTTGATGGCGTTCGGATTGTTGATGTGATCGGTTGCAATGCGCGAAGTGTCGGATGTGCCTGCGGGTTGTTGTTGGATCATTTGGTATAGGAAGTTTCGCTTTCGCAAATTGATGGCAAAAAGATAACCCTCGCGCAGGTACTGATTGCCGATCGCTGACGCGAGATTGTTCCACTTCGGTGATTCGGGATCGGCCGGCGGATTGAGCGGATGGTGTGCGACGTGACAGACACCGCACGTCATGCCAACTCGATAGGGACGGATCAGTTCACGGTCGGCCCAATAGTCGCCGTCATTCGGATCATAATATCGATTCGCGTCCCATTTTGTGCGAGCCTCTTCGTTGTTGAAGAAGTCTGGATTGGGGAAGATTCGCAGCCCCATAACTCCAGTCGATCGACCGTAGACCCATTGCTTCCAATCGATTGCCGTCCCCTCATACTCCTTGGCGATCTGCGAGTCTACTTCGCCAAGGCCGTCTTTGGCAGGATTTATTGGCACGTCCAACCACAAGCCGAACTCGTCCGGGTTTTCAGCTTTCTTGAATCCGGGCTCGTTGATCAGACCCATTCTCGCGAAACGCGTGTCCCGATTGCGTGAGTCAATTGTCTTCAGGACGTCGATGATTCCGTAACTCTCACGGGCCATTCGATCCAAGAACACCTGACCGCCGGCTGTCCAAATTATCCAGGTATTTCGGCCTTTGATTTCTTCAGGGGAAAGCGCAACGCCACCATCCATCTCCTTGAACACGTCGATCGTCAGTTCTGGAAAGTCGGCGATCGCTTTGCCAGCCGCTTTCGCATCATCCGGCTGGGAAAAGACCGCTTGCGGATTTGACAGACCGATGAAAAGAATGACGAAAAGGGATCGCAATGAGCAGAAAGCAACTCTCGTTGGTGACATGCGACCTCTTCGTGAATCGATGAAGCGAGTCTACATCTGCTCGGCAGGTTCATCGAGTTCCAGCGGGTCATCTAAGTCGTCGATGTCGAGCAGATCATCTTCAACTGCCAAGACTAAGTCGTCGTTTCGGTCGACGATCTGCGACTCCTGCTGGCGAATCAAATCGAGTTGATCGAGATTCTCCGGCGACTGTTGCACGGGTTCGGTTGCTTCGATCAGTTCGTCCAATTCAAGGTCGAGAGGTTCGTCCTCGATCGGCATGACGTCGTCAATCGGAGGTGTTTGATAAGCAGCTGGAGGAACTTGGGGTGGCTGCTGCGAGATAGCTGTTGGAGATTCGATGTCTAGTGGTTCGTCGATGTCTAGAATGTCGTATTCGTCCTCAATTTCGATTGCCATCGGCTCGGGCTCAGGCTCGGCGGCCGTTGGTTCTGCTTGAATCGGTGGAAACTCGTTTTGAAACGACTCAACATCTGGTTCTTCGAATGTCTCGGCCACAGGCTCTTCAAAAGGCTGAAGATCTGGGAATGGTTCAGAGTAATCGGTGGGAGTTTCGTCTAAGGGTGGAAAATCCGTTTCGGGTGCTGGTTGCGTTTCCTCTGAAGTAACGGCCAGCACCGAGTCATCTTGGAATTCTGCGATTGGTTCGTCGAACTCTACGGTATCACTGGTAGCCGGCGAGGGGACTGCAATTGGAGCTGGTTCTGGTTCAAACGCAAGCACCGGCTCGGGTTCGGGCTGGACCAGATCATCTTCGAATGAATCAAATGGCTCCGTGACTTCAACTGGAGTTTCGACTTCTACCGGAGCAGCGACCGCGACCGGGGCTGCCTCGACTTGTCCGTTTCCTTCGTGATGCGCCGTGATACGAATGGCCTTGGTGCCCTCTGGCAAATCGTCGAGACGGATCGTCGCGCCGTCCTCAGATAGCGGGTCGCCGGCAACTTGAATCTGTACGTTTTCTAATGCGGCGCGAAGCCGTGCAGCATCCGTTCCATGTTCTTCAAGCGCGTCGCCGAAAAAATCGATCACTTCCTGCGGATACGAAACGCCAGCCGTATTGCACGCATCAAGCACTTGCAACATTGGGTTCAGTTGCGAATGAATGTCCCGTACAACGGATACTTCAAAGGAAAGACTCATCTTCAAAATCTCCTCTAAACTGACGTAAATCGAATTCACGTATTATAGATGCAGTCGCAAATGCGTCGCTACTTGCGCGTCGCGATTGCATAAAAAAATTAGAGTTTTTGGGTGGTTTTGGATCGAGTATCACAGTTTTAACGGGCCGGACGTCGTCGTGATCGAGGGACAAGACTTCCTGAAGAGTACCCACCAGCGCTTATTGTCTTTCATTTAGCATACACAGAATTTCGGTGGCAGTCACGCGCTGGGAAATGAATTTTCGCCTCGCCCAACCGACCAATTAACCATATTCCAAACGGCCCGGAGTCTCACGGGCAATTGCTACGTCGAGCAGCAGAGGTTTTCCTTCCAAGAACGACTTCCCAACTCTTTCGGCTAGTTCCTCTGGCTCGGCGACCCTGTGCGCTTCAACCCCAAGTGAATTTGCTAACGAAACGAAGTCGATCTCCGGTTCAGATATGTCCAGTCCGACGAAGCTGCCTTGCTCGGCTCGTGGCAGCCCAAGTCCTTTCGCGCCGATTTTAAGGATCTGATACTGCGCGTTGTTGCAGATTATGAACGTCACGGGAATCTGATAGCGAGCAGCCGACCAAAGTCCTTGAATGCCGTACATTGCGGCACCTTCGCCCAATAGTGCTAACACCGGCCGATCCGGCCAAGCCATTTTAACTCCAATTGAACAGCCCAAGCCCCAGCCTAAAGCCCAGCCGCGGTGCCCAAAATACCCGGTTGTGTTTTTTAGGACGCCCAGCCGCTCGAAAGTCGTATTCGTCGTGGTTACTGCCTCTTCAATCAAAGCTACATCCGGCGGCAAAACGTCGGCAAGAGCACCCATAAAGCCGAGCGGTGTGAGTGGACGCGTACTTCTCTGTTTGTCAATATGGTTTCGCAATGCGGCGCGATTTGATTCATGCTCCGCTGCATAGCGATCGGCTCGTTTTTTCGCCACGCAATGTTGTTGTTCTGTCATCGTTGAATCGAGTGTTTGAGCCAGTTCGGTAAGCGAGACTTGCGTGTGTCCGATGACTCCAACTTCGACAGGGTAATTCTTTCCCAACTGCCAGGGATCTTCGTCGATTTGCACCAGGCGAATGTGTTTGGGGATAGCTCGTGCAGGTTCGAAGTAGACATACTGGCGCAACAAGTCCATGCCGGTCACCAGCAGCACATCGAATTCGGCCAATCGATCGCGAACTTCTGGCGACCACAGCGGCAACCCTTGTCCGTTTAACGGATGATCACTCGGAAATGCCAATCGTCCATGTGTCGTTCCCGATTCGGTTAGCACCGGCGCCCCAAGTCGTTCGGCAACTGCTACAAGCTCCTCAATCGCATCGGTCTCGGTCACTCGGCTACCAGCGAGAATTCCAGGATTACTTGCCTCCAAAAGCACTGCGGCCGCACGAAGCAAAGCTTCTTCTGGAGGTCGTACACGAGGGTCTGGAAGTTGAATCGGCGTCATGTCCAACTTGTCAGAAACTTCGAGCTGGACATCGATGGGCATCGACATGAAGACCGGTCCGGTTGGCGGTGTGAGTGCGGTTTGTGCCGCGCGGCGGATGGCAATCGGAAGTTCTTCCACTCGGTTGACTTCTACCACCCATTTAGTCCACGGTCGAGCCACAGAGACCATGTCGCCGAAGAGTATCGGTTCCTCGAATGCCAGCCGACGATCTTGCTGGCCTGCCGTGACTAGCAGCGGCGTTCCTTCTCGGAACGCGTTGTACAGCATCCCCATCGCATTGCCGAGTCCGCAACTGATATGCAAGTTGACGACCGCCAGAGAACCCGAAGCCATCGCGTAGCCATCGGCCATCGACATTACAGGCACTTCTTGAAGGCCGAGAATGTACTTCAATCGCGAGTCGGCGGCCAATGCATCGTTGAGCGGCAGCTCGGTCGTGCCTGGATTACCAAAAATCTGCTTCACGCCGAATCCTGAAAGTAACTCAATGAATGCTTCGATTCCCGACGTCGCCACGTTGCTTCTCCATTGTTATCTCGTGTCATTCTGGCCAAGGATGCGTTATTGTAACGAGTATGAGGACATTTCTCGTGCTTGGGTGTGGTTATCTGGGAAAACGCGTTGCTTTGCGATGGCGTGCGAACGGGCATGATGTTTTTGTCTCGACTCGCTCTGCACAACGCGGGGACGAGCTGTCCAAACAAGGATTGCAACCTGTCATTTGCGACATCACCGATTCGACATCTTTGGATAACCTGCCTCAGCCCGACTCCGTGTTGTTCGCGGTCGGCTTTGATCGATCGAGTGGGCGCACGATTAGCGAGGTTTATGTCCAAGGGCTTCGCAACGTCCTGAGTGCATTATCAGATTCAGTCAACAGAATGATCTACATCAGTTCCACTGGTATTTACAGCCAAAACGATGGACAGTGGGTGGATGAAGATTCACCCTGTGAACCGAATCGTGACGGTGGCAAGGCGTGCCTGGATGCGGAGCAGTTGTTGGCAGGTCATACGATCGGCGCCAAAACAAACGTGCTTCGCTTGGCGGGCATCTACGGACCAGAGCGGGTTCCAAGTCGCAAGGATGTTGTTGGCGGCGAGCCGATTATCGCACCGTCACATGGTTACTTGAATTTGATCCATGTTGACGACGCTGCCGACATTATCATAGCGGTCGAGCAAAAGGCACAAGCGCCACGCACCTATCTGGTTTCCGATGGACATCCAGTTCCGCGACGCGACTACTATCGCGAGATTGCAAGACGATTCGGTGCGAGCGAACCAGAATTCATCGAGCCTTCCGAGCAAGATCCTGCCGCACAACGTGCGACAAGTGATAAACGTATCTCAAACCAGCGACTACTCGATGAGCTTCACGTTTCACTTAAGTACCCAACCTATCGTGAAGGGTTGACGCACATTGTTCGAGTAGAAAACTAGAAAGGGCACGACGGATAACTAGCTGAGAGACAATCTCAACAACCTTATATGGGCGTACGATTTTCGCTCAATTGTGTTGGCGAGTGGATTGCGCCGGTTGATGGTCAATTGAGTGGCTTCTAGAATCCGTGTGACTGTCGGCGACCTCAATTCAGTTCGCCACGAATTCCGCAAACAGAGGAACCAGTAATGCTGGAGCGAAAACCCGTCTTTCCGAATGTCATCGAAGTCAACTATCAAGCGGGACACATAATTGGTTGCAATGTTTATCTCGTCTACGACGGTGACGAATGGTTGTTGATCGACATTGGATACGAAGAGACGGTCGACGAAATTATCGAATTGATTCGTCAACTCGACTTTCCACTATCCAAGTGCAAAACGTTAATCGCAACACATGCCGACGTCGACCACATCCAAGGCTTATCACAAGCCAAGCAAATGTTGCGAACCACGGTTTCAGCCCATAAACTGGCGGCCGTTCCATTGGCTAAGGGAGACCGATTAAAGACGTTTGCCGAAATCGAAGCCCAAGAGATTTACATGGAAATGCCACCGGTCAAGGTCGATGAGTTGATCGATGAGGGCGACGTCATAAAGGTTGGAAATCTCGAACTCGAAGTTTGGCTAACGCCGGGCCACACGGATGCTCAACTGTCATTTCGATTCAATGACCTTTTGTTCAGTGGCGACAACATCTATCGAGATGGCTGTGTAGGCGCGATTGATGCTCATCATGGAAGCGACCTATCCGCATTCGTTAAGTCATTGCAACGCATTCGTGACAGTGATGTTAAATGGTTGTTACCCAGCCACGGACCGATTTTTCGCAAGGATAATGAGCTGTTGGATCGAACTATTGACCGACTCGAGGGCTATCTGCACATGGCCGATTTCGGAACCTGTGCTGTTGATTGGCCGCTGATGGACCAATGGGAACAGGAAATTGCTGACGGTAAGTTTCCGAAATGACAGCCCACAATCTCTACCCACAATTCCCATTTAACTCTTTCTTCCTATTTTACTGCTTGAGTATATCGAATTTAGCGATTATTCGGTCAATCCGGTAAGTCCAAATTGCCGATTTACTTCCATAGTCTTTTCGAGGCGCTCACATTCATTGTGCGCCGCCACCATTGACCCAGATCATGGATTTGACCATCAAACGGGGGGAACCAGCATGGTACGTCAATTTGTTTTGGCGCTGATTTGTACGTTTGTAGTTTGTGTCTTTTCAGCATCTTCTGCGGAAGCTCAAGACCGGGCTTACGGCCAAGTTTGGGGCCGCAGCTACAACAACCACGATTGGGAACGGTTTTATCATTACCCGTATGTGTTCTATCCGCAGAACTACTGGGGCAATGAATACTATCGCAGCAGCGAAAGCCTTTATTATCGCTATCCGCAGGAAATGCGAACCCCGGTCTACAACAACAAGTGGCACAACTATTACCCAGAAGGCCGCCGCTATCATTGGGGCCACCACTTCAACTTGGACGTGTTTTAATAAAGTCGCAGAGAATCTGCGTGGCAGTAGTTAGTTGATCGATTGAGATCCATTCGTCCTTGGTGTGTGCTTGCTCGATACTTCCGGGACCAAAAACAACAGTCGGAATGCCGACTGTTGAGTATTGTGGAGCGTTTGTCCCATATGGTACTCCGATGTGTTGTCCCGATGCTCCGCAAGCTGACGCTGCTGCGTTGAGTTGAGTTGCCAGTTCAGAGTTGTGAGAGTCAGATAAGCCGTTTGTTGCGGTTGTGGGTAGATCGTGGATGACCCCGTCAAGGGCGACATTCTCAGCTATGAATTGAACCGCATGTTGAAATGCTTCCTCGGGATCTTCACCCGGAAGCAAACGGCGGTCTATTTCTACAGTGCATCGATCGGGAACCGTGTTTACACTCACGCCGCCAGTGATCGTGCCAACGCTAAGTGATGGTTGTCCCAGCAAAAGGTGCTGTTTAATTTGAGGCACTGCTTCATTGGCGTATCGTTCAATGACGTCTAATACGCTGCTCATTTTGTAGATCGCATTCTCACCTTGCTCCGGCTGCGAACTGTGGCACGCGCGCCCCTTCGTGTGGCACTTCCACCGGACGACTCCTTTGTGGGCGACGACAACATTGAGTTCGGTCGGTTCGGCAACGATCGCCGCGTCTGGAATTCTCTGCAATAGGTTGGACTTGCCGCTTAAGATAACCTCGGATAGATGCGATGCTCCTTTCACGCCGTGTTCTTCATCGACTGTGCATGCCATTACGACCGTTGGAATGTTGTTGTGGCTCTCGTCACGCAGACGAGAAATCGCGGCCAACATAGAAGCCATGCCTCCTTTCACGTCACATGCGCCCCGGCCGTGCACGCGGCCATATCGTACTTCTGCTGAAAACGGTTCAATCGTCATTCCGTCGACTGGGACCGTGTCCTGATGGGCTTCCAGCATGACGAGTCGCTCGTCGCCCTCTAGGCGAGCAATGACATTCGCGCGACCGGGCTCAACTTCATGCCTTTCAAATGGAAGCCCAAGACGTTCAAAGAGATTTTGCAAATAG
>Ga0224508_10003958_pt1 | contig 12196 bp, 11 predicted proteins | sample SF_Jan12_sed_USG_4_FD_170157 | JGI IMG/M metagenome (GOLD analysis project Ga0224508, IMG submission 170157) | Sediment microbial communities from San Francisco Bay, California, United States - SF_Jan12_sed_USGS_21 | ecosystem: Environmental > Aquatic > Marine > Sediment | place: USA...
GGATGTGATCCGTCAGACAGGCTGTTTGGAAAAAGGGAGTGTAAGTTCTGCCAATATAGAGAATAATACCTCCTGGTTTGTATTCCGTGCGGGAACAGATGGACAGATCGGGTTTGATATTGAAGCCCTTCCCTCAACCGGAATGACGATCAGTGCAGAATGGGACTTTGCCTTGTATGGGCCAGATTCGGATTGTGGCAGTATCAGTAATGGCACTGCACAGCCTATTCGTTGTAACTATGAAGTAAACAGTACACGTTTTACCGGCATTGGTGTAAATCCTGAAAATGGACAAGCAGGTGCGCCACCGCTTGTTGGGAGTCAGAATACTTATGACGAATGGTTAGATGTGCAGGCAGGTGAGATCTATTACCTTCTGATCAATAATTTTAATACGAATTTTGACGGGGATCCTGAATCCTACATATTAACCTTTACCGGAACTTCTGTAGATGACGATCAGGATACAGCGCTGGATTGTACACTGAGAGACGAATTTCTAGGCTTGGATATTATAGCCTGTGAAGGAGATCCTGACATAGTTTTAAGCGCGTTAAATTCTCCTGCAGGACCAGACATTGCTAATGTAACCTGGTCCGTGGATTATGAAGATGATGGCGTTGTAGATCAGGTGCTTGCTACTGGTGCAGCTGAGACTATGTATACAGTAACAAGTCCAAACTCCGGACGTTACTTTGTCTCTATTGAAACAACATTTGCGACAGTCATTACAGATGACATACTAATTACATTTTATGGGATTCCGGTGCTTGAAAGGATCGATGTTCTCGAGGATTTATCTGATAGAAATATCATTGAGGTGTTAGTGCAGGGAACAGGGAGCTATGAATATGCTATAAATAATGGCCCTTTTCAGGATTCCCCCGTATTTGTAGATGTCCCGCCAGGTGAAAATACCCTGGTGATCAATGATAAGAATGGATGCGGAACTACAGAACCAATTCCTTTCCTCGTAGTGGGATATCCAAAATTCTTTACGCCGAATGGCGATGGAATCCATGACGACTGGAATGTCCTTGGCATAGAAACCCTGATAAACCCGGTGGTATTTATTTTCGACCGTTACGGAAAATTACTCAAGCAATTAGATGCTGCTACCTTCGGTTGGGATGGCACCTTTAATGGCCGCCCCATGCCCTCTTCTGACTATTGGTTCCGACTTGAATATTCACGGGATGAAGGTGGCGTCGTTGTAGCCAATACCATTCGCACTCATTTCAGTTTAAAACGCTAGAAGTTTAATGTATATGTAAGGGCTACCTGGGTATTCTCGAGATTTCTAAAAGCCTGGGTGCTTACACCTACATCGAATAAAGGCATATTAATTTCCCGTTCCGATTGATTAAAGCCAAGGTCTAAACGGCTCCCGCCAAAAGAATAACCCAATCCCAGAGAATAGCCAGTAAGGTCGCCCACGGTACTACCGTCAGCAAACGGACTTTCTTCCATTCGATATCCACCCCTGAGGCTTACTTCATCTATTCGGTATTCCGCCCCGATGCGAAAGGAATTTATATCTCCAAAACTGTTAGCGATCTGATCATTTACAATTGAAAATGAAGGATCGGTTGTAGGCTGAAGTTCTGCATTGGACATATCCTGATAGGAATAATCAAAGCTAAGCAGCCCATCGCGACCAAAAATCAAGGCGGCACTCCCGGTGTATTTAGCAGGCACTTTGATCTTGTATTCTTCAAAAAGATTAATGACATTAAAATCTATAAAACCAATTTCGTCATCTGCCAGATCACTATCGATTCGCTGAGCCGTATCATCTGTTAGTCGATACCAGGTAGGTGACTGATAACTTCCACCCAGACGCAGGCTTTCATTAACTTTAGCAATGGCGCCAAGCTGAAATGAGAATCCGGAACCTTCCGTATGCAATAGATTATCAAAGATCGTACTCTGAATAGGCGAAGCGGCTTCATAGCCAGTTTCATCAAGGAAAGTTGCCTTGTCGTAAAATATCGTATGAAAATTTACCGATGCCCCCACAAATAAATTTTCTTCATGCTGCCCGGCGAAATTCACTGTGAATTTACTGTTATAGCCAGAAGTGCTCTGGCGATATTCCTGATTAACGGAATTGTATTGGGCCGTTGGCACATATGTGCTGGTGCCTTCATCCATATCGGTCGGATCTATCAAGCCCCCGTAATATCCAAGAAAGGCTTGCTGTGCTCCAAAACCGGAACGGGCACCGATATCCAAATAGGCATCTTCTATTAGTTCATCCCCTTGTATAAGGATGGATCCGAAAGGCACTCCCTGGGCAAATGCCAGAAAATAATTATCAATCCCTTCTGCACTGCTTCCGGAAACAGCAATTTCATTATTGAATTGCTGCACCATATCATAGTTTACAGCAAAAGCGATCTTTTTCCATTCCGAATCAGATGTATTTTTATAAACGAAAACACCCCCTAGTTGATTCAGATCTACCCGGTTCTCATCCATGTTCCGGAATCCACCGCCATAGGTTGTGGCATTATCCTTTTCGTAATGGGTCCCTGTAATGGAGAAAATAGAATTGTTGAATACGGCAGAACTGGCCGGGTTAATGTTTAAGGCAGACATATCGCCGCCGAGTGCTCCAAAGGCACCGCTCATTCCCTGGAATCTTGCTGTTCCCTGCTGATCTTCCAGGCTAAATAGTAAGACATCGTTGGCTGTTTGTGCGCTTCCAACTGCGCATGCCAATACCATTATGAAAGTTAAAATCCTTTTCATTTTGTGTTGTTTTATGTTTTGATGGAATTACTGCCGACCGCCTCTTCTACCTCCAGATGATCTGCTCATACCGGAAGATCTTGAGCTGCTTCGCGAACTTCTCATACTCCCTGAACTCCTGGAACTGCTCCGGCTGGAAGACCGAACTCCTGAACTCCTGGAAGAATTGCTTCTGCTGGAACGATAACCGGAACTTCTGGGAGCGCTACGGCTCGATCTGTATCCGGAATTCCTTGAAGAGCTACGACTCGGACTTCTGTATCCCGAATTTCTCGAGGAGTTAGAAGGCCTGCTATAGGTAGATCTCCGTGAAGGCGTACTTCGATAGCTGCTTCTGTTAGAAGAACTTTGCGCCCCTCTGCGATACGTACTGCTTCGAGGAGTTGTAGTTCTACTGTATTGATTTGATCTGCTACTTCTATTTCTGTTATAGTTAGGTACAGCGCGTGTACTTCTGCTGGAACGATACGCCCTATTTCTGGCGATACCGTCTATGCCTGCCGAACGTCCTGCTATACTATTGCTTCTGCTTCGTGTTGTAGTTCGTGAAGCCGTGCCGGTCCTACTCGCATTGGAGCGACCGCTATTGCTTCTATATCGTACGTTGTTATTTCCGCGACTTAAACCGGTATTAGATCTACCTCTTAAATTGTTAGATGCTAAGCCGGAAGGATAATATCCGCGTCTGCTGCGATTGTAGGAGTATCTATTATTGTAGTGGTTGTAACCGTAGTAGGGATGATATCCATAGCCGTAGCCATATCCGTAGTATGGGTAACCCCATCCACCATAACCCCATCCGGCGTAACCCCATCCAAAGCCACCGCCATACCAGTAAGGATTGTAGAAACGTGATCCCCACCATGGGTTATACCATCCGCCCAGACCTACATAAAGACCACCCCATCCGAGGCCACCGCCCCAATAAGGACTGTTCCATCCGTAATAACCTCCCCAACCATAATTTGGGTATACATTCACTTCAACACGACCCGCATTATCGCCCCAACCACCAAAACCGGCATAATCGTTACCCATATCGGAATAGTCTTGCTCGCCTAAAATGCTATCATTTTCTACTCCGCTGTAATAACCATCGACATCTGTAAAAATCTCATTCTCCATGATGTCATCGATCTGATCGGCGCGCTGGCCAAAATATTCGCCATAAATCCCATCGCTTTCTTTCTCAACGGTCTCAACTGGCTGTGTAGGTCGCTCAACCACGGTCGTTTTTTGACCCTTGGTGTAAATCCCATCATTATCATAATAAGAAGCCTGCTGGTATGAACCGCAGGAAACAAGGAATGAACCAAGTAATGTGGCCCATAAGATTTTAAGGGGTTTAGGCTGGGGTAGTGCTTGTATCATCGTATCGCCATTTGAATATTGAACATCGATTAAATTTAGTTAGTTTTACCCAACTTTTTCTGTGATCAATATCACAAGTTTTATGCCAAAGTCTTATTAATGGGTAAAAATTTAACGAAACGAAGCGAGGATTATTCTAAATGGTATAATGAACTCGTAATTAAGGCCGACCTTGCCGAAAACTCGGGTGTTCGCGGCTGTATGGTGATCAAACCCTATGGTTTTGCTATTTGGGAAAAAATACAGGCCGGTTTAGACAAGATGTTTAAGGATACAGGGCATGAAAATGCCTATTTCCCCTTATTTATTCCAAAGTCTTATTTGAGTAAGGAGGCGAGCCACGTAGAGGGCTTTGCAAAGGAATGTGCTGTTGTGACTCATTACCGACTAAAAAATTCAGAAGATGGAACAGGTATTGTTGTCGATGAGGATGCCAAACTCGAGGAGGAATTAATTGTTAGACCTACTTCGGAGACCATCATTTGGGATACATATCGCAAATGGATCCAATCATACAGGGATCTACCTCTGCTGATCAATCAGTGGGCGAATGTAGTGCGATGGGAGATGCGGACTCGCCTTTTTCTAAGGACGACAGAATTCCTATGGCAGGAAGGGCATACGGCACATGCAACACGGCAGGAAGCAGTTGATGAAGCTGAATTGATATTAAATATATATGCCGATTTTGCTGAAGGGCATATGGCTGTTCCTGTGATCAAGGGCGTCAAATCAGAAAGTGAGCGTTTTGCCGGGGCGGAAAACACCTATTGTATTGAAGCCCTTATGCAGGATGGCAAGGCCTTACAAGCAGGAACCTCTCATTTTCTGGCTCAGAATTTTGCCAAAGCCTTTGATGTCAAATTCGCCACCAAAGAAGGGAAACAGGAGTATGTCTGGGCCACATCATGGGGAGTTTCAACCCGCTTAATGGGCGCATTAATAATGACCCATAGTGACGATAATGGTTTGGTGCTGCCGCCAAAGTTGGCCCCTATTCAGGTAGTTATTGTCCCCATATATAAAGGTATGGATCAGCTGGATGCGATCAGTGATAAGATTCAGCCTTTGATCGATGAGCTTAAAGCCAAAGATATTTCTGTAAAATTTGATAAACGAGACACGCATAAACCGGGCTTCAAATTCAATGAATATGAATTAAAAGGTGTACCTGTGCGAATAGCCATCGGCCAGCGAGACCTGGAACAGGGCACCCTGGAAATCGCCCGCCGCGATACTTTGGAAAAGACAAGTATTGATATGGATAAGGCAGGTGATCATATCACAAAATTGCTAGAGGAGATCCAGGAATCAATCTATAAGAAAGCCGAAACTTTTCGCGACCAGAATATCAGATCTGTTGATTCCTATGAGGAATTCAAGGAAGTATTGGAAGAACAGGGTGGTTTTATAGCTGCACATTGGGATGGCACTGCCGAAACAGAAGCTCAGATAAAGAAAGAAACAATGGCTACGATTCGTTGTATACCTCTCAGTGGATATGAAGGCTCGGGCAGTTGTATGGTTAGTGGTAAACCCTCCGAACGACGGGTATTATTTGCAAAAGCCTATTGATCTAAAAAATATTTAGGGCTGTTGTGGTAATAAAAAATAATTGTATTTTTGCAACCGCTATAAAGCAAATCTCGGCCCGTTCGTCTAGGGGTTAGGACGCCAGGTTTTCATCCTGGTAACAGGGGTTCGATTCCCCTACGGGCTACAAAATATAGATAAAATAGAAGCATGGCCAATCATAAGTCAGCATTAAAGAGAATTCGTAGAAATGAGGCAGTGCGCCTGAGAAACAGGTACCAGCACAAGACCACACGTAATGTTATTAAGAAATTACGATCGGAAACGAATAAGAAGAAAGCGGAAAAAATGTTTCCAGAAGTCGTAAGTATGATCGACAAATTGGCTAAGCGCAATATTATTCATGCTAATAAGGCGGCGAATTTAAAAGGCAAACTCGCCAAGCAGATCTCCTCTTTATAGGCACGTCTATGAGAAGAAAGTAAAAGCCCTGGTAACAGGGCTTTTTTTATGGTTCATAAATACGGATCAGCTCACCATGCTGCGAACCCATCACACTGGTTTTATATCCTTCTGCAACCTTGTCCATAGGGACGGGAGAATGTCCGGGAAAATAATCCTTATATTTTTCATAGGCGTCTTCAACTAAGCCAGGTGCCACCACATTAACTCTTGGACCCTGCGGAAAGTCTTGTTTAAATGCAAGTACAAAACTGTGAATTGCCCCATTTACCAGGGCAGCACTTGTAGTCATAGGCACTGGATGCTCACCTAAAATACCAGTGGTTAGTGTTATAGAACCTGTTGGTTTCAGATATTCCTTGGCAATTTTTACCAGGTTCACTTGCCCCATCATTTTGCTTTTTATGCCAATATAGAAATCCGACTCGCTTAATTCGTCAAATGCAGCCCATTTGGCTTCACCCGCTATACAGATAACTGCATCTACAGGACCCGTTTTCTCGAATAAGGACTGAATGGAATCGCTATCGGCAATATTAACCGGATAATCCATCGAGCGCCGACTCGCCACGATTACATCATGATCCGCAGCAAATGCCTTGTAGACATGGCTCCCGATAGTACCGCTACCTCCAATTAGTACGATTTTCATACTAAGTTTTCCGCTTAAGTAAATTACGATCCATCTTTACAAAGCCCAAAATAAAACAGACGTACATAAAGATTAGCACGCTTAAATGAATTCTGCGACTCCAGGGGTTACTGTATTCTCCGATCAGCACCCAATAGTGTTTCATGATCTTAATGGGAATATAAACGACGTAGAAAACCAGTAAACCGAGGCTTATCCAGGAAAGCAGATCCTTTTTAATGCACCATTTGCTTTTGAGTCTATAGTTCTGAAAAAAGTAAAGCGCAGCACAACAGATGATCCCTAAACCTCCGACGACATAGGCATAAATCTGACTAATTGTTGCGAAACTTGCAACATTTAAATTATATAAATTAGCTAACAAAAAGATTACGCCCCAGGCAAGAACTATATTTTTATCCCTTTGTCTTTCCAGGTAGAAATAATAGATGCAAAAAAAGAAAAGGTAGAATATTATGTGGTATATGTTATAGATCAAAAAATTATTGTTTGAATAGAATTCATTGATAAACAAGTTTATATCAAAGTCACGAATAAGCAATCCAAGCAATTCCGTTAAAAAAGTATAAAAGAACAGGATTGGGATAAACTTCAGGGCGGTATCAAAGTATCTGCGATACCGCCATAAAGCTATAAATGCAGTTACCCCATAGAGTGGGGTATAAGCATTTTCCAAAAATGTATCTAAGCCCCTTAGCAGGGGGTTAACCAATGCGATAATTTCCATTGAAACCCTTATTGATTGGGTGGAGGAGGAGAAGAATTACCGTCATTCAGAATTAGGCTCTTATCCCCGTTTTGTAAAACGGCATTTGTTGTGATCATCGGAAAGAAGCTGGCTTGACTTTTTTCGCCCTCGTCCTGTTCCTGATGCATGGCTCCGCTCCCGTTCCGTTTGAAGTTCCAAGGAATAGATTCCGCTACCGCCTTACCATCTTTTTCTGTTATTTTGAAAGCTTTGTTAACCTGTCCAAATTTGGTTGTTGGAACCAGGAATACAGTATTCTTATTGGGATCTTTTTCACTTCCTTCGGGATAGGTTGCGAAATAGATTCGTAGTGACTCAATATCCACCCCGGCTAAAGATGCCTGTTCTTCAATATATTCCATATAATCCTGTATGATCTTATAATCAAAAGCTGAATAACGGGTTACAACGTGCCTTTCTTGGCCTTCCTCGAGCACGGCATTTTCAAATTCATCAATGCAGGGTACCCGGTTAGATGAATAGGTGTCATACAGTACTGTTGCTTTAGCTTCACTGATGATCTGTCCCGGCGGCTTCTTGGATTCTGGCTCTTCCTGAGTTTTAGCTTCTTTTTCATTACAGGCCGTTACAAGAAGTAAAGAAAAGGCCAGGTAGAGAATTTTGGATCGTAGGATTGTTCTGATCGTTTTCATTTTTTTAAAAATAAGGTTAATGAATGTTTAATAGGGGGTAAGGTGTTTGTCCTTTAAATGTAGTACTTATTCGGCTATTTTAACATTTAACCCTACAAAAAGTCCACAAAAAATCCCGACACATCAAAGATGGCCGGGATTAATTGTCCTTTAGAAGAATGCCCTTATTGACTCATCGTCAGCAGGAATTCTTCATTATTCTTTGTCTGCTTAATACGTTGTTCAATGAATTCCATGGCTTCCACCGGGTTCATATCTGCTAGATACTTACGCAAGATCCACATTCGCTGGATTGAATTTTCATCCAATAGGAGATCATCTCTTCGCGTAGATGAAGAAACCAGGTCAATAGCAGGGAAGATCCTGCGGTTACTGATCCTTCTGTCCAGTTGTAATTCCATGTTACCGGTACCTTTGAATTCTTCAAAGATCACTTCATCCATTTTCGATCCGGTTTCTGTCAATGCAGTCGCAATTATTGAAAGGGATCCTCCATTTTCAATATTACGCGCGGCGCCGAAGAAACGCTTTGGCTTGTGCAATGCATTAGCATCCACACCTCCACTTAGCACTTTTCCAGATGCGGGTTGAACTGTATTATAAGCGCGTGCCAGTCTGGTGATCGAATCCAATAGTATCACTACATCATGTCCGCATTCTACCAGTCTCTTCGCTTTCTCTAAGACTATATTGGCAACGCGTACGTGATCTGTCGCTTCTTTATCGAAGGTAGAAGCCACAACTTCTCCACTTACATTGCGCTGCATGTCTGTAACTTCTTCCGGGCGTTCATCAATTAATAAGATGATCTGATATACCTCTGGATGATTCGCTGCAATTGCATTTGCAATATCTTTTAACAGCATCGTTTTTCCTGTTTTAGGCTGGGAAACGATCATGCCTCGTTGCCCTTTTCCTATAGGAGAGAAAAGGTCGATAATCCGGGTAGAAATACTGCTCTGCCGCTCGGCTACATTGAATTTTTCGGATGGAAAGAGCGGTGTTAAATGCTCAAAAGCTACCCGGTCCCTGACCACTTGCGGATCCAGACCATTGATCTTATTAACCTTGATCAGGGGGAAATACTTTTCTCCTTCTTTTGGCGGACGCACATTTCCTAGAACGGTATCCCCGGTTTTTAATCCAAATAAACGGATCTGTGACTGAGAAACATAAATATCGTCAGGTGAGGAAAGGTAATTGTAATCTGAAGAGCGCAAGAAACCATATCCATCCGACATGATATCCAAAACGCCTTCACTTTCAATAATACTGTCAAATTCGTACTCGGGTTGCTTGTACTTATTTTTCAGCTCTTTATCAAAATTGCTACTTTTCCTATCCTGGCCGCCTTTATGCGGACCCTTCTTATGTTGTTGTTGTTTGTTGGATTGATGCTGTTTAGGCTGTTCTTTTCTTTGTTGGCCATTGACGGGTTGCGAAGAACGCTTGTCTTCTGGTCTTTGTCGTTTGGGTTCCTCCTTTTTGTCCTTTTGCTCAGTCGGAATCTGATTCCTGGGAGCTCTTCGCTCTTTAGGGGGTACAGTCTCTGCTGCTTTGGGAGCTCTTCGCTCTTGAGGAGGTGCAGTCTCGGCTGCATTGGGCATTCCAGTTGCTTTGGCAGTTTCTTGAACGGCTTTCGGATTACTCGCTTGTAAATCCAAGATCTGGTAAACCAGGTCTAATTTTTTGAGAGACTTAAACTTAGGTACGTTAAGATCTCGTGCAATGTCTTGAAGTTCGGGTAACTTCTTTGCTTTTAAGTCTGAAATTTCAAACATGAAATACGGTATGAATTATACGCTTGTTGAATAAATATGAAGTCAGTGTTATTGGGATTTTTGAAGATTTTATATCCCTAGCGGTAAGAGCTATAACTAATAACGTCGCAATATTACGAATTATTTTAGAGTTCTCGGGGTTTATTATTAAAAAAGACACGTATTTTTGCCATTTGCAAGGCAATTCAGTTATGATTCAGCGCATTCAGTCCTTATATCTGTTGATCGTCATTCTAATGGCTGGTCTCCTGACAGTATGGGCCCCATTGTGGAAAGTTGGCGAAGAGGAGCTATTGGCGTTTGGCCACCCTTGGATCAAGTATGTCTTTATAGCTATCGCCTTGTTGGCGCTTTATGCCTTATTATCTTTTAAGGACAGAAAAAAACAATTTATACTGAATAGGTTCAACCTATTCCTCAATCTTATTTTACTAGGAGTATTCGTATTTAGATCCCTAAATTTATCCGGAGAAGCAGCGCTTTCTGAGAAGGGTATTGGGATGCTGATTCCGATTTTTTCTATCGTTTTTTTGGTTTTGGCCAACAAGGCGATCAAAAAGGATGAAGATCTTGTAAAATCTGTGGATCGCTTACGATGACCTAACATCTTAGTACTATTAGTGTGTAAATCCCGGCTGTTTTCAGTCGGGATTTTTACTTCCCCCTTGACCGATTTCCAAGCTCGATTACTTCTAAGTTCTTGATATCTTTACCATCGATCACAAAGCGAAGCATTGTCCGAACAGTATGAAGTCCGTATCTGCCACAGGCTCCCGGATTCATATGTAACAAGCCTAGCTTAGCGTCATTCATAACTTTAAGAATATGAGAATGCCCGCAAATGAATAATTTGGGGGGATTTTCCCGAATCTGATCACGTACATGTTGGCTATATCGACCCGGATACCCTCCAATATGTGTTATCCAAACATCTACCCCCTCACATTGAAATCGAAGATCCAATGGGAATGTGCGGCGTACCTCTTCATCATCAATATTTCCAAAAACGGCTTTCAAGGGCTTAACCGATGCCAATTGGTCTGTAACCTCCAGGCTCCCAATATCACCTGCATGCCAGATCTCATCCGCGTCCCTTGCGTATTTCAAAATGGCCTCATCTATATGGCCGTGTGTATCTGAAAGCAGAAGTATTCGTGTCAATCCTTAAAATTTTGGAATACCCGTCAGTATATTGAAACGGATATATTTGCAAAACAAAAGTAGTATTTAGCCTTGAGATACTTTGTTGAATTTGCATATGAAGGAACGCCCTACCACGGTTGGCAGCGACAGCCCAATGCGCTTGGCGTTCAGGAAGTCATGGAAGAGGGATTTTCCCTGCTTTGCGGGACACCTATAGCCCTTACAGCAGCTGGTCGTACAGATACCGGCGTACATGCCAGACATATGGTAGCCCATTTCGACATTGAGGATTCCCTAGAAACTGCCGACCTTAGTCACAGGCTCAATAGCTTCCTGCCGAAAGATATCTCAATTAAAAGGATTTACCCGGTGACAAATGAAGCCCACGCACGCTTTGACGCCATTGAACGCACCTACGAATATGTTGTTGTGCAACAAAAGGATCCTTTTCATCAGCATTCTGCCCATTTTGTGCATCAGGTTTTAGATGTGGAAAACATGAATCGTGCTGCAGGTTTATTGCTGGGCACAGCAGATTTTAAATGTTTTTCCAGATCCAATACAGATGTTAAAACCTATGTATGTGATATACGTGAAGCCCGTTGGGTGTGGGAAGGAGACCGACTTGTATTTCGGATAGTTGCCGACAGATTTTTACGCAATATGGTTAGGGCCATAGTTGGCACTTTATTGCAGGTTGGACTGGGTAAATGGTCTGCAGAAGATGTTAAGACTATTATAAATTCGAGAAAGCGCAGCGAAGCCGGACCATCAGTCCCTGCAAAAGGACTATATTTGGTGGATATATCATACCCGGAAAAGCTGCTGAAAATCCATGGATCAGGAGATCGGTAAAACCTTCGACTTTCGACTTTTTAAACGCGTTTTGGCCTATACAAGGCCTTATCGCCTCACTTTTCTTGGAGTGGCCCTGGCCGCTATACTCTTGTCTGGTTTTGCTGTATTAACACCTTTGATCGTTGGAGAGATCATAGATGGGGCCATCAAAAAATCCGACGCCGATAAACTTTGGTTCCTAACACTTGCCATGGGTGCCGTTCTTTTTGGCCAGGTGCTTTGCCAATTGTGTTTCACCTAT
>Ga0224508_10003959_pt1 | contig 12193 bp, 8 predicted proteins | sample SF_Jan12_sed_USG_4_FD_170157 | JGI IMG/M metagenome (GOLD analysis project Ga0224508, IMG submission 170157) | Sediment microbial communities from San Francisco Bay, California, United States - SF_Jan12_sed_USGS_21 | ecosystem: Environmental > Aquatic > Marine > Sediment | place: USA: California...
ATGTTGCCTATTCCCCCTTTGGACGGCAGCCGGGTAGCGGATGGACTCATGCCAAACGCGTGGCGGCCTGCGTGGGACGCCTTCGCCCGGCTGGGACCGCTGGTGCTCGCGGGCGTGATACTGGCCCCGCTGCTGTTCGGATTCAGCCTGTTCTCCTGGCCGCTGGCCCTGACTCAAGAGTGGATCTATCTCCTCGCCGGCTGGCTGGCTGCGTAACCTGATGATACGGCCCAAGTGTGAAGCGGTTCGCACTAATTTCTGAGCTGTAGATTTATGATAAATGTAGAATTTCTATCGCGAAGGGGGAGCCGGGCGATTCATTGACCGAGCGCCCGTGTGTTATTCTTGGCCCAGTAGGGGCACCGGATTGTATCCGCGCACAGCCGCTGGGAAGTGGAACGGACCAGGATGTCCGCGAGCATGCTTACCCCAGTAGAGGCAGGACAGCTTGAATACAAACCTCGCTATACCGTTGCCGCCGGGGGATGAGATCACCATACGTCCGGCGCGTGAATCCGACAGGGATTCGGTGATCCGCATCGTCTCGGAGATATTCCGGGAAGACGCATCGGAGCGCTACGAGTGGCTCTATCTCGGGAATCCCCACGGCCGGGCTCTGTCCTGGCTAGCGTTCGATGGGAACTCTAGAGATCCGGTCGCTATCACCTCCATGTTCCCGAGGCGGGTGCTGGTCGACGGTCGCATCCGCCGCGGCGCCATTGGGGGTGACTGCTACGTAATGCCAGCCGCCCGACGGCGGGGCCTCGCAACGCGACTTCACGAGGCTTCCTTCCGCGACATGCGGTCGCTGGGCGTGGAGTTTATGTACGGCCCGCCCTGGCCGAAGAATCTCAAAGCATTGGTCAAAGCGGGTTCCACCGAGGTTGCGACCTACCGGCGCTATGCCCGCCCGCTCACACACAAGGCGGTCTCTGCGGGTATGCAGTCCGCTCTCCCGCACGGCATGCGCGGCGGCTTCAGCGGCCGCGTCGTGGCAGGACTATCGCTGATGCCTCACTGGTTGCTGGAATGTCTGCGCAAGAATCACGCTAAGCGATGCGCCATCGAACCGGTAACCAGTTTCGGCGACGAGTGGAGTGAATTCCTGGATCGTGCCATGCGCAGCTATCCCGTCTGCTGTGTGCGCGACCCCGAGTACCTGAACTGGCGATACATTCAAGGCGCATCGGAAGCCCGCACTCCCTACGGCATCCACCATGGCGGCAAGCTGGTAGGACTGGTGGTGCTCGAGAAATACGGCCGGCAAATGATAGTCGTGGATATGCTCAGTGTGGCGAACTCTGCCGACACCAGTCTCACGCTGCGTCTGGCGATGCACAAAGCGATAGAGGAAGGCTGCGAGAGCATCAGCTTCGAGACCATCCCGACCGCTCCGCTCGCGCGTCGCTTATTTCGGCTCGGATTCCTGGCTCGCGAAGGCCGGGGCTTTCAGGTCGCCTGCGACGGCCAGGAACAGGAGTGCTCTTTCCTTCACGATCCCGAGCACTGGCATTTTGCTTTAGGCGATCAGGATCCGAGACATTCCTATTACGAGGTGGGCAACCAACCCGGCGCTTGATGAGCTAACCGCGCCGCCTGGTTACGGCACACCTGCGATGAAGACGCCGACATCGTCGCCGCGGATCTGGCTACGGCTGGACTCGCGTTTGCGATTCGGCCCGAATGAGTAGACGAATACCTGGCGTTTCCGAGAACCCGTTGGACAGCTGTCCCGAACCCAATAGGGACTGTTCCAGGGGTCGAGAAAGAAATCCGCTCTTTCCTTTGGCAACCCCTGGGCCTTGAGCCCCGCGAACACCCCTTCCAGGAGATAGGTCTGTTCGTATTTCTGAACGTAAGTATAGAGCCTCTTGTGCAAACCGCAGCGGCTCGTTACCCGCCGGGCCTCGAAGTCTACTCGCAGCGCCTCGATCTCCTGCCGCGCGGCGTCTACGGTTTCAGGCAGCGCGTTGCGATAGATTCGTGATGCAGCAGCCGTAGACGCTCCCAGCACCATGACGACCAACCATCCAATCACAAGAGCAAGCGCCGGGGCTGTCATTCCCGGTCTTTCGCCCTGATCCTCGGACCGTGCCAGCGCAACGAAGAGAAAGGCCAGCCCAAGCATTAGCTCCACCCACTCGCCGGAGTGCTTCCAGGGATAGATCTGGTAGGTCACAAACACAGCCAGGAACGCAGGAATCATGGCGGCCGGCGGGGCGACGATGCCGAGCTTATTCAACCAGCGCCCCATCGCCGGCACGAGCGCCGCTAGTGGCAGGACGACGCCGTAACCGAGGATGATCACCTTCAACCCCAGTTTTCGAAGGCTGGTATCAACGACGTTGTGGAGATTGAGCTCCTGCTGAAAATTGTGCTCCAGAAAATATACCGGTGGTCGGTAACCGATGATTCGCTGACCCCACGAGATCTCCTCCATTGCCACCACGAAGCAGAATAGCGCGAGCCCGGTGAGGAACCAGGGCAGATTGCGCCGCTGCCGGACGGCGCTCAACAAGAATAACGCCGATGCGGCAAGAAAGGCCCAGAAACTGGCCCACTCCACGTATTCATCTTCCTGCACGCTAACGTAATAGTAGTCGGGTGCAACGGCTACTAGAATGTAAGCGTACCCAAGCAACCCCATCACCAGCGCGTTGGCAGTGATGGTTCTAAGTGTATCCGCTGGCAGTTGACTGAAGATCGAGCTTTCCTCACCGCACTCGGACAGGCGGATGATGCGTTAAGATCGTGCTGCAATTTTTGCAACATCACGTGTGATGTCAACTGTCTGTCATCGCGAGGAGGCCGCAGGCCGACGCGGCGATCTCCTAGAGATTGCTTCGCTACGCTCGCAATGACAGCGACAACGCCACGTTACTTCTCCATCGCATGGGTCGCAACTGTTCCCTCAGAATTGAAAATCAGTCTGACCCCTGTTTTTTGCTGCCTTTTCCTGGTGAAATGTCGGGCCTGCTAAATCCCTTTATATAAGAGAGTAAACACGGTGGGTGTACAAACACAGACCATAGATTACAGCGATCGCGATACCGCCCTGCAGGGCTTCTTTGCCGTCGACGACACAAAACCGGGCCCGGTACCCGCCGTCATCATCGCCCACGCCTGGGGCGGCCGGGACGAGTTTGTCTGCGACAAGGCCGAGGCCGTTGCGAAACTTGGGTATGCCGGCTTCGCGCTCGACATGTACGGCAAAGGCATTCTGGGCTCGGGACCGGAGGAGAACGCCAAGCTCATGCAGCCGCTCCTCGAGGACCGCGCCGTTCTGCAGCAGCGCATGCAGCGGGCCGTGGACGTGGTTCGGCAACGGCCGGAGGTGGACGGGCGCAAGGTTGCTGCGATGGGTTACTGCTTCGGCGGCCTGTGCGCACTCGATCTTGCCCGCACCGGTGCCGATATACTGGGAGCCATTAGCATTCACGGCTTGTTCGGTCCGCCGGGGAATACCGGCGGCACGAAAATCAAGGCCAAGATCCTGGCCCTGCATGGACACGACGATCCCATGGTGCCCGTCGACAGCGTAGTGGCGCTCGAGACTGAGCTGACCGGGGCGGGAGCGGACTGGCAGATACACGTGTACGGACAGACTATGCATGCCTTCACCAATCCGAAAGCCAACGATCCCGGTTTCGGCACCGTGTATCATCCCGACGCGGACAAGCGGGCCTGGCGCAGCCTCCAGAATTTCCTAGAGGAGATATTCCAATAAAGAAGAGCAAGTACTTATTATGGCTCGGCGCACTGCTGCTGGCCTGCAGTCCTGCCGACGAGGAGACCGCGCAGCAGCCGACGGCGACCCATGACGAGTCGTCACCCGACGTCATGAACCAGCTGCGCGGCACGGCCACCGGGGGCGCCGGGCATCCGGGCGTAGTGCTCTATGACGCCCACTGTGCCTCGTGTCACAGCGTGGCTGTTTCCAGAGCACCTCACAGGTCTTTCCTGGAGATGATGTCGCCGGACTCGCTCGAAATGACGCTGCGAGAGGGCGTCATGCAGCAGCAGGCGAAGGCATTGACCGATGAGGAGCGAAAGCTCGTGGTTGAGTACCTGGTCGGATCCGGGCCCGAGCCGCTTGATGTCGAGCCCTTCGCTTGCCAGGGAGATGCGACCCGCTTCGACTACGCACGACCGCCGTTCGCGGACGGCTGGGGCGTGGATAGGGAGAACACACGTTTCGTTCCCGCGGAGATCGCGAAGCTAAGAGCCTCGGACGTCCCGAATCTGGAGCTGAAATGGGCGTTTGCTTACCCGAACGCGACCCGCATCCGCTCCCACCCCAGCTTCGCCGGCGGTACGCTCATGGTCGGTAGCCAGGATGGGACGGTGTACTCGCTGGATGCGGAGACCGGCTGCCTGCGGTGGACGTTCAAGGCGGGAGCCGAGGTGCGAACCGGGCTGACCATCAGCCCGTGGGACGCAGGAGCGAAGCCGCCAGAGCCGCCCGCGGCGTATTTCGCCGACCTGGTCGCCTGGGTCTATCGCATCGATGCCGTCAATGGTGAGTTCGCCTGGAAGGTCAAAGTCGACGATCATCCCAACGCTACCGTCACCGGGCAGCCGGTGCTCTACGGTGACCGCTTGTACGTGACCGTGTCTTCCCTGGAGGTGGTGCCGGCAGCCGACCCGCAGTATCCATGCTGCAGCTTCCGCGGCTCGCTGGTCGCCCTGGACGCCAACACCGGCGAGATACTGTGGAAGAGTCACACCATTGCCGAGTCCCCGGCCCAGGTAGGGGAAAACTCCAAAGGCACGCCCATACTCGCCCCGTCGGGGGCGCCGAGCTGGAACAGCCCCACCCTCGACGTGGACCGGAAACGCCTCTACGCCGGGACGGGAGAGAACTATTCTTCCCCCGCCCAGGGCAGCAGCGATGCCATCATCGCGTTCGATATGGAAGCCGGTGACATCGTGTGGATTCGCCAGACCACTGCCGGGGATGCCTGGAACGTGGCGTGCATGCCGATCATAGTAGACCAGGCGAATTGCCCTGCGGAGAACGGACCCGATGTCGATTTCGGCTCGCCCCCGATCCTGGTTCGAGACTCAGACCGAGAAGTCCTGGTCGCGGGGCAGAAATCGGGAGACGTCTATGGAATCAGTCCCGATGACGGCGGGATCCTGTGGCACACCAAGCTTGGCCGCGGAGGCAATCAGGGTGGCGTTCACTTCGGCATGGCGGCCGAGCAAAACACGATCTTCGTGCCCATGGCGGACTACGATGACGATATGTTACCCATCGAAGAAGCCCGGCCGGGTATCTATGCGCTCGATGCGCTAACCGGGGAGCGGCTGTGGGCATCGCCCGCGGACAATGTCTGCGGCGATAGAAAGGACTGCGACCCCGGCATCTCGGCCGCGGTCACCGCGATTCCCGGCGTCGTATTTGCCGGACACATGGACGGCAGGCTGCGTGCCTACGACAGCGCAACGGGCAAGGTCCTCTGGAGTTTCGATACGGACCGCGAATTCGATACCCTGAGCGGGGCGCCGGGGCGCGGCGGTTCCTTCGGCGGGGGCACCGGACCGATGGTCGTGGACGGCACGCTGTATGCGAATTCGGGCTACGGCTTGTATTTCCACATGCCCGGCAATGTTCTGCTGGCGTTTTCCGCGGGCAACCAATAAATCCATCAGCACGCTAGGAGTAAGAGCAGTGGGGCGATTCGGAACAGGACAGGCTATTCGCCGTGTCGAAGATGAGCGCTTGATAACCGGCAAAGGCCGCTATACCGATGACATCACCCTGCCGGGCCAAGGCTTCCTTTACTTTCTGCGCTCTCCCTATGCGCACGCCAAACTTCTGAATATAGACTCCGCTGCAGCCCGCTCGGCGCCGGGCGTCGTGGCGGTATTCACCGCGGATGACCTCGACGCGGCGGGTATCGGAAAGCTCGCGATCATGCCGGGTCTGGAAGCCGAGGGTGACGTGGGGCCGGACACCTTCGCTCGCCCCGCACTGGCATCCGGGCGCGCCCGTTACGTCGGCGATCCGATCGCCGCCATCGTCGCGGAGAGCCTTTCCGAGGCAAAAGACGCCGCCGAGCTTGTGGAAGTCGATTTCGAAGAGCTCGACGCGGTGGCGGACATCGCGGCAGCCATATCAGACGGGGCTCCCCAAGTGCGGGAAGAGGCACAGAGCAACTCACTGCCCGCGAGGACGCACGGAGACAAAGTAGCCACTGAGGAGGCCTTCGCCGACGCGCATCGCATTGTAGAGCTGAAGCTGGTCAACAATCGCCTGGCGCCCACGTCGATGGAGCCGCGTGGATGCGTAGCGAGCTACGACGAAAGCACTGACAAGTTCACGCTCACGCTCGGGACCCAGGGGGTCCACTCGGTACGGGACGCTTTGTCGGCTACGCTAGGCGTAGCGGCCGAGAAGGTGCATGTCATCACCGCCGATGTCGGGGGCGGCTTCGGCCCGCGCCTGTTTCTCGATCGGGAGACCGTAGTCGCCGCGTTTGCAGCACGCGAGTTGAAGCGGCCAGTCAAGTGGACGGCGGACCGCACGGAGAGCTTCCTGTCCGACCTGCATGGCCGCGACCACGTTACGCACGCCAGGCTCGCGCTTGACGAGCAAGGGCACTTCCTTGGGCTCAGCATCCATACCTGGGCGAATCTAGGCGCCTACAGTTCGCCCGCCGGGCCAATGATCCCATGGTTCGGGACCTTCATGGCGCCGGGCTGCTATACCATCCCGGCGGCGTATGCCGAAGTCGAGATGGTGCTGACCAACACCTCTCCTGTGGATGCCTACCGCGGCGCCGGGCGGCCGGAAGCCTTGTATTTGATCGAGCGGCTAGTGGACAAAGCGGCACGCGAAACGGGCATCGCTCCCGACGAGCTCCGGCGCCGGAACTTCATTACTCCCGAAGCCTTCCCGTATCAGACGGTCTTCGGCCAGGTCTATGATTCCGGCGAGTACGCTCGACTGATGGATCGGGGTCTCGAGCGAGCAGACTGGGCGAGGTTCGAGCGCCGCCGCGAGGAAGCTGCGGGACGGGGCATGTTGCGGGGCATAGGCATGGGCTACTACGTGGAGATCTGCGCGATGCTCGGCGGCGAAACGACCCACGTCAAGTTCGAGGAAGATGGTAGCTTCACGGCGCTGGTCGGCACACAGTCCACCGGTCAAGGTCACGAAACCAGCTTCGGGCAGATGATAGCGGCCGGCTTGGGCCTGGAGATCGCAGACATCCGCATCGTCCAGGGCGACAGCGAGACGATACCTACCGGCGGCGGTACCGGCGGTTCGCGCAGCATGGCCATCGGAGGGTCGGCCATGGTCGGCGCGTTAGAGACACTGATCGATGCAGGCAAACGAATGGCGGCCTCGCTCCTCGAGGCGACCGAGGCGGACATCGAGTTCGACGAAGGCATGTTTCGCGTCGTGGGCACGGATGTCCAGATTGGCCTGCGGGAGGTCGCTTTGGTCTCATACGATCCCGCCAGGCGTCCGGAGGGCATCGAAGCCGGGCTGTATTCGGCCGATAGCTTTCAGCCGGAGGGGGGAACCTTCCCGAACGGCTGTCACGTGTGTGAGGTGGAAGTGGACCCCGAGACCGGGACGACGCGCATCGTCCGCTACACGATCGAGGACGACGTCGGTACGGTGATCAATCCCTTGATCCTCGAAGGTCAGATCGTTGGCGGCGTTGGGCAAGGCTTGGGACAGGCGATGATGGAGCACGCGCTTTACGACAGGGACACGGCGCAACTGGTCACTGCAACCTTCATGGATTACACCATGCCGCGTGCCGACACGATGCCGGTCGTCGACTTCGCCTACACAGAAATCCCCTCCCCGCGCAATCCGCTGGGCGTGAAGGGGGCCGGCGAGGCGGGCACGATCGGCGCGCCGCCCGCGATTGTCAACGCCGTCGTAGATGCGCTCTCCCCGCTGGGCATCACCCATCTCGACATGCCGCTAAGTCCGCTCAAGGTTTGGGAGGCCATTCGCGCCGCCAAGCGCAACAAAAGGACAAGCACACAACCGTAGCGGTGTTCGGGGAAGGGGGTCAGAGTCACGACTCTAGGGAAAGGGGTCAGAGTCGCGACTCTGACCCCTTCAATCACTCGACGAGCTTGCGGGCATCAATGTGGATGAAGGTGGCCCCGCGGTCCTGTGCGCGCTTTACCATATCCTCCGTGCCGCCCGGCCCGTCCCCTTCCTTGCCGTTCCACAGGGCTATCAGCGTCAGGTTGTCCTTGGAGATATAAAGGCCTGCGTGCAGCATCCATAGATTCGAGCGCTGCCAGATAGTGTAGTCTTTCTTTGCGCGCAGCCAGCGGGGCAGCTCCGGGGATTCAGAAAGTATCTCCGGCTGCTGGTCTTCGCAGAGCCGCCGGAAGCGCTCCACCCAACCTGGCCCTCCGCCTGCGACTGAGGACTTGATGTAGTCCGGTTTCGGCAGCACCAGGTAAATCTGGGTATCGATACCCAATTCCTGACAAACCTCATGAAAGAGAATGTCGCCGCCACAGGCTGCCCCCGAAATACCCAGCAGCCTGCAATCTGATCTGTTCATCTCCGCTTGCACGGCCTCCAGGATCAACTCGCGTGCGCGCTGCTCTTTGCCGGCGGGGAATCTCGGTTCCTTCCTGTCGCCGGCATCTATGCGATGGCCGGTGAACAACAGGACCCTCGGTGGGGCTTCCTCAGGCTCCTCGCGGACCTCCACCGCAGGGATGTTGGCAAGCGCGGCCGCGGTATTCTCGCTGAGCACGCCGAGGGGCTGGTACAGCAGTAGCTGGCTGCGCGTCGCGTCGAGCTCGAAGTCATGAGCATTTGCAAGCGCCCTCTTGTAGGCGCGCCCTACGCGCGTGGGTTTAGTGGAGCTCAGCAGGGTCAGGTCCGCCAGACTGATCTCCGCCCACACGTCGGTGCGCTCCTCTCGCTCGAGTGCGATTCGCTTGGATCTGATAGCCAATTTGACGCCCCCGACGAGATCTGCGCGCAGCTGTTTGCGCTTCTTGAGCTCCAGCGTCGCCTCTTCCTCGGTTTCGAAGTCTTCTTCCCAAGTCTCGGGTTGCACACTCGCCAACTCCGTCTGGATCGTGATCATGGCAAGCGCATTGAGGCCCGAGTAGAAGTGGTTGCGGTCCTCGATGAAGCCACGCCGGTACAGATCGAAGGATTTCTGCAGATAGGGGGAGACCAGAGCCGCCTTCTGCATCTCGTCCTTCCCATCGATGTCTCGCCACTCGGCCTCCCAGAGCGCCTTGGCATTCCTGCCCATGAGCGCGCGGATCTCCGCGCGATGCCAGCTCGGCACATCGCGATGCTGCAGGGCTCGTTCCAACGCCTGATCCGAGCGCGTCAAGTCACCCAGGCGCTGGTAGACAGTCCCCAACGCCGCGTTGGCTTCCAGATCGTTGTCGTTATAGGTGCGCACCTCCTCCCAGGTTGCTCGGGCGCCTTCCCAGTCTTTGAGCTTGAACTCAGCGTTGCCGATCAGGCGCAGGCCGACACTGCGCCACGCAAATCCGTCCATTTCCGCGGACAGGAGCTGCAAGTGTCCGGACCGCCTAGCGGCCTGCGCCAGCTTCACCTCCTCGCTGAAATCTTGCGGAACAACCAGAAACTTGTCCGGGTCGGGAGCCTCGAGCCCCGGCAAGAGCTGATAGACGGGACTGTCCTGCTCCTGCGAATCCCAGGTAGCGCGCAGGCCTGCTGCGAGGTCCTCCACGCTGTCTCCGGGACTGTCCGCGTCGTAGCGCAAATAGCGATCGGTCTTCAGGTCGAACGGGACTTCATCACCCTGGCACCTGATGAGAAAGGTGCTCCTGTCACGAAAAGCATGGCGAATCCCGAGCTCATAGAACACGTTCGCATTGTGTATCGAGATATCGGCCACGACCATGTCTGCGATAAGGAGCTGCTCGAACATGTCCGAGCGGATATTGCCCTGCTGGATGAACTGGACTGTTGTCCCTCCGGAGAAGCCGGCTTTCTTTAACGCGGGCGCGATGAGCTCCGCCTCGACGCGATCGAAGTCGGTGCCGTCCTTGCGACCAAATGGGCGAACGATAAACGCGCGCATGCTTGGACCTTTTACTGAGGTTCTAGCCGGCGAACGTCCCGAAGTGCTCCAGGCGCACCTCTTCGGCTAGTTTCAAGCCCACCCTGAGCAACTCATCGGTGAACTCGACGGAATCGAGCTTGCCCACCTGCGCCGGGTCCACATCTTGCAAGCCCATTGCATCCAGCCCTTCGCGGCTGATGTCAGCGTTGTAGCGCGCATAGAGAAAATGGCGGCCCAGGTCCTGGCTCAGCGGGACCGGCCGACCGCTGTCATCCTTTGGAATCATGTCGCCCAGCTCGCGGTCCACCATGGCGCCGTGTACGCAACGGCCGACGTGCCGGCAGTTGATATCCTGGTCCACCTGGGCGCCATACATCAACGCATTCGGGATACCGGCCACGTTGGCGACGAGCCCACGGTTGGGATCGTCCACATCCCCGTCGAGGCACGGGGCCGCGCCGGTGCCGATAGAGATCAGCAACAGCTTGTCTTCGCCGGTCGCCCAATTGAGACGGTAAGCGGAATCGGTCGCCATACGATAAAGCAGAAACGCCGGATTGTTGTAGGGCGTCATGCCTCCGTCGACGAACACGAAGGCCTTGTCGGGATCCTTCGGGTCCCACTGGATCACCTCCGGGGGGAAGAAGACCGGTGCGGCGGTGCTGGCCCGCACGATATGCCATAGGGGAATATTCAGATTGCAGTCGGGGCGCGAAACATCGTTGTACTTGGCCTGGGGATTGCTGCTGATGGGCCAGGGTGAATCCGTCGTACGATTGCGCGTGACGGCGAGCATCAGGCACTCGAGGTCATCCGGATGCAACCTCGTTTGCGCACCGAAGGTCTCCTGCAGTTCCTTCTTCAGCGGCTCCGATTTGTAGATTGCCTGCCAGCGCCGCAACACAAAACGCTTGTCGAACATCGCCGTTCCTTTGTGCTCGTAGAATGACAGCATCTCGGCGGCGGTCATGCCCCGCGCGAGACCTGCGGCGATGATGGCGCCGGTGCTGGTGCCGGCGATATAGTCGAAGTAGTGGCACAGCCTGAAATCCGGACCCGCGCCGGTGGCCTCGGCCAGGAGCTGCTCGATGCGCTCGAGCACCTTGAGGGGGATGATCCCCCGGATGCCGCCTCCATCCAGGGCAAGCAGCTTGTGCGGTCGCTGCTCGCTACCTTCGTATCTCGGTGCCAATCTTCCCCAAACGCTCATGTCGTCCACTCCACGCGCAACGCCAGCTTATGGTGAGTATAGTCGATGGCTGCCCCGGTTCACCTTAGTAGGTGCCTGGAGGGTGGGGAAAGATCGACAACCCGCCAGGCATCTGGGTTTGCGTCTACTTGTGCCCCCTGCGGCGGTGGCTCGCGGGACCGCGTGGAGGCACACGTGAATATACATAATGCCCGGGCCGTGGAAACCGAAACCGCACTACGGCAGAATAGAATCATGTGGTGGGTAAGGCCTCGCGCGCCGGCCCGCTTAATGCGCACGATGCGCTAGCCTTTAGAGACGACAGCCATGGAGCATAGAAAGCCGATGGAGCGTCGCTTGAAAGCCAGATACCAGACCAACGCCGACGTATACGTTGCGCGACCCGGTATGCGGCTACAGCGTTGCACCGGACTGAACCTGAGCAGCGACGGGGTCTATGTGGAGACCAGTATTTCGTGCCTACCCCGCGACGCCATCGTGGATCTGATTTTCGTGGTAACGCTCGGCAAGGTCGTCAAGCTTCATAGGCGCTCGGCGGTAGTTGCACACTCCTCGCGCGCGGGGGCAGGTCTGTATATCTATAAGGGCGCCGCTAAGCTGGGGACGCAGCAAAGCCAACCTCATTTCTGAGATAGAATCGAGTAAGTCCGCGACCTCAACATTTTTTTGCTGAGTCTACTTTATGTTGCAAAGTACTTGACATTGAAGTCTGTTGAGACCTACGCTCGCTTGATGTCCTCAGCTCCGCCAACACTGCCGCTGAAAAAACCCCAGACCCTACACGATCGAGCAATCGAGAACCTGGACTATATCCGGAGGACGATCGAATCGGCCGGGGCGTTCACCTCGGTCTCGGGAATCGGTGGGGTCACCATGGGGACAACCGCTCTTGGCGCCAGCGCATTAGCGGCGACTTCGTCATTCGCGGCCTATTGGA
>Ga0224508_10003960_pt1 | contig 12192 bp, 6 predicted proteins | sample SF_Jan12_sed_USG_4_FD_170157 | JGI IMG/M metagenome (GOLD analysis project Ga0224508, IMG submission 170157) | Sediment microbial communities from San Francisco Bay, California, United States - SF_Jan12_sed_USGS_21 | ecosystem: Environmental > Aquatic > Marine > Sediment | place: USA: California...
TATCCAGAATTGTGTCGCCGTTCACATCACGATCAAAAGGCTGGCCGAAGTAGCATTGTCCATTCTCGAAGTCGGTGAATTCGAATTCCGTCAATGCGAAGCCGCCTGCAATGGTCAGATGGTCGGTAGCGGCCCAGCGTAAATCGACCTCGAGCCCTAAAATATCTGCACTCGCGGCGTTGCCGACGTTAAAACCAAGAACGCCATCAAAAATCGATATTTGCAGGTCGTCATAGCCTGTAAAGAAGGCCGTTGTGCTCAACTCGAGCGCGCCGCCCACGAGTGTGAACTTGCTGCCAATTTCGAAATTCGTTGCCTCCTCATCGTCGAACTCGAACGACTCCTGCATGGTGTCAAAGAAGTTCTTGTTGTTGGCACGAAAATCGAAGCTGCCCGACTTGAATCCGCGAGACCAACTCAGGTAGACGAGCGCATCGTCGCCGGCATTGAAGATCAGCTTAACTTCCGGCGAAAATTTGGTCTTGTCTCTCGAGCCGTCGACGGGCAACTCACCGAGTTCGCCGGAGCAATCGTTGGGATCGCTCGCGGCGGTGCACGGCATCGTGTATTCGCCCGGGAACGGATCGACAAATCCGTAGTAGAGGAAGGCGTCGGCCGGTACGAATAACTGCGGAACACCTGACTGGCTGAACGCGACCAGATTCGTCGACGTGATGCCGAATCCCTGGGCATACACGAACGGAGCTGATGCCTGGCCCGCCGGTAATGGATCGTAGTTCAAGTCGACAATTGACAGCGTTCTGGAACCATCGCGCTCGTCGCTCGTGACCCGGCCGCCTACCTGCAGCGTAATCGCGTCGCTCAGATGCCAGTTAACCTGCGCGAACGCAGACAACACATCGTTTTCGACGTCAGCGAGACGGCTCGCCTGGGTATTCGCGACCAAGGCTCCCGGCGCACCAAGCGCTGGCACCAACACCGAGTTACCAGGAACAATAATCTGATCCGCGAAATCATGATCACTCGTCTGGTAGTAGAGACCGGCGATGTAGTCAACAGTATCGCCTAGCGGTGACGACAAGCGGAACTCCTGACTGAACTGGTCGTAGGTCTCCTGCAGCGCGGCACCAAAGACGACCGCACCTGTAAAGTCGCAGTCGCAGAACTCGTCGTATTCGAACGACGAGAAGGCCGTAATCGACTTCAGGTCAAAATCGCCGACCGCCCAATCCAGTGTCAGTACGAAGTTGTCCGATTCATTGTTACTAAAGTCCCCATTCGAGGAGCGATTTTCGTCCTGGAAGTTATTGAGGACGCTGGGATCCGCGCTGAACAAGCCGGCAAGTATCTGGCTATACGTAAAGCCGCTGGCGCCAGGTTGTTCATTCACGATCTCGATGTGACGCCCGGTGACCTCGAATTCGCCGAATTCGGCCTTGAGCGTTGCTGTCAGATTATCGGAGACGTCGAATTCGAGTATTGCTCGTACCGTCGTGTCCTCACGCTCGGGTTCATCACGACTGAGCGTCAGGTTCCTCATGTGCCCGTCGAGATCACGTGACCTGGCAGCGACACGGTAGCGCACTCGATCTGAGATCGGTCCGGAGACCATTCCTTCAGCGATCAACTCGTTGTTTTCGAATTCGTTGGAAACCAGGAAACTGCCCTCGAACTCATTCGTGGGCTTCGCCGTTGTGATGTTCAGCGCACCCGCGACGGAATTCTTGCCGAACAGGATGGATTGCGGGCCTCTGAGCACCTCGACGCGTTCAATGTCGAGAAACGGCGAACGCCATTGTTGCGCCCGGCCAAAATGCACACCGTCGACATAGGTGCCGACCGACTGCTCGAAAGCCTGGTTGATACCTGAACCGATGCCACGAATGAATGCGTTGGTGCCAATACCTGTTTCGGTGAGTGTGAAATTCGGCACCAGAAACTGAATGTCCTCGGCTTTCTGCACGGCCGTTTGCGCCATCATGTCGCCGGTGACCGCCGAAATGGAGATCGGCACGTCCTGCAAGCCCTGCTCACGATAAGCCGCCGTGACGGTGATTTCTTCGAGTACCGGTGCATCATCTTGCTGAGCCTGCACGGCAGAAAACGGCGATATCGCCGCGGCGACGATTGCAAGCGGCAATAACTTGCGGAGTTGGCAAGATTCCATAATGCTCCCCCTCATAAAAGCAATTATCTATTTTTCTGTATTAGACGCTCCACATAGGGACCAGTCAATAACTGGGGGTAGATATGACAAGCAAGATACTGACGTTTCTGGCATTCCTGGTACTCACGTGCAGCGCCTGTCATGGCGATAGACACGACTCAGGCCCGGATTCGCATGAGTCCGAAACTGGCTCTGACGCGGTATCTGCAAAGGGACCTGCGGTTACCGCGGTGACTGCCGCTCGCATGGAGTCGGCAGACGCCGACGCGGCCAACTGGTTATCGCACGGTCGCACGTACGATGAACAACGTTTCAGCCCACTTCAGGAGATCAACGCGGGCAATGTCCGCGATCTCGGCCTCGCCTGGTATTTCGATGTGCCGACTCAGCGTGGCATGGAGGCCACTCCCATCGTCGTCGACGGCCGCATGTACGTGAGCGGCTCCTGGAGCATCGTCTATGCCCTCGATGCGGCCACGGGAGAGGAGCTATGGCGACACGATCCGCAGGTACCGAAATCCTGGGCCCGGTACGCGTGTTGTGACGTCGTCAATCGGGGCGTCGCAGTATGGGAAGACAGCGTCTTCGTCGGCACGATCGATGGCTACCTGGTGGCGATAGTCGCCGCGACCGGTGAGGAACGCTGGCGGGTCGACACGATCGATCGCAAGCCACCGTACACGATCACCGGCGCACCCCGAGTTGTGAACGGACTCGTATTGATCGGTAACGGCGGCGCGGATTACGGCGTACGCGGCTACATCAGCGCATACGATGCCGCGACAGGTGAATTGCGCTGGCGGTTTTACACCGTGCCCGGCAACCCGGAGGAGGGTTTCGAAAACGATACCCTCGAGAAGGCGGCACAAACCTGGACCGGCGAATGGTGGAAATACGGCGGTGGCGGTACCGTCTGGGATTCGATGGCCTACGATGCCGAACTCGATCTGCTGTACATCGGTGTCGGCAACGGCTCGCCCTGGGTGCAACGCATTCGCAGCCCCGAGGGCGGTGACAACCTGTTTCTGTCCTCGATCGTGGCGCTGCGGCCGGCCACCGGGGAATACGTCTGGCACTACCAGACAACGCCGGGTGACACCTGGGACTTTACGGCAACGCAACATATCGTTCTCGCCGATCTGGACATCGACGGCGAGCTACGCAAAGTCCTGATGCAGGCGCCGAAAAACGGTTTTTTCTACGTGCTCGACCGGACGAATGGGGAGCTGATCTCGGCCGAGCCGCATGTGGCCATCACCTGGGCCACGGGTGTGGACAAAGCAACCGGCCGGCCGATCGAAGTCGCTGGCGCGCGCTATGAGGAGGCGCCGTTCATCGTGGCGCCGTCGGGTTTTGGCGCACACAACTGGCACCCGATGGCATTTAGCCCGGCGTCGGAACTTGTGTACCTGCCATCGCAGGATCTGCCGGCACCATTCAGCAATGAGCCCGATTTCGAGTTTGTTGAAGGGTCCTGGAACACCGGTGTCGATCTCGAGTTATTGCAGACGCCCGACGATCCGGTGATGGCCGCTGAGATCGGCAAGATGATGCGCGGGCAACTCGTCGCCTGGGATCCGGTCGGGCAGCGGGAAGTGTGGCGCTACCAGCATGCCGGTGCGTGGAACGGCGGTGTGCTCGCGACCGCCGGTGACCTGGTATTTCAAGGGAGCCTCATTGGCGAATTCGCGGCGTATGACGCTGCCAGTGGTGCAAGGCGATGGCAGTTCGACGCGCAAACCGGAATTGTCGCGGCGCCAATCAGCTACAGCGTCAATGATCAGCAGCACGTCGCAGTCGCGGCGGGCTGGGGAACCGTATTTGCGCTGGTCGGAGGCGAAGGTTTGGCGTCGATGGGAATGAAGAACCATAGCCGCATACTGGCTTTCAATATCGGCGGCGAAGCAACGTTGCCGGCACCGGCGGCGACCGCCGTTGCTGCGATCCCCGAGCCACCCGCAAGCGGTGCAGGTGAGGCCCAGTTGGCGCGTGGCAAGGACCTGTATTACGAGCGTTGTACGGTATGTCATGGCGTCGATGTGGCGAGTGGCGGGGTCTTGCCTGACCTTCGATACTCGTCCGCCGGCACCCACGCGGCCTGGGATGCGATCGTTCTGGGCGGCTCCCTGCTGAACAGGGGCATGCCGTCTTTCGGACAACTCTTCTCCAAAGCGGACAATGATGCCGTGCACGCATTCGTTATCGAGCGGTCGCGACATGCCTATGACCGTCAAATGGCAAAGGAGGCTGCTGCCGATGAGTAAACGACACCTGTACCCAGGATGTCTGATTGCAGCGGCAATCGCCATTGCGCCGTTTTACGCCACGGCGCAAGCGCTTGACCGTAACGATCCATCAACCGCGACGCGGGACGCAAATAATCAGGTCAAGACTCAGTTGCCGTTCGACAATACGGACGATCTTGAGCTCGCGGAGCGGGGTCTTATCGCGAGGCCCGCAAGTACGATTATTCGAGACGCAGCGGGCAACGTGGTTTGGGATATGGATCAGTTCGCCTTCGAGCAGGGCGATGCGCCTGACAGCGTCAATCCGAGTCTGTGGCGGCAAGCGAAGCTCAACTCCAAATACGGATTGTACAAAGTCAGTGAGCGTATCTACCAGGTGCGCGGATTTGATCTCTCCAACCTCTCCGTCATCGAAGGCGATTCCGGCTACATCGTTGTCGATCCGCTGATCACCAAAGAGGTCGCCGCGGCTGCAATGGAGCTTGTCTTCGAGCATCTGCCAAGGAAGCCCGTTGTAGCAGTCATCTATAGCCACAGCCATGCCGATCATTTCGGTGGCGTGAAGGGTGTCGTCGACGAGCAGGATGTTGCCGACGGCAAGGTACGCATCATCGCTTCCGAAGGCTTCATGGAATTCGCTGTCTCCGAAAACGTGCTCGCCGGCAACGTCATGACGCGCCGGGCTTCCTATATGTTTGGTTCGCTGTTGCCTAAAGATGAGAAAGGCGGCGTGGGTGTCGGGCTCGGCAAGGCGATATCCAGTGGCATGGTCACCCTCATCGAGCCCACGGACATCATCACACGCACCGGCGAAGAACTCGAGATTGATGGAGTGCGCATGGTCTTCATGAATACGCCGTTTGCCGAGGCGCCCGCCGAACTGATGTTTTACCTGCCGCAAATGCAGGCGTTCTACGCGGCGGAAGAGGCAAACGGTACTTTGCACAATCTGTACACGCTCAGGGGAGCGCAAGTACGTGACGCATTGTTATGGAGCGGCTACCTGCACGAAGCGAAGGATCTGATCTCACCCGAAACGCAGGTGTTGTTCGGTGGTCATCATTGGCCACGGTGGGGGTATGACAACATTGTCGAGTACCTGACGAAGCAGGGTGACGCTTACAAGTACATTCATGATCAAACCCTGCGGCTGGCCAATCATGGCTTTACGATGGATGAAATTTCCGAGCAAATCGCGCTGCCGCCGGAACTGGGACAGGTCTGGTACAACCGCGGCTACTACGGCACGGTCAGCCATAACGTGCGTGCTGTTTATCAGAAATACCTCGGTTTCTTTGATGGAAATCCGGCCAATATGCACAAGCTGCCGCCCGAGCAATCGGGCAGCAAATACGTCGAATTTATGGGTGGCGCGGATGAGTTGCTCGGAAATGCACGTAAAGCGTACGCGAACGCGGAGTATCGTTGGGTTGCCGAAGTCGTCAATCACCTGGTTTTTGCCGATCCATCGAATGTCGAGGCGCGACAATTGCAGGCCGATGCTCTGGAACAGCTGGGTTACCAGGCCGAATCCGGACAGTGGCGCAATTTCTACCTGACGGCTGCCAGCGAGCTGCGGCATGGGGTGATGACCGCGGGCACGACCCGGACACTGAGTCCGGACATGGTCAACGCGCTATCGCTGGATGACTTCTTCGACTACCTGGCGGTGCGGCTGAACGGACCGAAAGCCGCGGGCAGGAATATCGTCATCAACTTCAGGTTTCGTGACAGCGGGGACGACTACCTCGTGAGTGTGAATAACGGTGTCTTGCACCATGAGCATCGAGGGCGGACTTCGGATGCCGATGCCACGGTCACGCTGACACGCGGCGGCCTCGTCGCGATGGCCATGTTGGGTCAGGCGACAAGAGCATTAACCGCAGCAGGGCTTGTCGACATCGAAGGAGACGCGGCGGCTCTGGAACAACTGATCGCGTTGCTCGATAACTTCGAGTTCTGGTTCAATATCGTGACGCCCTGAACAATCGCTCTTTGCTAAGCCCTCGCCAGTTCCGTCACGCGGTCTCCGAGCCAGCGCAGGGCGGCCTCGGTATTCTCGGACCACGGGTGTCCGTAGCTGAGCCGCACAAAATTGGAGTAGCGATTTGACGGCGAGAATATCTTACCCGGCGCGATACTGATGCCGGCCTCGATGGCCTCGTCAAAGAGCTGCTCGGCGTCGATTTTTTCGGGCAGTTCCAGCCAAAGCACCGATGCGCCGACCGGTTTGGAGGTTCGCGTCTCTGCGGGAAAATGTGCCGCCACCATGGCGCTCATGCGTTCGGCGTTGCGCTTCAGGACCGGTCGCAGAGATTTCAGGTGACGCGCGTAATTTCCCGAGGCCAGAAAATCCGCGAGCGTGAGTTGCTGTAACAAGCCTGATGAACAGGAAAATGCACGTTTCAGTCGCGTAATGCTTTCCATGAAATGGTCAGTCATTACCCAGCCAATGCGGTAGCCAGGCGCCGCTGTTTTCGAGAACGATCCACACGTGATGACGCGTGCATGCTTGTCAAGAAACTGAGCGGGGGTGGGGCGCGCTCCATCGAAACGCAAATCGCCATAGACATCATCTTCGATCAGTACGGTATTGAATTCCCCGAGGAGCTTAACGAGCTTGCGACGATCGTGTTCGGGCATGGTGACGCCGAGAGGATTGGATAGTGTCGTTGAAAACATGCAGGCCCTGACCGAATGTTGCTGCAGGGTGCGCCGCAGCTCGTCAAGGACAACCCCTTCCTCCGGGCAGGTTTCGACTTCAATCGCGAGCATCCCCAAACTGTCGATCAGTTCGAGCAGCCCATGGTAGGTCGGCGTCTCTACCGCGATGACATCGCCGGGCGTGGCCACTGCATTCAGCGCGAGCAGCAAAGCCTCCTGGCCACCATTCGTTATCGCAAGTTGCTCGGGCTCGACCTGAACGCCGGCGCTGTCGAGATAGTGGTATGCGATCTGCCGCCTCAGCGCAGGTTCGCCGAGCGTTGTTGCATATCCGAGACTGCGCTCTTCGGCACGCGCCATAATGCGTTTCATCGTGCGATGCAGTGTCCTGGCGGCCGATCTGGCCATGCACGGATTGGCAATACCCAGCGGCACGAGATCTGGATGATTGATGCCGTCGTAGACCCGCTCCATCAGCGGCCTGCAATTCAGACAAACGGGTTCTCCATTTGAAGAAGGGGCCGGGCGCACGAGCGCATTCGTCGGCCGGTGTCTGACGTAGAAACCGGATTGCGGCCTGGATTCAATGTGCCGCTGGCGTTCGAGTTCAACGTACGCCTGGCGGACGGTCGGAATGCTCACGCCCACGCTCCGACTCATTCTACGCAGGGACGGTAGCCGGTCGCCGGGCCGGAGCGCCCCGGTTCTAATATTTTCACTAATTAAATCAATGACCTGACGGTAAAGGTAGGCACTATCTTGTTTGTCGACGGCAAGCATAACTGTATAGGTAACATTTTCGAAAGATTGTATCTGTTATATCCGCAGTACACCCGTATAGTCAAGTGCATGGCACAGTGGACTGAGGAATGCATCATGAAGCAAGCTGCTCACAACAGGATTACGATGACGAATCCGCCAAAACCGGATGGCCGTATGGCCGACCTGCATAATCTGCAAAAGCCCCGCTGGCGTGACGCGTTAGCGGCTCTGGCATCTCCCGCGCGGCGTCTGCATGCATACCGCAACCTGCACCAGACCATGTTCTACGATGCGCTGTGTGATCTCGATTGCCCGGATTCCAAATGAGTAACCTCGGGCTCTATCTGATCACGGTTCTGGTCTGGGGTTCGACCTGGTTCGCGATCGAGTTTCAGCTGGGCGTGGTGGAGCCGGAAGTATCGATCGTCTATCGGTACGTGGGTGCATCGGCGCTGCTTTTCGCATGGAGCCGATTCCGGGGGTTGAATCTCGCGTTCGGCGTGCGGCAACACGGCTGGTTTGTTCTGCTCGGCCTGTTTCTGTTCGGCCTCAATTATGTCCTTGCATATCGCGCGCAGATCTACATTACCTCTGCGCTCACGGCGATCGCGTTTTCGTCGATTGTCTGGATGAACATCGTGAATGCCCGAATCTTCTTCGGCATTCGGACGGGCCGCAGAGTATTGTTCGGCTCATTGCTTGGAGTGGCTGGCATAGTCGTCTTGTTCGCGCCGCAAATTGGGCAACTGGCGCTGACAGATGCCGTGCTCTACGGATCCATCCTTGCCGTTCTCGGCGCACTGATCGCATCGTTCGGCAACATGGTGTCCCAGGGCGCACAAAAACGCGCGCTGCCGATCATTCAGTCCAATGCGTGGGGGATGTTTTACGGCGCGGTCTTGACAGGAATCATCGCCCTGGTCGAAGGGCACCCGTTCGTCTTTGACACATCTCTTGCTTACGCGCTGTCGCTTGGCTACCTGACGGTGTTCGGTTCGATTATTGCTTTTGGTGCTTACCTTACGCTACTTGGCCGCATCGGTGCGCACAGAGCCGGTTACGCGATGGTGCTGTTTCCGGTTGTTGCGCTGGTTCTTTCCACGCTGTTCGAAGGTTTGCAGCTGGATGCGCAGATAGCGTTCGGAACTCTGCTGGTAATCGCAGGCAATGTATTTGTTCTCGATCGAAAGACATCCCGCCAAGAGACGCAACGGACTCAGCAATTACGCGATCCTGCTTGACACACCCGCCTTAAGCCCAAATCATCGTCGCCTGGCGGTGAACCTGCGCACTTGGCACGGGTCCGATAATTCAACCAGTCTTTCCACTGATCGCAGGATTAACAGATGCATTTGAGCAGAGTACCGGCTTTGATCGCCGTTCTTTCATTGGCGCTTTCGGGCTGCCAGTCGGCCCAACAGGAGACGCCAGCCAAAAAGGCTGCCGCACTTCCAGAAGGGATAACCCTGCTCGAGACGGTGACGAAGTCCGAAGAGGACCGAATCGCCATACCTTACAAGAAGTATGAACTCGACAACGGGCTGACCGTCATCCTGCACGAAGATCTGTCCGATCCCCTGGTGCACGTTGACATCACCTACCACGTCGGCTCCGCACGCGAGGAAGTCGGCAAATCGGGATTTGCACATTTCTTCGAGCACATGATGTTCCAGGGTTCGGAAAATGTCGGCGACGAGGAGCACTTCAAGGTCGTCTCGGAAGCCGGCGGCACGCTGAACGGCTCCACCAGCACTGATCTGACAAACTATTATCAGACCGTGCCGGCCAATCAGCTGGAAAAGATTCTCTGGCTCGAAGCCGACCGGATGGGTTTCCTGCTCGACGCTGTCACGCAGGAGAAGTTCGAGGTGCAGCGCGACACGGTTAAGAACGAGCGCGGGCAGGTCGTTGACAACAGACCGTATGGCCGGCTGAACGAACGTGTAAACGAAGCGCTGTACCCGGAAGGGCACCCGTACTCCTGGCAGACCATCGGTTATATCGAGGATCTGAACCGCGTTGATGTGAATGATCTGAAAGCATTCTTCCTGCGCTGGTACGGGCCGAATAACGCCACGCTGACAATTGGTGGAAAGTTTGGCGAAACAGAGGCCCTTGCCTGGGTAAACAAGTACTTCGGACCGATTCCGCGGGGCCCGGAAGTCGCCAGTCCGGAAAAACCGGTTGTTACCTTGAGCGACGACCGGTATGTCTCGATGGAGGACAGGGTCGCGCTGCCGCTCTTGTACATGTCGTTCCCGACCGTGCACCTGTATCACGAAGACGAGGCGCCTCTTGACGTCCTGATGTTCATCCTGGGCCAGGGTGAAACGTCGCTGCTGTACAAAAACATGGTCAAAAACGGCCTTGCCGTGCAGGCTGCCGCCAATCACGGCTGTGCTGAGCTGGCCTGCACATTTACGGTCCTGGCGTTGCCAAATCCGGCGTCCGGCAACACGCTGGCCGACCTCGAGAGGATCGCGCGGGCTTCGCTGACCGAATTTGAAAAGCGTGGCGTGGTCGAAGACGATCTCGCGCGAGTCAAGATGAATATCGTGTCCGGCAAGATCTATAACCTCGAAAGTGTCGCAGGCAAGGTGGCTCAGCTGGCGATGTACGAGACCTTTACAGGCAATCCGAATTTCACCGCCGAAGACATTGCGCGCTACGAAAATGTCACGGAAGACGACGTGATGCGCGTCTATCGTCAGTACATCAAGGGCAAGGCGGCGGTTGTGATGAGCATTGTGCCTACTGGCATGTCTTCACAAATTGCGAAGCCGGATACCTGGGAGCGCTATGAACGTCAGATACCCGACTACGAGTCGATTGCCGAAGATGAACTCGCATACCGCAGGGCAGTGGACGACTTCGACCGGAGCGTTGTCCCGCCTGCGGGTGATAACCCCAGCATCATCGTCCCGGAAATCTGGCGTGCCGAGCTCGACAATGGCATCAAGGTGCTCGGTGCGGTGAATGTTGAAACTCCCACCGCGGCGATTCGCTTGCGTATCGAGGCAGGGCAACGCAACGAGCCGCTCGATAAACTGGGTCTCGCCACGCTGACCGCAGCCATGCTTAATGAATCGACGACCGAAAGAAGCAATGAAGAATTGAGTAACGAGTTACAGAAGCTCGGTGCGTCTGTGCAGTTTGGTGCAGGCAACGATGACACGACCCTGACCATTCGAAGCCTCACCGAACATCTCGACGAGACACTGGAGATCGCTGCGGAGCGCCTGCAGCAACCGGCGTTCGACGAGCAGGACTTTGCGCGCGTCAAGGATCAGACGCTACAGGCGATTCGGCAAAGCAAGACACAGCCTGCCACGGTCGCTGCGGTTGTCTATCAGTTGCAACTCTTCGGCCGAAATAACAGTTTCGCCTACCTCAACGCCGGGACCGAGGAGTCGGTGAGCGAGCTGACGCTGGATGACGTCAAAACTTTTTATGCGGAACATTATTCACCAAAAATCAGCAGTATCGTGGCCGTCAGCGATCTGCCGCGCGCGACTCTGGTCGAAAAGCTCGGGGTGTTTGAAGCGTGGCAAGGGCCTGCGGTCGCCGACGTTGAACTCAGTCAGTTTCCAGCTCTTGGCGAAACCAAACTGTACGTCGTCGACAGGCCCGGCGCTGCCCAGTCGGAGATTCGTATTGGCAAACGGTCGCTTACCTATGATGCAACGGGTGAGTACTACCGCGCGCGATTGATGAACTTTGCGTTGGGTGGCGCGTTCAATAGTCGCATCAACCTCAATCTGCGCGAAGACAAGGGCTATACGTACGGCGCGCGGTCCGGTTTCAGCGGCGCCGAGGATTTTGGCACGTATACGGCGCAGGCTGGCGTGCGTACCGATGCTACCACCGACAGCATCGTGCAATTTGAAAATGAGATCCGCAAATACGCAGAGTCGGGAATTACCGAGCCCGAGCTGTCGTTTACGCGCAAGGCAATTGGTCAAAGAGATGCACTCAGCTACGAAACACCCGGCCAGAAGCTGGGATTCCTGTCGAGGATTCTCATGTACGACCTCGACGACGACTTTGTTGATGTCCAGAGCGAGATTCTCGCCGCTGTCGGGCGCGAGGAGTTGAATCAGCTTGCGAGCAAACATCTGACGATGGACGACATGATTATCGTCGTCGTGGGCGACAAGCGGCAGATTCTTCCCGGGCTCAAGGGTCTGGGCTATGAAATTGTCGAACTCGATGCCAGCGGCGAGCCGGTAACAGGTGAATAAGTCACATTAACTACCACGTTTAATACACTGTAATATAAAGAATTTAAAATAAGTTTCCTCTGCGCGGGAATAAAGTCCTGGGCTCATGCGTATATTTCCTGAAGCGGAGATATTCTGGGCACATGCGACAGGAATTGGCACAACTCGGTGG
>Ga0224508_10003961_pt1 | contig 12191 bp, 9 predicted proteins | sample SF_Jan12_sed_USG_4_FD_170157 | JGI IMG/M metagenome (GOLD analysis project Ga0224508, IMG submission 170157) | Sediment microbial communities from San Francisco Bay, California, United States - SF_Jan12_sed_USGS_21 | ecosystem: Environmental > Aquatic > Marine > Sediment | place: USA: California...
GTGACAGGTGCCGCAGGAGTTGGGGGCGACGCCGGCGTGATCGAAGGTGGCCGGGAGCCAGGCATTGGTGCTGTGACAGCTGTCGCACGAGGCGGTCGTGGGAATGTGATTCCCGGACTTACCGGTTGCCCGGGTACCGTTATGGCAGCTGGCACACGTGCCCGGGGCGATGCCGGCGTGATCGAATCCGCTAGCCGGCACCCACGCCAAGGTGGTATGACACGCGTCACACGACGCGGAGGTCGGCATGTGATTGGTGGACTTGCCCGTGGCCATGCGTCCGTTGTGACAGGTGGTACATGTGCGTGGTGTGCCGCTTAGACCCAGCACATTGTGGTCAAAACCTGCCACCTGCCAGGCATCAGTTGTGTGACACTGGTCACACTCGGCGTTAGTGGGTATGTGGTCCTGCAACTTCGCAGTCTGGGCTATGCCTCTTCCGCCGGCATGGCAGATGTTGCATTGGGTTGGCGTGCCTTTGAATACGCCCTGAATATGACAAGACTCGCATCTCGCCCGTACATGGGCCCCTGTCAGCGGAAAGCCTGTCTTCAAGTGATCAAATTCTTTGCGCGGCTTTGATGTCTGCTGAGTTTGAGCGGTCCTTATTGTTTTGTTGGCAGCAACTAACAGTAACTCAGAAGTGGGCACCCCTTCTTGATCTGCTAGCGCTTGTGTTGTCGACACGTAGGCAGGAGGGAATGCGCAAAGGAACGTTATAAGAACTGCGTGGCATACGGGCGTTGCCACTACTCCACAGATCGTACAGCTATTACGTCGTTCCATGTCATATTACTCCTCCCCCACCAAAGCGAAGAGCGGTCCCAACCATTGCATTGGGCATGCTACCGTTGTTTGCTTTTCACGCGCCTCTGTGTATTAGACATTCGTTACTGTATGGTCCCAAGAGTTTTGTCGACATCACTAAAAGACGATGCCACATGACATCGCTCGCAGACGCGCCCGAAGTCCCCTCGGTGAATGTCATCTGCGCGGTGACAGCTGACACACGACGCCGATTCTCGGATTTTCTTCTTTACCCGCGTCCTGTGACACGCGTGGCAATGAAGACCTTCATGTTCGCCATCGAGTGGAAAGTCGGTCTGCGTGTTATGGTCGAAATGCCACTGCTGCCAGTCTCTGGGATCGTGGCACTGGTCACAGAGCGGTCCCAGGCGACGCTTGTGTACATCCTCATCATTCTCTTTATGACATGACAGACACGCAATGTCGGCATCTTTATACGCTGTGTCTTGGTGGCAATCTTCACATACGGCCTCGGCATGCTTGCCAAGAAGGGGAAATCGGGTTAAGCCGTGGTCGAAAAATACTTTCTCTTTCCAAGATTGTTCGTTGTGGCATCGTTCACATTGCTCCCCTTGCTGGCCTTTGTGCGCATCGTCCTGTTCGTGACAACTAAAGCAGTCAGTCTTGAGTTCTTCCTTATCAAAGACGCCCTCATGGCAGTCTTTACACTCTATTTCCCTGTGTTTGCCACGCAGCGGATAGTCCGTACCCCGATTATGGTCGAACACGATCCGCTTCCAGTCCCTCGGCGTGTGACAGGTTTCACACTCTTCTCCCCGCTCGCCCTTGTGACCTTCCTCGTCGTCGTCACTTTCGTGACATGCGTAACAGTTCGTTTTCAATTTCACTTTATCTTTATAGAAGGGCTCCTTGTGGCAGGCAGTGCACTTCGCACGTCTATGTTTTCCTTTTAAGGGGAACTCCGTATCGCGAGCATGGTCAAAAATCGACATCCCCCACTTGTCCGGTATGTGGCAGGTATCGCACTTCTTGCCACGCCGACCCTTGTGCCCCTTCTTGTTATCGTCCTTCTTGTGGCACGCGTAACACCTCTTCGGGGTGCCTTCGTGGCGCTCGTCGACATGACAGTCGTCACATTTCAAGAACAGGTGTCTCCCTTCTAAGGGAAAGTCTGTTTCGCTATGGTCGAAGCGAATTTCCTTCCAATTACTGTCTACATGACATTTCACACAGTCCTTGCCCTTCTTTCCCTTATGAGCATCATCACTATCTTTCTTGTGGCAGCCGTAGCAGGTAGACGGGGCATCACGGTACTTAAGCCTCGGCTTATGGCAGTCCTCGCACTTGACCTTTGGGTCGACATGCGCCCCTTCCAAAGGGTAGTCGGTCGAGTAGTGATCAAAGGTCTTTTTGTCGAAAGGCGCGATATTCATGTTTCGTCCCTGATGCTCGTCGTGACAGGGCTTACATCTGTTGTCTTCAAGGCGCCCGTGATATCCCCGTCCTGTAGCAATATCCTCCGCCACGTCCCTATGGTCGTGACAATCCAGGCACAAATCGGGCTGAGCCTCTTTTTTAAAATACACGTGACAATTAAGGCACTCCTTTTCAAGCTCCGCATGTCCCTTAATAAGCTCGCCCGGCATGACCATTTTCTCTAAGGGACCAAAGTGGAACGCCGCCGTGGTCGAGGGCAAGCCGAGGAACATAGCTAGCCCGAAAAGCAATCTCGAAACACGCACTACGAACACGGCATTCAATCCGGCTAATACATATGCACAGCGAGAACATGAAACGCCCCCGATATTGCAAGCCAAAACAGCAAAGGGATATGGACAAGGTGCCATAAGGAAAAAAGCTGGGCGTAAGCGCTGCTTCGTGCCACCGATCGAACGGCTTCCAAATAGGTACGGGTGATCTTCTTTCCGTAGGCCAAACGCTTACGCGTTTTCCTCGAATCCCACCCTCTTTTCTGCGCCCGCTTTTTGATCGCACGTTTCAAATGCCGACACGCCGACAGGTAAGTCCGTTCAAAGCGGAACGGTAGTGTCAGAAAATGCCAGAGATTCAGCCACAAGCCTTTCGAAGGAATGAGCACTGAGGCCTCGAATTGGTCCAGATGCTCGTTTATAAGGGGGGCAAAATGGAATTTGGATCGCACATCCTCTGTGCTTATCCCCATTTTCTGTTTTAGCGCCAGCAGGGCCGCACGCCTGCTCTGGAGATCGTGACAGATTTTTGTATGCAGGTAACGGCCAGTGATGCCACTGAAAAACACCAACCACATAGACCAAAAGGCGAGCTGACCGTTAATGGATTGAAGGATAAACTTCGAATGTAAAAGGATAAGAACAGGCCCGACAATGCCGAGGACCATATGGGCGTAAAACCATTGTTTCATGTTTATCCAGGCATACAGGAAACGGATACGTTTGGCTGCGGTATAAAGCAGTGTGAACAGCATCGCCACACCGCCCACAAGCCCCAGGTTGTAGCCGAGGTCTGAGCCGGGCTTATAATCGTAATTGATAGCAAACCACCAGCTCGCTGTGCCCAATAGCGCGCAAACCAATAGAAAGTTTCTTAACGACGGATTGCGTCGCTTCCTGCCCGAAGCTATTAAACTACCGGTAGCTTGAGCGCGAAGGACCGCCTGTTGTTGACTCATGGGGAACTACCAGGAGCGCCTTCGCCGGCGGTTGCCTTCGCTAGCTCGGCCTCTATCAGTGTCCGGCGTGCATCGCCGGCGGGTAATGTAGTGATGAAATCCTGCCACAGCGTGATCGCCCGTTTTCGGTCGCCAAGTTTGATTAGAATTTGCCCCTGGTGTAAACGCGCCATATGAAGCACGGCTGGGCGTCTGCGCGTGCCTTCTTCAAACAGGTGAATCGCTTTTCGAAGATCGGCGGCGTCATCGTTTTCCATCAATGTGCTAGCACGAATAAAAGGAACACGGTCATCCCCGGGGAATCGCCGGTCCAACTTATCTAAGAGCTGAGTCGCCTTCTCACGTCGGTCAAGCTCGACGTAGGTCTGGGCAAGAAGAACCTGCAGGTCTGCGTCATCGGGATTAGCCGCTACCTTGGCCTCCAGCCCGGGAACGAGGTCGGCCAGGCTCGCGACGTTATTAGATGTGTCGGATATGGCCTGCGGTGTCGGCGCAGTAGTGCCGCCCATGGCGAAGTTCGCCTCGCCCGACCAACCCAGTCGTGGGCTCGGCTGCCGTGACAGGGCATCAAAAACGGGATCGCGCTTCTTAATAGCGGACTCACCGTCCAAATTTAGGGTGGCGGTAAGGACGGCAGCGGCAGCGAAACTGGTAACTAGCAGGATCATGGGAAGTCCTGAGATCCTTTTCCAACATATGTCCATTTTCCTTGCTCCACAAAGAAGTCGTGATCAGAAAATATAGCGATCGCCAGCCACTGCCGATAATGCGTTCCATCAAGATAAACCTCGTATATTTGCGCTTTTTAGCAAGAGCACAAGGGCCAGGCCTGACCAAAGGATGAAAATTGCTGACGGTTCGTACGTGTCAATATGTTGACCATGGTCATTCATGCTGATCTCCCTAATCATCGTCCTCGAGCCCGACCTCGGTCCAGTCGACGATACGGCTGGCCCGGTCTTGCAAGTGCCCGCTGGCCTCGACCACGTCACCGGCCATCACCATGTCAAAGAACTGCTCACGGGTGAGCATCTGTGTGTCATCGATGCCCTCGAATTCCCCCACCGGGCGCGTGTCGATGTCGATGCCGAGAATCACGATAATATACGGATCAGATATCGGCTTCTTCTCATCGACCGGCCCCTGTAGCTCGACCTCAAGATTGGGGATGTTCGGATTGAAATTTTTGACCTTGATTTCCCTCGCGATCACAGTAACGGTGGGTGTGCCGGTACTTGTGCGGCCGCGAACATCGACATGGTCGCCAACCTCGATATCAGTGAAGCTCTGAGCATCTCCTATGATCTTCGTCAGTTCATTGACGATGACGGTGATGTCATCGAGGCCCAGGCCCTGTAGCGTGAGGGTACCGGCCGACGAACCGGAGGAATCGCGCATCGCGACAACGGATTTGAGCTTGGCATTGTCGCGGAAGGACACCTCATCGGCGATGAGCACACGATCGACCAGGGCACCTTCGACCTCGAGCTTGGCGCCAAGCGCGATCTCGAAGGACTCGCCAGCCTCATACCGCGTGCCGGCAGTGGTCATTACCGGCTGAGTGCCAACCGTGAATGCTTTGACCGGGTTTAATGGATTGAGATCGGGGGCGGTAACAAAGCCTTCGATCTCTATCCTGTCCGCATTGTCCACCCCGATGTCATCCTCGAGCTCGACTTTGGTTGCCATCAACACGTCCTTGGTATCCAATAGGCCCTTGACTTCGACGAACTGATCGTTGGCGAGCCCGCCCAGCGGCAGCGCATTGGTCGATGAATAGTCCACCATCAGCGCATTGATCTGGAAGGTTTGCGGAACCACATCTAGTTTGCTGATGGTGCCCTTGACCTTCACCTCCTGGTTGCGATCAAACACATCGGCCTTGTTCTTGAGGTGGGTTGCTTGAATGACGCCCAGCTCATCGGTGAGACCACTGACTTCGACGAAATTGTCGAACGCCACGGCGTTGAAGCTGGTGTCCTGGTAGCCCGTGTTGTCGTCGATAATCACCCTCTGGTCCAGCACGACCAGCCGTTTTGTATTGGCATCGACGTCAATGACGTCGGTGACCGGTCCCCTAACTTTGCCCTTGAATCTGACTCGCAGCGCGGTACCGGAAGTGCCGTTTATCTCGCCTTCGACCGTGACCACCTGGCCAGTGGCTAGGTGTGCCAATACCGCTAAATCACCGACGCCCACGTCATCGCCTTCGACGATGATCCTGGCGTCGCTGGTGTCGAACTTAACACCATTGACCGAGACGCTGCCGATGGCTGTAATCGATCCGTTGCTGATACCGGTACCGGTAGAACCGCCTTCGGCGAGGTTCGAGTCTTCAGTGCCGCAGGAAACCAGAAAGATGACGCAAAACAGTGCGAGGGTGATCCGTCGTGAACCCATCGCTAGGCGCCTCCCTCGTAGGGTTCTTCGAAGTAATAGATACCGATACCGGCGCGGTTGCGGCCTTTGCCTTCGACCGACGGTGTCTCATCACGATCATGCTTGGCCAGCCAGCTGCCCCACATGTCGAGCATGGACTGCGCCTGGCTTGCCGATAACTCGCGAAATTCTGCCAGCACGTCATCGGGCAGGTTGTCGTACATCACCTTGCGCTGAAACCGCGGTTCACCGCTTTCCGTCAGGTTGTGAGCGATGGTCGACAGTAGGAAGGCCACGTCGGTGCCGAGGATATAGAGCTTTCCCGGCTCGCTGGCTTGTGGGATATAGCTGTGCACCACTAACCGCACGCGGCCGTCTTCGAGCCGTTCTACCGTGCCGGCCCGGGCCAGCTCATCCAGGATCGGGCGAACCAGCAGGTCGCCGCCGCGGCGCCGCACCAATTCGCTGAAGCTGGCGTCGCTGCCCTCTACCGGTAACACTCTCGGCCTTCCTTCACCGTCGAGGAAATCAGGCTCGCGCAACCAGGCGGCGATCACGCGCGCGGCACGATTGAGGTTTTGCGCGCTGGCTTTGTCCTCTTCTGGGCTCGGGAGCGCGCGCACCCGCACGACCTCGCGCCGCGATAAGCCTGTAATGACGGCGGCCCGTGAGATTGACTGCTTGCGCCCCGCGATACCGAACTCTTCCATGTTGGTCGCCACGTCCACATAGACCCACTTGACGAGATCGGCAAACGCCTGATATCCGACCCCGTGGTGCAGCAGCAGGCGCACTAAGCGGCGCAATATGCGCAGGATCGCCGTCGACAATGCTTGCCAGGGGGTGATACCCATTATTGGGAGATCCATTCCAAATTTGCCGGTTATTCACCGTTAACGCCCCCTTATTTTGGCAGCTCTTGGAACTGACTTCCCGAAAACTCGCTGCCGCTGTTCTCGTGCCGCTAGCCGTTAGTCGGGAGTCAGCGCTGCTAACGGCATGACCGCGGCCCTAAGTACGACGCTGGCGGGCGCAAGCCGGCCTGCGTTTGGCGACTGAGTGATCGGGTATGCATGCATGGTGTGACCCCGACAAGCGCTACGGCGACACGCGGCCGTTGTCGCACAGAGCGAAAATCCTGCATGCCTACACCAAACAGTATGGTGTCGGCGATAAGGCGAGTCAGGAAATAGCGGATAAACGCCACCTATTCGGCGATATGTGGATACGACTCATAGCGGGAGGCTACCGTCCGCGTTGTCGCCGCCGTTGACGGTTCAGGCCTTCGTACACCGGCTGCATACGCCAAGCCGGCAGCGCTAATAGGCGAATTTGCACCAATATGGAATACGGCATTTCCCTCCCACCAGATACAGGGTTTACCTACCTGTAGTACGGACTGGATCAGGTAGCTTACGTTTGGGCCCGTGTACGAACCCGAAATGGCCCGACTGCCAGGGCTGGTGCGCCGCAAGACTTCATATTGTTCGTTAGCTAGGGGGGACAGACCACTTGCCATGCTCGATCGATGCGAACCGACACTCGACACCGCAGCCGTGGATGAGCGTCTCGCGGCGCTGCTGATTGCGCGCGGCAAGCTGCGGGATACCGACTTGGCACGCGTTGCTCGCGTTCAGGCAGGACAACAACAGCGCGAACACCTGTCTCGCTTGATCGTTAAGCTCGGCATGGTTTCCGAGCGCGATACGGCGGAGGCGCTATCGGGTCTGCTTGAGCTGCCGTTAACACAAACTGTGGATTATCCCGACCTTAGCGTGTTGAACGGAGAGGTTTCAGCGCGTTTTCTCAAGGAAAACCTGGCGGTACCCATCGCCGAGGATGCGGACAAAGTGACGCTGGCGATGGCCGACCCGCAGGACCATTACGTCAGCGCTGCCTTTGGTCTCGCCTGCAGGAAGCCTGTCCTAGCATGGGTAGGGGTGCCGGCGGAGATCGAGGCGGCGATCGAGCGACTTTATGGCGACGGCAAGTCACGTATGGGCCAAATCCTCGAACAGGTCGACAGCAACGACGAAGTCGCCCCGGACGACGTAGAACAACTTAAGGATCTCGCGAGCGAAGCCCCCGTCATACGCTTGGTCAGTTTGATCATACAACGGGCCACCGATGCCGGTGCGTCGGATGTTCACATCGAGCCCTTCGAGAATCGCCTCAAGGTGCGCTATCGCATCGACGGTGTGTTGCAGGAAGCCGAGGCACCACCCGCGCATTTCACTGCCGCTGTCATCTCCCGCATCAAGATCATGGCAAACCTCAACATCGCCGAGCGCCGGCTGCCGCAGGATGGAAGGATCAGACTGCGGGCGCAGGGTAAGGAATTGGATGTGCGGGTATCGACGGTACCCACTATGCATGGCGAAAGCGTTGTCCTGCGATTGTTAAATCAAGAAAACGTTGCCTTAGATTTCTCGGAACTCGGCTTTGCTGACGACGATCTGCGGCGCTTTGCCGAGATTCTCACATTGCCGCATGGAATGATTCTTGTTACCGGCCCCACCGGCAGCGGCAAGACAACGACACTTTATACGGCGCTGCACAGACTGAATATCTCGGAGCGAAAGATCATCACCGTAGAGGATCCGGTTGAATACCAGCTTGAGGGTATCAACCAGATACAGGTCAAGCCGGCCATCGGTCTGACATTCGCGAGCGCGCTCCGATCCATCGTGCGACAGGATCCTGATGTCATTATGGTGGGTGAGATGCGTGATTTGGAAACGGCACGCATCTGCGTTCAGTCGGCACTCACAGGCCATCTGGTGCTGTCGACCTTGCACACCAATGACGCCGCAAGCAGCGTCACACGCCTGGTCGAGATGGGGGTGGAAGACTACCTGCTGACATCCACCCTTAATGCGGTCGTCGGCCAACGCTTGGTGCGCATACTGTGTGAAGATTGCCGCAGCGCCTACGAACCGTTGCGCGAAACCGTCGAGAAGACGGGGCTTGAACGCGTCACCTCCGGAGATACGCCCGTGCTCTACCGGGCGACAGGATGTGAGCAGTGTAACGAGACCGGATACCGTGGCCGCACCGCCGTACTGGAATTGATAGTGGTCACTGACGTTATCCGCCGGTTGGTGCTCCAGCGTGCCGATGCGGTTGCGATCCAGCGGGCGGCACGGGAGGAAGGGATGCGAACCATGTACGAGGATGGTTTGTGCAAAGCGTTGGCGGGGACGACCACGATAGAGGAAGTGATGCGCGTAACACATGAGGGCTAAGGTGAATGGCACTTTACCGCTACAAGGCCGTGACCACAGATGGTGAGCTGCTGCAAGGTGAGATGGAAGGGTCCGACCAGGCCGCCATCATCGCTCAGATCCAGAGCTCCGGATATATCCCCATCCGTGCTACGCCAGTCGGCGTTCAACATTTCGGATTTCCTTTCCAACGCAAGCTGTTGTATCCACGCCGCATCGCGCGGCGAGAGCTCGCGGTTTTTACCCAAGAGCTTTCATCGTTACTTCACGCCGGCTTGCCGTTGGATCGTGCCCTCCAGATCATGATCGACGTTGCCGATGACAATCACGTGCGCAGCCTCACCAGCAGCATCCAGGAAGCGGTTCGTGGTGGTGCCGCGTTTTCCGATGCACTAGAGACGCACAAAGGCATATTTTCGCGGTTCTATGTGAACATGGTGCGCGCCTCAGAGGCGGGCGGAACGCTGGATCTGGGTTTAGCTCGTCTCGTCGAGTACCTGGAACGCGCTCGGGCGCTCAAAGAGAGCGTACTTTCGGCGCTGATCTATCCGAGCATCCTGGTTACGGTTTCTGGCGTATCCCTGCTGATCATCCTGACCTACGTCGTGCCGCAGTTTACACAGCTTTTTGCCGAGGCGGGGCGCGCCCTGCCTTTATCCACCCAGGTCGTGGTGAACACGGCGGCGCTGTTAAGAGATTACTGGTGGTTGTTGGTATTGGCGGTGATGACGCTAGCACTCTATGTCCGCTGGCAGCTTGCCACGCCGTGGGGCCGTTACCGATGGGATCGCCTGCTGCTGCGTCTGCCCATGGTTGGTGAGTTAATAAAAAGAATGGACATGGCGCGCTTCAGCCGCAGCCTGGGAACATTGCTCGCTAGCGGCATACCGCTGCTAGCTGGCTTGTCGATCGTCAAAGATATTCTGTCTAATCGTGTGTTGTCTGACACTTTGGACGTTGCGGCTGACACGCTGAAGGCCGGGCGCAGCCTGGCTGAACAGCTGATGTCAACCGGGCTATTTCCGGCGCTGGGGCTGCAGATGATTAAGGTTGGCGAGGAAACCGGGCGGCTTGACGAGATGCTGCTTCGCGTCGCTGATATTTATGATCGGGAAGTGACAACTGCGATTCAGCGGATGCTGGCCCTGCTTGAACCCATCCTCATTGTCGGATTGGGGTTGCTTATTGCCGGCATCATTATGTCGATTCTGGTCGCTATTGTCAGTGTTAACGAGCTTCCGCTGTAGCAAAGGACTAGCGAGGGGAGAATGGGTTATGCAATGGTTTGAAGATTTGGAGTGCGCTAATAATAGGTATCGTGCGGCACGCGGCTTCACCCTGCTCGAGCTCTTGGTGGTTATGGTCATTCTGGGCCTGCTGGCTGGACTGGTCGGTCCGCAGGTTATGAAACATGTGGGCGCATCGAAGACCAAGACCGCGCGTTTACAGATCGAGGAGTTGAGTACGGCGCTTGACGTGTATCGATTGGAGACCGGTCAGTATCCAAGTAGTGACGAGGGTCTTGAGGTCCTGATACAGAAGCCTGCCAACAGCGATAAGTGGAACGGCCCGTATCTCAGGAAACGTGTATTACCAAAAGACCCATGGGGTCAGGCGTACCGCTACCGGTCACCGGGAGAAAACGGCGGATACGATCTGTACTCCCTGGGGGCTGATAGTACGGAAGGTGGCAATGGAGAGAACACCGATGTCGTGAGTTGGCGCTAGCGTATCGCAAAATTGAGGACTGGCATTGCAATACAGGTCCTGCACAGAAACAGGTGGTTTGTGCCACAGCATCGATGGGGGATTTACCCTGTTGGAATTGCTCGTCGTGCTGGTGATCGCGGCGTCCATCGTGACGTTGGCATTGCCCCAGTTCTCCAACGCCATGACCGTGGTCGAACTGAAAAACGATACCCGCAAGCTTGCCTCAACCCTGCGACACGCCCGCAGTCAAGCGATCGCCCGACGGCAAGAGGTGGCCGTGATCCTCGACGTTCAGCAGCGTACCTACCGGACGAGCGGGTTGAAGGACATTCACCGGTTGTCGTCGGCCCTGAACTTAAAGCTGCTGACGGCTGAGTCTGAGCTCTCGAGTGACAAAGTGGGCGCCGTCCGCTTCTTTGCCGATGGCAGTTCGACGGGGGGGCGGATTACCCTCGCGGCCAACGGGCACGCCTACTTTGTCGATGTGAACTGGCTTACGGGCACAGTGGTGATCCATGATTAGGCGGTCTTGCAACATCAGCAACTGCGCCGGGTTTTCGCTGCTCGAGGTAGTCGTTGCGTTTGCGATTCTGGCGCTGGCAGGTGCGTTGGAAGGTACGGGGTAGCCATGTCTTACATACTTGAGGCGCTTCAGAAGGCACAAGACCAACATGAACTCAGCCGTACGCTGGGGCCAGCCGAAGGCGAAGCCCGACCAGCGCCGGTACGATCGCGCATGGGGTCAATGGTTATCGGATTGGGGCTGATAGTAACGCTGGCGGGGCCAGCCCTTTGGTGGTACATCGACAGCGCGAACTCCGCCGTCGGTCTACCGGCAGCAGAAGAACCGGTGGCGACGATGACGCCAGCGCCCAAGAAGGCCGAAGCGGTGGCGAACAAGCAGGCAGAAACCGCGACACGAACAAAAACGGCACTGCCGGTAAAGTTACTAGCGGCTAGACCGGCAGTGGGCGAATTGAAAGAGCAGGCGCGAATTCTCGCTTCTAATAAAACTACACGCAACAGCGCGACCCACCCTAGCGAGACGGTTAACGCGACCAAGAAACCGGTCGCCAAGGCGCGGATGCCAGCTGTCGAAGCGCCTGTTAGTGATCCAAATAACCAGCCGGTCGACGGGGGTGCGGTGCGGTTCCGACGGCAAATGCCTGACGATTTTCGAGCTGATAGCCCAGATATGGTCGCCGAACTGAAAAACGATACCCGCAAGCTTGCCTCAACCCTGCGACACGCCCGCAGTCAAGCGATTGCCCGACGGCAAGAGGTGGCCGTGATCCTCGACGTCCAGCAGCGTACGTACCGGACGAGCGGGTTGAAGGACATTCACCGGTTGTCGTCGGCCCTGAACTTAAAGCTGCTGACGGCTGAGTCTGAGCTCTCGAGTGACAAAGTGGGCGCCGTCCGCTTCTTTGCCGATGGCAGTT
>Ga0224508_10003962_pt1 | contig 12190 bp, 9 predicted proteins | sample SF_Jan12_sed_USG_4_FD_170157 | JGI IMG/M metagenome (GOLD analysis project Ga0224508, IMG submission 170157) | Sediment microbial communities from San Francisco Bay, California, United States - SF_Jan12_sed_USGS_21 | ecosystem: Environmental > Aquatic > Marine > Sediment | place: USA: California...
CGATCAAATAGTAGATGATTTATGGTACTAAGCAAATCATTATACCGCAGCTGATACATACTGAAAAAGAGCTCATTGATGTTGGGATATTGCTTAATCCATTTGCTAACTAATTCAGCCGGTAACAGCAAAGCCGTAGTGGGTTCCTCTGCTATAGCCCAAATCCGACTTGGTTCATTGCGTAAACAGGCGGCAAAAGACATAATGCAGGTTTGATCCAGCTCGATGTAGTAAACCAAGAACTCCTTGTCTTCATATTTAGTAATGACTTTAATTAGTCCTTCGAGGACCAACGGAATCACCTTGACGTGCTGACCTTCCTTCAAAAGCACAGCATCGCGCTGAAATTCGTGCACTACACTTGTTTTTTCAATTTCATCGATCAGGTCCCGACCTAGGTGTCCAAAATGTCGTTCCAAATGCTGACGTGATTCTACCATGTATCCGCAAGGTTTCATATTTTCAAAGGGGTAAGAATGATTTGTATCACTCCCCAATAAAACAATGGCCATGAAATACTTCAGCAAAGATTTTATTCAGTTCTTCAAGGATCTTTCCGCCAACAATAATCGGGATTGGTTTAAGGAAAACAAGGCGAGATTTGATAATTCCGTTCAAGATCCTTTTAACGCCTTTGTTCAGGACATGTTACACAAGATGACAAAGAACAATCCGGCTCTGGAACATATACAAGCTAAGGACTGCATCTTTCGGATTTATCGTGATACTCGATTTAGTAAAGACAAGACTCCCTATAAAACACATATGTCAGCTCTAATCGGACCAGGAGGGAGAAAGGACAAAACTCATCCGGGAATGTACATTCAGCTGTCTGCCGAAGATGCCAGATTATATAGCGGTGCTCACATGCTGGATAAGGATCAGTTACAAGCAATAAGAATGGCTATCTCTAGAGATCTCAAGGGATTTTCGAAGGCGATCGGCGGCAAGAAGTTTAAAGATACTTTTGGTGAAATTCAGGGTGAAAAAAACAAGAGGCTGAATCCTCCCTTTGCCGAGTTAGCTGAGAAACAGCCCTTGCTGTTCAACAAATCATTCTACTATTACAAGAAGTGGCCTGCAAATCAGACTTTGAAAGACAGTTTTGCCAAAGACTTGACAGATGCATATAAAGCAGCAAAACCTGTCAATGACTTTCTCTTTCGTGCCCTGGCCTGATCACTTGTCTGCTCGATAAGTCAATTTCGCCTGTCCTAACCAGACACAGACAATATCCTTTGAGGTAGGACTCAAATGCGACCGGATCAGCAAGTCCCCATTCGCATCTACCATGAAGTCTCTTTCGAGGAGACTATCGGCCTGGAATTTTGTGATCTCCTGATCGTCCTCGGATGTCACGGTAATAGTGATTTGCTGGTTGGGACAAATAGAATAGTCGCTTACGATCAACTGGGCAAATCCATCGCCCGGTGCCGGCACTCGAACTGTAGTGTCTCCTGTATGTTCTGCACCCAAAATCCAGCTGATCTCCACCACCTCCGGATCATCAATGTCATCTTTGGAACAGCTAGCCATGGCAAAAAGGCCGAGTATGAGCATGTATTTCATCCACATTTTGCTTTTGAACTGATTCTATATATATAGACGGACAAATACAGGTAAATCGTTTGTTGTTAACAAAGATTTAATTTGTCCGGCTCACAGGATCATTAATTACCGATGAACTTCCGCAATCTCTGAACACGTATGGCCCCTTACTCGCTAACTCGATTCACTTCGGCCATTAATCCAAAGCGGTGCGATGTCGGGTTTTTATTTCGATCACTCCATTCGCACCCAATGATCCATATGGAATAAGGTCAAATGTGCTTTTCAGCACTCTGATAGAGGCCACGTTCGCCATGTTAACCGAACGATTAGCATGAGCGTATCTATTTCCCAGCGGAAAACCGTCCACTACGTACAATGGCTCAGAATTAACTCCGCTCACTCCCTTGCGAACGATGATCTTAGTACTTGCCCCGTATCCGCTTACAATAAGTCCGCTACTTGCACGGAGGGCATCAGCCAGATTTGAGTATTTGGACAAGTGGTCTGTGGTTCTAGCATGTTGATTACTAACCATCCTATGTGATGATTGACAGCTCATCAATAGAGCCGAGCCAATAAGAATTCCCCATACTGCTTTCATAGTCTGCCTTTTTAATGGTTCAACAATAGAGATAGAGGTGAGCTTACGAGAAATAGAGCAACTGTTGAGATTGAGTCGCTAAGGCAGAACCATTAATAAGGAGGGCTTACTTATGAAAAGATGAAAGTAATATAGGTAAAAATTTGCGAGGAATCAACTGCAGATAATGGGCATTCAAAGCTAGCATTGGTGATTAATTTGTAAATTAAGAAGCAATACCAGAAGATGCTAACTGCAATATTTTACCCTCACATAATTATCTGTTCTCTATCGCTATCCTTTGTCTGCAGCGGATCAACTAAGAGAGATGACACTACAATGCGAAAGCAGCCGGATCAGATGTATTGGGCGACAGATTTCACAAGGGAAAATGAGTTCACCTCCGGTATCGAAGGACCTGCAGTAGATCAGAAGGGTAATATTTATGCCGTGAATTTCGGTGAACAAGGGACGATCGGCATTGTCAATCCGCATGGCCAGAGCAAACTTTTTGTACATCTACCCGAAGGTAGTACGGGCAATGGCATACGAATGGGTCCCACTGGCCACCTGTATATTGCTGATTACACGGGTCACAATGTCTTGAAAATTGATGTGGAAAGCAAGAAGGTGGATGTGCACGCACATAATGATGAGATGAATCAGCCAAATGACTTGGCCATTACCACCAGCGGATTTTTATTTGCCAGTGATCCCAATTGGAATGAGTCCACAGGGCAACTCTGGCGAATCAATCCGGATGGTTCCACCCAATTGCTGGAGAGCAATATGGGTACTACAAATGGAATAGAGGTAAGTCCTGACGAAAAAACACTGTATGTGAATGAGAGTGTCCAACGCAAGGTATGGGCTTATGATCTAAGCGCCCAAGGAGATATTACCAACAAGAGACTGCTTCACCAATTTGAAGATCATGGAATGGACGGAATGCGTTGTGACAAAAATGGAAACTTGTATGTCACACGATATGGAAAAGGCACCGTGGCTATTTTATCACCCAACGGTACATTTCTTAGGGAAGTTGCTATGAAAGGGAAGAAGACTTCAAATATTGCGTTTGGCGGACTGGATGGACAGACTGCTTACATAACTTTGCAGGACCGTGGATGTTTTGAGGTATTTCGTACAGAGTACGCGGGTAGATCCTTTAAAATGTGGAATGAAAAAGAATAGCATATGATGAATCAGTCAATGTTCAAAGAGATATTAGTATTGATGTTTGCTCTTTTACCTACTATGTTGGTATCTCAGCAGATCGATTTATTGATCAAGGGTGGCCATGTTATTGATCCAAAAAATGGGAGAGATGCGGTGATGGACGTGGCCATAGAGGATGGAAAAATTTTTGAAATAGCAGACCAGATTGACCCAGCACGTGCATTCGAGGTGGTCGATGCCACTGGATTGTATGTAGTGCCAGGTCTGATCGACATCCATTCGCACAATTTTTTCGGCACTGAAACTGATGCTTACCTGAGTAATAGCTTTCAAGCGCTGCCACCCGACGGATTTAGTTTTAGAGCTGGTGTCACGACAATCGTGGATGTAGGAGGCGCAGGCTGGCGAAACTTCAAGACTTTCAAGAGACAGACGATCGACGGTTCAAAAACCCGTGTGCTTGCCTTTTTGAATATCGTGGGGTCGGGAATGAAGGGTGGGGCCATTGAGCAAAACCTGGCGGACATGGACGCTAAACTGACGGCCATGGAGGCACTGCAATATCCTGATATCGTTGTGGGTGTCAAGCTTGCACACTATTATGGACCGGAATGGATGCCGACCGAAAAAGCAGTTGAAGCAGGACGAATTGCTGATATCCCCGTCATGGTCGACTTTGGCGGATATGAAGATCCCCTGGCTTTGGACACGTTGTTTCTGCACAAGTTGAGACCTGGAGACATATTTACACACTGCTATGCAAGCGTCACGGGACGGGTTCCCATAGTGGATGAACGGCGCAAACTTCGTCCTTTTGTCCTCGAAGCGCAAGAACGTGGACTCATCTTCGATGTAGGACATGGTGGAGGCAGCTTTCGTTGGGATCAGGCGATTCCGGCTGTACGGCAGGGGTTGAAACCAAATACAATTAGCACCGATCTTCATACAGGTAGTATGAACGGAGGCATGAAGGACATGATCAATGTCATGTCGAAATTTCTCAATATTGGTCTGACGATTCAGGAGGTAATTGAGCGCAGCACATGGAATGCTGCCCAGGTGATAAAACGAACAGACTTAGGTCATTTGGATATTGGTGCGGGAGCTGATGTGGCTATATTAGGACTCCATGAGGGTGATTTCGGATTTGTTGATGTTCGAGGTTGGAGACTTGACGGAGACAAAAAGTTGGTTTGTGAGTTGACTCTTCGCGATGGAGCGGTCGTCTGGGATCTCAACGGCATTTCGAGTCCTGTTTGGGAAGAATAATAGAATTGATGCAAATAAACAAGGTGATCTTGGAAAATATATCAGTAGCGAGAAATCCAGGAAAAGATCTCGCTTATTGAAACAAAGGGTAAAAAATTAATCTCAATAATTCAATTAATTGTAATGAAATCAACTACAAACAGACGAAATGCATTCAAGCGATTTGGTGCAGGCATAGCCGCATTATTTGGGATAGGATCGATGGGAGCAATGGGCCAAGGTGTTTCCAAGGGTAAGCGACGAGTAGGAAAGGTGATCTATGATCAGGACGTCCCTCTATTCTCCGGTGCCGTCGCTCACGGCAACCTACTCTTTATCGCCGGGAAAGGTGCACACTTTGAAGGGGACATCAGTTCACATACCGACCATGTATTGAATGAATTAGAGAAAGAGCTGAAAAAGAACGGTTCGTCTATGGACAAGGTCGTGAAAGTAAATGTTTACCTGCACGACCTACAGGATTATCATGGAATGAATGCGGTTTATCGCGGTCGCTTCGGTGCCAATCCTCCGGTGCGAACAACAGTAGCTACATATGGTGGTGTACCAGGTGACTCATTAGTGGAAATCGATTGTATTGCAGCACTGGATTAGATCGCCGAAGTAGCGGTTTTTATTCTCTTACTTCATCTCTAGGGAGGAAGAAGATCTTCTTTCTTACATAAAAAAAAGGTCATGATCAATCGTAGACAACTTCTAAAACAACTTTCAGCTATTCCTATTGTAGGCAGTGCTCTGGCAGCAAGTCCTTTTGCAAAAGTCGGTACTATTAAGCCTTTGCCAGGTCGTCGGGATTATTTCAAAGAGTTGGGAGTACGTACCTTCATAAATGCGGCAGGAACCTACACAGCTATGACAGGATGCCTGATGCCTCGCGAGGTGATCAGTGCGATCCAATATGCTTCCAATCAATATGTCAACCTGGATGATTTACAAGATAAGGTAGGAGAGCGCATAGCTGAACTGGTCCACTGTGAATATGCGACAGTAACAGCAGGTGCTTTTTCAGCAATTACCTTGGGCACGGCAGGTGTCTTAACCGGACGGGATGCTGAAAAGGCAGCTCGTCTTCCCAATGATCTGACTGGTATGAAATCAGAAGTGATCTTGCAGAAGAAGCATCACATCGGCTATACTCATGCTATTCGGAACACCGGTGTAAAATTAGTTTTGGTAGAAACTGCCAAGGAATTGCGGAAAGCGATCAATGATCAGACGGCCATGCTTTGGTTCTTAAATTACAATGCCAATGAAGGTGAGATTGGCTACGAAGAGTTTGTTGCGATTGGGAAAGAGCATGGAATCCCAACTATGAATGACTGTGCCGCTGATGTGCCACCAGTTGAAAACTTGTGGAAATATACGGAGATGGGTTTTGATCTGGTCTGCTTCTCTGGTGGGAAAGGAATCCGGGGTCCACAAAGTGCTGGCCTCTTGCTTGGTCGTCGGGATTTGATCGAGGCAGCTCGAATGAGTGCAGCCCCACGAGGAGATACCGTAGGCCGGGGCATGAAAGTCAACAAGGAAGAGATTCTTGGTATGCTCATCGCCCTGGAACTGTACTTAGGAAAAGACCACAAAGCAGAATGGAAGACATGGGATGAGCAGATTCAACACATTGCCAATGCAGCGGCTTCTGTAGATGGCGTAGAGGCGGAGATTCATGTACCGGATATAGCCAATCATGTGCCATCTCTTAAACTAAGCTGGGACCAAACCAAGGTTAAGATCAGTCCACCTGATTTTCGCGATAAGCTAACCATGGGGCATCCATCTATTCAAACAGTCGGAAGCCAAGAACATGTCGGCATCACCACCTGGATGATGAATCCTGGTGAGGAACGGATAGTGGCGAGAAGAATCAAAGAAGTGTTAAGCGAGAAGGCAACTTGAATACGGTGGAAGGAGATCACACTTTTTCATTAGGCCAGGCTACCAGTTCTCCAGTCGCCTTATGAGATGGCATCTGCGCTTCCACACTCTGCAGAAATTGCGTCAGAGTGTCTGCCAACTCCTGGGCTGTCTTTGTTTCAACCGGGAAGAGATTGGTAATCTCTCCAATGTCGTCTTGCAAATTAAATAACTCAAATTGTTCACTCCGATGATAATAGATTAGTTTCCATGGACCCTTACGCACTGCACTAAAGGCCCCAATGCCAGGGCCCGATGGACCCCACTCGTTCGGATAGTGCCAATAAAGGGCACGCTCACTATTCATATCCTGCCCATGAAGCAGTGGGACAAAACTGATTCCATCGACCACCTGCAAAGTCTCATAACTTCCAATCCCTGCCATTTCCAAAATTGTGGGGAAGAAATCTTCTATTATCAAGTAGTTATCATTAATTGAGCCTGGAGCCGTGGTTCCTGGCCATTTTACCAACATAGGTTCACGAATACCGCCTTCATGAATGGATCCCTTGCCACTTGAAAGAGGCAAGTTGTGTGTATGTGGTGACCCTCCTCTCGCGTGAGCGCTGAGCCCGCCGTTGTCTGAAATAAACAGTATTATGGTATTATCCGCTAGCCCGTTATCATCCAGGTAATTCATCAAATCGCCTAAGCTTTTATCCATTCCTTCTACCATTGAGGCATATCGCGCTTCAATCGTATCCAAACCTTGATCCAAGTAGAACTGGTAAAATCGGGTATCAGCCATAATGGGTGTGTGCACTGTGTAGTGCGACATATATAAATAGAAGGATTGATCATTATCGACAGCCTGATCCATCGCTAATATTGCTTCGAGGGTCAGCGCTTCAGTCAGATTGATATCCTGCCCATGATATTTATCCAAACCTGGTACCGGCCACGGTGTGTCTTTAAATGGGATAGTATTTCCGAAATTCTCTATACCCCAATAGCTTTTGGGCGCCCCAGCTGCGTGACCACCTATGTTGATGTCAAAACCCAGATTACGAGGATCTTCCCCGGGGGTACCGATGGCACCAAGGTGAGCTTTGCCAACATGGATAGTGAGGTACCCTGCATCTTGCAGCAAAGTAGGAAAAGCAATGGCATGGGTCGCCATGTTGATCGCTGAGTCTTGGCATAGTCCATTTACATTCCATTTAGGAAAAATCAAGGACTTGTGATCAGTCTCCATAGGTTGAAGCTTATCTTTGTGGAGTGTCCAATTCGTGACTCTATGCCTTGCCGCATTCATACCCGTCATCAAACTGATACGGGTAGGAGAGCATACAGGTGTGGCATAAGCTTGCGTAAACTTCATGCCCTGCATGGCTAATCTCTCCATGTTGGGAGTTCGGTATCGATCGTTAAAGGGCGTGCTCTGATGCCAAAAGGGCACCGAAGTGTCTTGCCATCCCATGTCATCGACAAGAAAAAGTATGATGTTAGGTTTGCCTGAATCGACATGTGTCGGTTGATGACAGCTGCTTAGGAGGATCACAAGGAGAAGAGTAATTTGATATTGCATGTTGATGAAAGCTGGACACCTTTTGAAAAATATCGAGAATGGCGGTAATTTAGGCAGTAAAGTAATCGAAATAGTAACAATGTTGAAATCAATTCAAAATATCACTTGTCGTTTTCTCTTGTGTCTAACAGTTGTTGCTGCCCAATCACCCCAGCTATCAGCGCAAATGAAAGCGTTAATTACCGAGTCTACGGTTTCTCTGCAAACTTACCCGTTCTCCGATCCTGATCCTGTTCCGATCCTTTCTTCAAACACGAAGATCTATCCCTACTTCAAATATGAGGGTTATAGTCACGAGGCTTCCCCGCAGGATTGGACTGTAGTAACATTGGAGAATGATTACATCGAGGTTTCCGTTCTACCCCAGGTGGGTGGAAAAGTTTGGGGCGCAATTGAAAAATCGACAGGAGAAGAATTTATTTACCGTAATGAAGTGATGAAGTTTCGTAATATTTCCATGAGAGGACCGTGGACATCCGGTGGCATCGAATTTAATTTCGGTATTATCGGTCATCACCCATCTACGGCGACACCGGTAGATTACAAGTTGAGGGAGAACGATGATGGTAGTGTGAGCTGCATTGTAGGCAATATTGATCTCCCCTCTCGAACTCAGTGGCGCGTAGAGATTCGATTGCCGGCAGACAAAGCATACTTTGAAACCAGAGTCATTTGGTATAACCCCACACCACTCACACAGTCCTACTATAATTGGATGACAGCAGCAGCCTTTGCTCAAGAGGATCTGGTATTTTACTGCCCGGGTGACCAGTACCTATCTCATCCGGGTCAAGCTTTTCCATGGCCTCTGGATGAGGCGGGAAGGGACATCAGCCGGTATCATCAAAATGATTTTGGACCTAGCAAATCTTACCATGTAGTTGGAGTGTATGACGATTTTTTTGGAGGGTATTTCGAAAAGGAAGGATATGGCTTTGGTCATTGGTCTCCTTATGAAGAAATGCCTGGACAAAAATTGTGGTTGTGGGCGCTTTCACGCTCTGGGGGGATTTGGGAAGACCTGCTTACGGACACGGATGGACAATACATTGAGTTTCAGGCTGGTCGTTTATTCGATCAATTCTCACCGGGGAAAGAAAAAACCGTGCTGTCTCAGGCAGCATTTGAACCAGGGCAGGTAGATATCTGGCGGGAAATTTGGTTCCCGGTAAAAGAAATTGGTGGCATGTCCGAGGTTTCTGCCAAAGCTGTCCTTCATGTGGCGAAAACGGACAGCGGCATAGACATAGGCTTGAATGCACTGCAGAAAGATTCAGGTATGCTACAAGTAACTCAGGACGGCCTCATCCTGTATGAAGAGAAGATATCCATGCGTCCCATGGACGTCTATAGGAAGAGCATCACTTGTGAGTGTACGGACAATTTCGAAATCCGGATTGATCAAATGGATTTGCATTATCGCTCTAATCCTGACAAAAAGGAGGTTGACAGGCCATTTGATCCTGATCCCAATTACGATGCGGAATCAAGACATACCAACAGGACTTATCGTCGGGGGTGGGAGGCCTTAAAATATCGCGAATTTGACGATGCCGCGACTTTATGGTCCAAATGCCTGGAAGAAGATCCATTTCATAAAGATGCCTTGATTGGTATGGCAGAGCTAAGTATCCGTTGGGCTCAATATGAAGAGGGCATAGGCCTGATAAAAAAGGCGCTCCGGTTGGACACCTATGATCCACACGCTAATTATATAGCAGCTGAACTGTACCATGCCTCCGGGGCCTTTGAGGATGCCCTAGAATGCTACGGATGGGCTGCCAGGTCGACCATGTACCGGGCTGATGCTTATGCCCGGATCGCAAACATATATCTGCGTCGGTTGGCTTACGACCAAGCACAGCGTTATGCCAGAAATGCCCTGGATTTCAATCGGTTTCATCTCGGGGCTCGGCAGATATTGGCAGTACTTGCCCGGGCCAGAGGAAATACTATTTCCGCTGTACAGCAGCTTGCCACTATGCTTACTATCGATCCCCTCAACCATTTTGCTCATTTTGAGCAATTTCTGATTTCTCCCTCCGAGGCTATGCGAGATAAAGTACAGAAATCGCATCGCAGCGAGTTTCCGTATCAGACGTACCTGGAATTAGCGATTTCCTATTATCGCATGGGGAGGGGAGAAGATGCGCTAGTGGTTTTAGATTTGGCTCCCCAACATCCATTGGTCGACCTCTGGTGGTCTTATGTTCAGCGAGACACTTTGGATCCAACCGAAAGCAATTACTTTACCCAATTATCTAGCCTCCCGGTTGAGCGGGTCTTCCCCTACCGTACCGAAACATTAGCTGTGCTGGAATGGGCTGATCAGTTTTCAGACGGTTGGAAAACCACTTATTATCTCGCACTTAATTATTGGGGTATAGGGCGAAAGGCTAAAGCACTTGGCCTGGTTAGAGCTTTGGGTAACCGCCCTGAATATGCACCCTTTTATCTGACTCGTGCGAAGCTGGCCCAAGCCAATGGAGAGCATGAAATTCTCGCAGACCTTACCAAAGCACACGAACTAGATGCTGAAGACTGGAGAACCTGGAAAGCGCTGATTCAGTATCATCAGGAAAATGAAGAACATGTACAAATGCTGAACCTGACTGAATCTGCAATACGAAAGTTCCCAACTAACTATAATCTCGGCATGGATCATGCCAGTGCACTCTTGAGCAATGGTCAGCCAGCAGAATCCATCCGGGTGCTAAATGAGCTCAATGTGTTACCCTTCGAAGGAGCTTATGGAGGAAGAAGCCTCTGGGAGCAAGCACATCATGTGCAGGCACTTATGCTGATTGAGATTAGAGACCTCGAATCTGCTATTGCAGTATGCGAGGAAGGTAAAACCTGGCCTGAAAATCTGGGAGTAGGTATGCCTTTTGAACCTGATAGTCGTGTTGCTGATTACATATTGGCTCATTGTTACAGCCAAAAGAATATGAACCAGATGAAAGACCAGGTTGCAGCACAAATAATTGATTTCACGAAGGCCAGATGGCATTCACCCAATCCTAATCATGTTTTGGGTCTGGCTATGATTGAAAAGCAGGAGGGCCGACAGGCAGCGTTGACACTCATGGATCAAGTCGATGATGAGGCAGCACAACATAATGTTTACCGCTGGTTACGAGCTTATCTTTTGAATGATGCATCGGTCTTGTTAGCACTGGAACAGGAAGGTGACCTCGGTATATCTGCTCAAGCTTTAGATCTTGTTAAGCAATCCTTGGCTTTGGACTAATTCTTTGTTCGTGCGAGCAACAAATTGTCAGCTAGCCGCCGGTATTATCTTCCTCTTGGCAGGTCTGTCAGTCGGTGCATGTAACGTATCGGAAGCGGAAATTATCGCGGACGTTGTGGTTATTGGGGGTGGAACAGGGGGAGTCGCAGCAGGTATCGCAGCGGCAAGGGCAGATGTAAAGACATTAATCGTCGAGGAAACGCCATGGCTGGGAGGTATGCTAACCTCGGCGGGGGTCAGTGCTACCGATGGAAATCATTGGATGCCTGCAGGTATTTGGGGTGAGTTTCGCCAACGAGTATGGGATCACTATGGAGGAGCAGATTCTGTGGCTACAGGTTGGGTCAGTCTCACGCATTTTGAGCCACATGTGGGTGCAAACATCTTTGCCAAGATGGCCAGTGAGGAATCGAACCTAACTATCAAGTTCAATACCAAACTTAATTCACTGCGTAAGCTGGAAAGGGGATGGGAGCTCCGTATTGAGGATGTGGATTCTTCTTATTTGATTCGAGCGATCATCTTGATCGATGCCACGGACCTGGGTGATGTTGCCGCTGCAGCGGGATGCACGTACGATTTGGGTATGGACTCGCGAATATCCTCTGGTGAATCCAACGCTATGGATGAGGGTAATGATATTATTCAAGACATGATCTACACCGCAATCTTGAAGGACTATGCTTCAGGTGATACACATATCTTGGATGAACCACTGGGATATGATCCAGGTCCATTCTGGTGTGCTTGTCAAACCACCTGTCATGACAGCTCTGTGCAAACACATCCATGCACCACCATGCTGACTTATGCCAAATTACCACGGGAAAAGTACTTGATTAACTGGCCGATTCACGGCAATGATTTTTACGCCAATATGGTAGAGATGAACTCCACTGATAGAGCAGAGGTGTATCAACAG
>Ga0224508_10003963_pt1 | contig 12188 bp, 14 predicted proteins | sample SF_Jan12_sed_USG_4_FD_170157 | JGI IMG/M metagenome (GOLD analysis project Ga0224508, IMG submission 170157) | Sediment microbial communities from San Francisco Bay, California, United States - SF_Jan12_sed_USGS_21 | ecosystem: Environmental > Aquatic > Marine > Sediment | place: USA...
GGGGTTTCGCATCACCAATCCTATCGGTAATCGACGTTCTCGAATGGGCTCTTCGGATGCCGCCGTACACTGAGGGGAGTGATGAACACGCAGAAGTCAGGCTCCTCGTGAATCGACGCGATGTGGGATCGGGCCTGGAAATATCCATTGTGGTGCCGTGTTTCCGGAGCGGCGCCTGGCTCGAGTCGCTTGTCGATCGCGTCGTCGATGCAATGGAACCGCTCGGCCGTGCATACGAGGTGATCCTCGTGAACGACGCATCGCCGGATGACGTCACCTGGCCTACGATCCGCAAGCTCGCTGCCACGCATTCCCACGTCGTGGGTGTCGATCTCATGGGCAATGTCGGGCAATTCCGTGCGCTGCTCTGCGGCATGGATTCCGCGGCCGGTCAGCTCGTTGTGACAATGGACGACGATCTGCAGAATCCACCCGAGGAGATCCCGACTCTCATCGCCGCCATCGACGCCGACGCCGAACTCCAAGCCGTGATCGGCTCCTATCGCCAGAAACGACACTCGTGGTTTCGCAATCTGGGGACGCGGCTCGTGGCCAGGATCTACCGAAACGCTTATGGCAAGCCCGAGGGCTTGCAGACGACCAGCTTCCGGATTCTTCGCCGACCGCTCGTTGACGCCGTCTTAGCGCACCAGACGGTCAGGCCGGTCATCGGCGCCCTGATCCTCCAATCGACGAGCCGCATCGCCAACGTTGAAGTGGAGCACCATCCTCGTGCAGAAGGCGGTTCTGGGTGGAGAATGGGCCGGCTGGTGGGTGCTGCGATCGATAACACGGTCAACGCGTCCACGGCACCGCTCCGTTTCGTCAGCCTGGCCGGCATCGTCATCGCCGTGATCTCGTTCGTGCTCGCCGCGTGGTATTTCGTGCGCGGCCTGCTCGGCGACATCTCGGTTGCCGGTTTCCCGACGACGGTGGTGCTGATCGTGTTCTTCGGCGGCTCCATTCTGGCCGCGATCGGTCTCCTGGGTGAGTACGTGATTCGCATAGTCAGCGAGGTGACGGGCCAACCTCGCTATGTGGTGCGCGAGCGAGTCGACTGAGCCGCAAGGCGGGCGTCCGCCGCCAGCATCCCTACGAGGGCCACGACCTCAGTCACAACGAAGGCGGTGACCACGGCGGCGAGTGGGTCGATGCCCGGTGTGACCAAGATGGCGACAGCGATCGCGAGGCCGCCGGTCCACGCAATCAGGATCGACGCCGTGGCGCCACGCGCAAGCAGGGCGAGGATCTCGATCAGGGCAATCAAGGCCAGCGCACTCCCACCGGCGACGGCGCCCACCACCCATGCCTCCGGTGCGACGCCCTCACCAAACACGAGGTTGACGAGCGATGGTCCGACAATCCAGCCAGCGGTAGCCGCGATCACGGCTCCGCCGAGCCCCGTGCCCACCAAACGCTTGCGCAACGTGCGGAGTCTGCCCTCGTCGCCAGACACCACCATCGCCGTAAGGGGGCCGGTCGTTCGCGTGGCCAGCCCGAGCGCGACGAGATACGGTGCACGGAAGAGCGCCAGCGTCGCAAAGATGCCGGTAACCTCGGCCGGGGCGCCGCCCAGTGCCGCGAGGACGGCCGGTCCGGCATTGAGCGCCACCTGAGCAATCAAGACGCCCCCGGCTAGACCACCCAGGAACTCGCCGACGCGATGGCCGGCGTGAGCTGCCTCTGAGCCGAGCCGAAGGACCGAGGGCCACGCCAGCGTCACCAATGGCCCCACGGCCAGTGCCGCGCCGTACCAGGCAATGGATTTGCCGCTCGCCACGACAACGATCGCTGCAACCAGCCGGATGAGGTTCTCGGATCCGATCGCCGCACCCGTTGCAGCGAATCTTCCTCGTGATGCGAGCACGCCTCGCAGATAGCCGCCGATGGCGCTGCCGAGGCCGACCGCCAACACGAGGGTCGGCCACAGCCAGGAGCCAGAACCGAAGAGCGTCGAGCGCCACACGCCTGCGATCACGGCCATGGCGAGCGAGACCGACAGGTTGATTGCGGCGAGTTTGGCAACGGCCACACGAATGGATCCCTCGTTGCCGTCGACTTCGACGGTCCGGATGATCCAGTGCTGGATGGGGAAGGTGAAGACCGCGACCGACAGCGCCCAAAAGGTCCACAGAACCGACACTGGTGCGAAGATGTCGGCGCCGTACGTCCGGGTGCCGATGGCCACGAACACATAGGCGGCGAGCCCGTTGACGACCGACCCGACCATGAGCGCGCCGGCATCCGCAGCGATGGCGCGGCGGCGGTGTGGGGAGGGTGAGGTCATCGGTGGCACATGAGGCACCGGGAGTCTACGGTTCAGCTCGGTAGCGCCTGCGGCTACCTCCCGACCCTCCAAGCGAGCGAATCGACCAAACGTTGCGTCATCCGCTGATTCCGGGCGCCACAGCCCGCCGCGATGCCCCGGCCGGTCGCCGTCCGATGACCCCGCGACGGCGCCCGATGACCTCCATGGTCATCACGGGTTGCCAGGCGTCGCTGCAGGCTTGTACAGTGGCGCCACGTTCTTGTGAACTGTTTCACAAAGTCACTCAAACGGCCGGGACGATGGCATGACATCTCACCGGCGCGACGACGAGGAGCCCTCCGTGCCAAGCGATATCGCGGCTGCAGCTCAAGGCGTAGCCCAAGGCACAAGTGCGATGGACTTCATCTCATCGGTCGTGGCCGGTCTGTTGCTCGGACTGGGCCTCGACTGGTGGCTGGACACCGCTCCCGTCTTCGTCATCATCGGGATCGTTCTGGGGTTCGTGTCCGGGTTCTACAAGCTGTGGAATGCATCCGCAGTCCTCGAGGAGCTGGCCGAGCGGAGGCGACGTGGCTGATCTACCCGAAGATTTGGCACGCTACGCACCGAGCCCGCACGGCAAGGATGTCGAATCGGTGCTGGCGCGTCACACGGCGCAGCGGGCCATTTTCGTCGCGCCGGTGCTTGCGATTGTGTTCGGGATCTTTCGGGGCGTCGATGGTGCGGTCGCGGCCGTGCTCGGCGTCGCCATCGTCGCCGCAAACTTTCTGCTCTCCGGAGTCGTGATGTCCCGATCTGCGCGGATCTCCTTGAATCTGTATCATGCCGCCGCCCTGTTCGGTTTCTTTCTCCGCCTCGGGCTCATCATGGTGGCGATGTTCGCCGTCGCGGGGCTGTTCGAAGTCGACCGCTTGGCCCTCGGAATCTCCGTGGTGATCAGTTATCTGGCGCTGCTGAGTTGGGAAGCGTTGGCAGTGGCCAAGGGTGCTGAAAGGGAGTTGGAGTGGACCTGATCCTCGCGGCGGCGAGTTGCGACCCGGCAACTGACATCATTTGCGTACCGGAGAGCGTCAACGAGCTCTTCGAGTTGCCGTTCGTCGGCATCTTCAACCGCACCATGCTGCTCATGCTGCTCGCCGCGGCCATCGTCGCTGCAATCCTCTACTTCGGGCTCCGTCGCCGCGCCGTCGTGCCTACGAAGTTCGGGGCGGGCGTCGAGAGCCTCGTCACCTATGTGCGTGACGAGATCGCCATAGGCATCATCGGTCCCCAAGATGGGCTGAAGTACTTCCCGTATCTGCTCTCGCTCTTTCTCTTCCTGCTGGTCGGCAATCTCTTCGAGATCGCTCCGCTGGTCAACTTTCCGATCACCTCTCGGATCGCCTTGCCGGCCTTTCTCGCCATCGTGACGTGGGTGATCTTCGTCGCGGCCGGCTTCCGGAAACAGGGTCTCGGCTACGTGGGGCACCTGTTGTGGCCACCCGGCGTGCCGACTGCGCTCAAGCCCCTCGTCGGCATCATCGAGTTTGTCTCGACGTTCCTCGTCCGACCGTTCTCGCTTGCGGTGCGGCTCTTCGCCAACCTCGTTGCCGGTCACGTCATGCTCACCCTGCTGCTCGTGTCCGGATGGGTCTTCCTCAGCAATGTGGGCGACATCGGTCTTCGCGCTGCGATCGGTATCGGTTGGTTTGCCCTTGGTCTCGCCATCTTCGTGTTCGAGATGGTGGTGGCGATTCTTCAGGCCTACATCTTCACCCTGCTATCGGCGGTGTACATCCAGACATCCGTACATCCTGAGCACTGACGGACCAGACAACCAGAACTCGCAATCGAGAACGACGGAAAGGAAACACGGATGGACTACCTCATCCTGGCGGCCGAGGAAGCGGCCACCGGCCTGACGGGCGACATCGGCGGTGCGCTTGCGCTTGTCGGCTATGGGCTGGCCGCGATCGGTCCCGGCGTGGGCATCGGCATCGTCGCCGGCAACGCCGTCCAGGCCATGGCTCGGCAGCCCGAGGCCGCCGGCATGGTGCGGACGACGATGTTCCTCGGCATCGCTTTCACCGAGGCGCTTGCGTTGATCGGCTTCGTACTCTTCTTCCTCGCAGGATAAGGAGCGCAGCCGTATGAACCTGCTCGCAACCGGCATCATCCTTGCTGCTGAAGAAGAGGCATCAGGTACCGACCTCCTGATTCCGGAGTCGTCGGAGCTGATCGCTGGGATCATCGCGTTTGCGATCGTCTTCTTCGTCGTGTGGAAGTTCGCCGTTCCGGCGCTCAACCAGACGCTCGAGAACCGCCAGAAGGCGATCAAGGGAGAGCTGGAGGCAGCCGAACAAACCAAGACAGAGGCCGCGGGTCTGCTCGAGGACTACAAGACCCAGCTCAAGGGCGCTCGGTCGGACGCCGACCGGATCATCGAAGAGGCGCGAGCTTCTGCCGACACACTCAAGGGTGACATCCTCGCCAAGGCCAATACTGAGGCCCAGGAGATCGTATCGAAGGCCCGCACCGAGGCTGACTCCGAGAAGGAGCGGGCGCTAGTCGAGGCGCGCTCCGACGTTGCTTCGCTCTCGCTCGATCTCGCCGAGAAGGTGGTCGGCTCGAGCCTCGATCGGGACGCTCAGCGTGGCTTGGTCGACGCGTACCTCTCCGACCTGGATCGGATGAGCCAGTAGTGAGCGAGACGGACCGCATCAGGGGCTACGCCGAAGGGCTGTTCGAGATCGCCCGCGGCGAAGGACAGCTCGATCGCGTCGAGCGCGAGCTCTACCAGGTCGCTCGCTCACTCGAGGGGTCGGAAGAGCTCCGCGACGCATTGAGCGACCCGCTGGTGCCCACGGATCGCAAGCGCGGCATCGTCGGGGATCTCCTCGGTGGTCGCGCTGCTGATCTCACCGTCGCTGTCATCGATTTCGTCGTTGCGACAGGTCGGGGTCGCGAATTGCCCGATATCGCCGACGGTCTCGCCAAGGCGGCCGCGGCCTCCCGCGCCCGGGAAGTAGCCGAGGTACGTAGCGCCATCGAGCTCGACGAGGATACGGTCCGACGGCTCGAGGAGGCGCTCGGTCGGGCGACCGGCAAGCAAGTTGAAGTGAAGGTCGTGGTCGATCCGAGCGTGGTGGGGGGCATCGTCGCCAAGGTCGGCGACACCGTCATCGATGGCTCGGTGCGCCGCCGCCTGGACTCGCTGCGGCATGCGTTGCGAGCGGGTTAGCCGGAGGAGGCTGTTCGAAACATGGCAGAGCTGACGATCAGGGCCGAGGACATCACCGCAGCCATCCGGTCGAACCTCGAAGGTTGGAGCCCCGAGGTTGCCCAAGAGACTGTCGGGTACGTCACCGCGATCGCCGACGGCGTCGCCAGGGTGAAGGGCCTTCCGAGCGTTATGGCATCGGAGTTGCTCGAGTTCCCTGAGGGCCTTCTCGGTGTGACCCTCAATGTCGACGAGGAAGACCTCGGCGTGGTGCTTCTGGGTGACGCATCCCACATCGAGGAGGGCGCACCGGTCAAGCAGACGGGCGATGTGCTCTCCGTGCCGGTGGGAGACGCGCTCCTGGGCCGTGTGGTCGACCCCCTTGGCAATCCCATTGACGGTAAGGGTCCCATCAACACCACCGAGCGCCGCCTTCTCGAGACGCAGGCGCCTTCCGTCGTGGAACGCCAGCCCGTGCACGAGCCGCTGCAGACGGGCATCAAGGCCATTGATGCGATGACGCCGATCGGGCGCGGTCAGCGCCAGCTGATCATCGGCGACCGCCAGACCGGCAAAACGGCGATCGTCGTGGACACGATCATCAACCAGAAGAGCGAGGACGTGAACTGCGTCTACGTCGCCATAGGCCAGAAGTCGTCAACCGTCGCCGAGGTCGTCGACGCCCTCGAGCGAGCGGGCGCGATGGAGTACACCGTCGTGGTCAATGCCCCGGCCTCTTCGGCCGCTGCACTTCAGATGTATGCGCCCTATGCCGGTTCGGCCATGGGGCAGTATTGGATGTATCAGGGCGGCCACGCCCTCGTCATCTTCGACGATCTCTCCAAGCAGGCCGTTGCCTATCGTGAGATCTCGCTGCTGCTTCGTCGCCCTCCCGGCCGCGAGGCATACCCGGGAGATGTCTTCTATCTCCACAGTCGGCTGCTCGAGCGTTGCGCCAAGCTGTCAGACGAGTTCGGGGCAGGATCGATGACAGGTCTACCGATCGTCGAGACGAAGGCAAACGACGTGTCGGCCTACATCCCGACCAACGTGATCTCGATCACAGATGGGCAGATCTTCCTCGAGAGCGACCTCTTCTTCTCGGGCATCCGGCCGGCCATGAACGCTGGCATCTCGGTGTCTCGCGTAGGGGGCAACGCACAGATCTCGGCGATGAAGAAGGTGGCCGGTCCGCTTCGTCTCAACTTGGCTCAGTTCCGTGAGCTGGAGGCCTTCGCCGAGTTCGGCTCGGAGCTTGATGCCGCTTCACTCGCCCAGCTCGAGCGAGGGCGGCGCGTCGTCGAGGTCCTCAAGCAGGGTCAGTACGCCCCGGTGCCGGTCGACGAGCAGGTGCTGAGCATCTACGCAGTCACCAACGGCCTCATGGACGATGTCCCCGTCGAACACGTCCAACAGTTCGAGAGGGAGATGCGCGACTTCTTCCGCACTCGGCACAGCGAGGTGCTCACCGGTATCCGCAGCACGGGCAAGCTGCCCGAAGGCGAAGCTGTCGAGGGCGGGATCAGTGCCTTCAAGGAGACATTCAGCATCGAGGACGAGAGCTAGACCCGAGCCATGGCGTCCGCCGAGCTTCGCGACACGAGGAGACGGATCAAGTCCGTGCAGGCGACGATGAAGATCACGCGCGCCATGGAGCTCATCGCTGCATCGCGCATCCCCAAGGCACAAGCAAGGGTCACGGCGTCGAAGCCGTACACCAACAAGTTGATCGAAGTCATCCGCAACGTCGGGGCGGCGTCCGGCGGTGCCGGGCATCTGCTGCTCGAGAAGCGTGAGGTTCGCACCGTTGGCGTGCTCTTGGTATCGGCCGATCGCGGGCTCGCCGGGGCGTACGCTTCTTCGATCATCCGCCTTGCCGAGTCTTCGGTCATCGAGCATCGCAAAGCGGGGCGCGAGGTTCGCTTGTTCGCAGTGGGAAGGAAGGCTCAGAGCTACTTCGACTACCGCGGCTACCACATCGAGCAGTCCTTTCTCGGGATCACCGACACCCCGGGGTACGGGGATGCAAGAGCCATCGCCAACCTCGTCATGGATGCTTACGCCGATGGTCGGGTCGACGCCGTGCAGGCGTTCTACACACGGTATGAATCGGCGCTCACCCAGACACCGCGGAGCTTCGAGCTGTTGCCCGTCGAGCCGCCTTCGACCGACGGGGGTGCGCCTACCTCGAGCGTGGATTACAGCTACGAGCCATCGCCGGACGCCATTTTGGACCGTCTCTTGCCCCGCTACGTGGAGGCGATCGTCTTCAACATGCTGCTGGAGAGCTCAGCATCCGAGCACTCCGCACGGCGGAGGGCCATGAAGGCAGCGACGGACAACGCCGACGAGCTGATTCGCGTCCTCACCAACGTCGCCAACCGAGCCCGCCAGGCGGAGATCACCACGGAGATATCCGAGATCGTCGGCGGCGCCGAAGCTTTGAACCAATAACGCACAGGACACAAGGAGTACAACCCGTGGCAGAAGCGACCAAGAGCGTCGGGCGGATCACCAAGGTCGCAGGCCCGGTGGTGGATGTCCAGTTCCCGCCGGAAAATCTGCCGGAGCTGCTCTTCGCGCTCGAGATCGTGTTCGAGCTCGGGGGTGAGCACAAGACCGTCGTTGCCGAGGTTGCCCAGCATCTCGGGCACAATCGGGTCCGTGCAATCGCCATGGCGCCGACGGACGGCCTTGTGCGAGGGTCGACGGTACGCAACCTCGGCCGGCCCATCACCGTGCCTGTCGGCGATCAGACGCTCGGCCACATCTTCAACGTGTGGGGTGAGTCGCTCGACGCACCAGACGAGGAATTCACCGGCGAGTGGTGGCCGATACACAGGCAGCCACCCGCATTCGAGGACGTCCAGCCCACCAAGCAGATGTTCGAGACGGGCATCAAAGTCATCGACCTGCTGTCGCCGTACCTCCAGGGTGGGAAAATCGGGTTGTTCGGCGGTGCAGGCGTCGGCAAGACGGTGCTCATCCAAGAGATGATCAATCGCGTGGCGACGCAGCACGGTGGTGTGTCCGTGTTCGCCGGTGTCGGCGAGCGCACGAGGGAAGGCAACGACCTCTTTCTCGAGATGAAGGACACCGGCGTCATCGAGAAGGCGGCGCTGGTGTTCGGTCAGATGGACGAGCCACCCGGGGTTCGCCTCCGTGTCGCCCTGTCGGCGCTGACGATGGCCGAGTACTTCCGTGATGTGCAGCGCCAGGACGTTCTGCTCTTCGTCGACAATATCTTCCGCTTCACGCAGGCAGGCTCCGAGGTGTCGACGTTGCTCGGTCGCATGCCTTCAGCTGTGGGCTACCAGCCGACGCTCGCCGGAGAGATGGGCTTCCTCCAGGAGCGCATCACGTCGCTGAAGGGACGCTCGATCACCTCGATGCAGGCCATCTACGTGCCGGCCGACGACATCACGGACCCAGCGCCGCATACGGCGTTCGCCCACCTCGACGCCACCACGGTGCTGAGCCGTCCGTTGACCGCACTCGGCATCTACCCGGCGGTTGACCCACTGGATTCGACGAGCCGGGCGCTCGACCCGCAGATCGTGGGGGAGCACCACTACTTCGTAGCGACCGAGGTGCAGCGAATCCTGCAACGGTACAAAGACCTCCAGGACATCATCGCCATCCTCGGCATCGACGAGCTGTCGGAAGAAGACAAACTCATCGTCGGCCGGGCGCGTCGCATCCAACGCTTTCTCGCCCAGCCGATGTTCGTCGCCGAGCAGTTCACCGGTCAGCCGGGCATCTACACGCCGTTGGACGAGACGATCGAATCGTTCAAGGCCGTCATCGACGGCGACCTCGATCACCTCCCCGAGCAGGCGTTCTACATGGTCGGCGGCGCCGAAGGAGCGATGGCCAAGGCCACCTCGCTCGAAAAAGCAGGCGTTTGATGGGTAAGGCCTTCCGCGTTGACATCGTCTCGCCCGAGGGGCTCGCCTGGTCTGGCGATGCGGAGTTCCTGGTCGCCAGGACGCCCGAGGGTGAGATCGGAGTCCTGGCGGATCACGAGCCGGTGATGGCTGCGCTCGTGCAAGGGGTCGTGTCCGTGGACGCGGTCGGCGGTGGGCGCACCTCGATCGACGTCGAGGGAGGGTTTCTCCAGGTTCTCGGGGGCCAGGTCACTGTGATCACGGATCGAGCCAAGATCGACGACAGCTCGGCTGAGTAGCCGCCGCGCATTTCTTGTGTTCGCGGTGCGGAAAACTCTGAACCGTCCCCGGAGCTCGCGACGTATTCTTTGCGCCATGCCCGGTGGGCATGCGACATATTGGGGAGGTATGGATGCGACGTTTTTTCATTCTGCTGATCGCGGTGGTTGCCGTGGTCGCATTGGCGGTGCCTGCATCGGCGGCCCCGGGCTTCGTCGTGCATCTCGACGGAGCCCAGGAGGTTGACGGCGGAGATCCCGACGGCGCAGGGGTTGCGAAGCTCCGCTTCGAGCGCGACGGGACAGTCTGCTTTGACATCGACGTGACGGGGGTCGAACCGATCGCTGCCGGTCACATCCATGCGGCACCCGCCGGAGTGAATGGGTCGGTCGTCATCGGCTTCGACATCGCTGAGAACGGCCTGAGTGGCTGTGTGACGGCTGATCCCAACTTGCTCAGAGCCATCCGTCGGACACCGTCGGACTACTACGTGAATCTGCACAACGCCGACTATCCGGGTGGCGCACTGCGCGGCCAGCTCGGCTGAGCCGAGGTGCGGTCCGGTACGCCGCGCCACCGAAACGACTACCGCCGGCGTCTCTTGGCGCCGGCGGTTGCTATTCGGCGAACGACCGCGCGAATTGCTCGACCTGCTGTGGGAGACCTCGTCCCACCGCCTCTGAGAGGACCGGGAAGAAGAGCGTCGAAAGCATCCCGCGCGCTACGACCTCCAGCGTCACGACGAGCTTCGTCGACCCGTCTCCATTCTCGGTCATGCGCGTCTCGAGGCTTCCTGCCATCTCTCCAGCGTCGAGGTCGAGACGCATGAGATGCGGCCGCTCCGAAGAGATGACGATTGCTTTCCCGTCGTAGCTCGTCGGGCCAACGGTGGTGCGCCACTTGTACGACCGCAATCGATCGCCGTCGTGGACTGCGTCCCACACGTTGTCGAGGGGACCGATGTTGGACCATGAATCGACGGCCTGGAGTCGATCCCAAATGGCATCGGCGGGCGTGGACACCGAAGCGGCATGGCTGAAGGATGCGGAGGGCATCCCGAGAGCGTAGCTGGGCCGCGTTAGGCCCATCAGGGGTGCGCCCGGCGACGCTCCGGCCGCGGTAACCTGAGCGCCCTATGCGTCGGCGATTCCTGATCTCGGTCCTGGCGAGCGATGTCATCGCTCTCGGCATATCGCTTTCGCTTGCCCTCTGGATCGTTTTCGGCGAGCCTCGCCCGTGGGCCGTCTCGCTCCCGAGCTCGGCCACGACATCGATCTGGCCCTTCGTTGCCACTCTGCTCGCCGGCATGCTGCTGGGCTCGTTCGTCAGCTTCCGGATGTGGGGCCGAGCCACACCCCGGCCTTCCTACGGGCGGGCCCTGGCCATCGGGAGTGTCACGATCACCGTCGCTGCCATTGGTGTTGCGCTGCTTCGGCCGTACTACTCGAACAGCGTGCTCGTCATCACGACGGCCGGATGGCTCGTCGGCGCGATCGGCCATCGAGCGATTCGTCGTCGTCGTCCATGGACTGAGCAGATGGTGGTGGTCACAGGGGAGAAGGGTCTCGTCGACGATCTGCGCAATGCGGATCATGCCGACGTGCTCGCCGTCTACGACCCTGGCGATGCTGCGCCGGAGGGCCTGGTACCCGGGGACCTGCTGCTTGCGATCGATCTGCGCCCCGTCCTGTCCGACAAGATGGCCCAGTTCGTGTCGTCATGGAACCTCGCCGGCTACCCGGTTCGCTCTCTGACGGCCGTGTACGAGGAGCACACCGGCCGGCTCCCGATCGTTCATCTTGCCGAGGGCTGGGAGTTGACCGCACCCGTTGAGCGGAACCTGTACGGCCCGTACAAACGCGGCATCGACGTTGCGCTGACGACCCTGCTCTCCCCGCTGTGGGTCCCGCTCATGGCGCTGGTCTGGGTGGCGGTCCGGATCGACTCGAAAGGCCCCACTGTCTACCGCCAAGAGCGGGTCGGGCTTGGAGGCAAGCTCTTCACGCTCTACAAGTTCCGCACGATGGTCGTCGACGCCGAGCGCAACGGCCCACAGTTCGCGGCTCGCGGTGACGACCGTCTGACCCGTGTGGGCAGATGGCTGCGCAGATTCCGCATGGACGAGCTGCCCCAGCTCTGGAACGTCTTCAAGGGAGACTTGAGCCTTGTTGGCCCCCGGCCCGAGCGCCCCATCTTCACCAGGCGCTTCGATCTGACCATTCCGTTCTACCAATACCGCCATTTGGTGAGGCCGGGCGTGACGGGTTGGTCCCAGGTTAACTACGGCTACGCCGACGACGAGGCCCAAACGGTCGACAAGCTCACCTACGACCTCTACTACATCAAGCACATGTCCCCGTGGCTCGACGCCCAAATCCTGGGTCAGTCGATATGGACGGTCCTTTCCGGCTTCGGCGCCCAGTAGTTGGAGCCTCCCTGAGTGGCGGCCGTGCTTGTTGCCCGGGCCGACTTCGGTGGCTTGCGCCGCCGAACAGACGCCGGTCGGCCCTCCTCCGCAACGTGGGGCCCCTACCCCACGGCGGCCGTGCTTGTT
>Ga0224508_10003964_pt1 | contig 12184 bp, 9 predicted proteins | sample SF_Jan12_sed_USG_4_FD_170157 | JGI IMG/M metagenome (GOLD analysis project Ga0224508, IMG submission 170157) | Sediment microbial communities from San Francisco Bay, California, United States - SF_Jan12_sed_USGS_21 | ecosystem: Environmental > Aquatic > Marine > Sediment | place: USA: California...
AACTCGACGATATGCACCTTCGCATCCGGATCGCCGAGAGTTGGTGACTGCTCGCTCGCGAGGGCTGCCTGACGACCCGCCACCTCTTCTTGCGCAGGCTGCGTGTCAGATCCCTTATACAGAACCATCACCAATACGACGACAAGGGCCAGAATACCTGCTGCGGTGGCGATCAGGCTGTTTCGACTCATGCCGATCCTTCCGCTCTTGCGGGCTGCCGGTTAACCCAACGTAATTGGAAACCAACACCGACCAGGAATAGGACCAGCAGACCCAGGTAACACATCGTCAGTATCGGATCTTCGATTGACGTCAGAACAGGGTCACCAACCGGCAAGCGCAGCAATCCATCAGTCACTGCAGGAATGCAGTGAAAGAGCAGCGTCGATGAGTAACTGAGCGCCTGTACGTGCCGGGAAAATCTCCCGAACGGTTTCAACGTTGCAGCTACGGTCCCCACAGCCAATGCCAGCAAGGTCATCACTGCCAGGGCGTGGCCCGGGCCAAACTCACCGCGTTGAAAGATCGCAAGGGCGGTACCAGCTGTCAGCAGGGTCGCCACCAGGTAAATTTGTCCCGACCGCGTTTCCAGGCTCAGTTCCTTGAATTTGGCGAGTGTGTAGACACCGCTGATAAGGGCAGTGACGCCCAGTGCGGTGTGAAACCAGCCGAGTGGAATTATCTCCGGCATAGAAGGCTCTCTGATCGATCGTTGGCGTGATGCTATCACGGGGTCGACGGTTCGGCCCGAACCGAAAGATGAGTAATCCTCGTGTATGATCAGACCGTCGTCGGAACAGGGATCATAATGTCGTTGCTCGGCAATCTTGTGTTTTTCATATTCGGTGGATTCATAATTTTTCTGGGCTACGTCTTCGGTGGCATTTTGTTGTGCCTGACGATCATAGGCATTCCGTTCGGCTTCATGTGTTTCCGGCTCGCCGGCGGCGTCATCGCTCCCTTTGGTCGAGAGGTTCGAGAAACCGAACCGCCTGGCGGTGCGATTGCGCTGATCATGAACATCATTTGGATCATCCTGCCAGGGCTCGAGCTTGCGATCATGCATCTGCTACTCGCGCTGCTATTCGCACTGACTATTATCGGCTTACCGATTGCGAAACAGCACATGAAGCTCGTGCCGCTGGCGCTGCTGCCATTCGGCCATGTGATGCGGGATCTCTAATGTCATCGCAATCGACCGACACGCCGTCACCTTACGAGGCGCCGGGCTGGGCGCGCGCGATGCGCCGCTTCACCGACCACCTCGTTTGTGATTTCCTGGGCGGACCGCGGCCGTGGAAATTCGCCTGGGTGATCAATTTCCAGAAGGCGGGGACGTTTGTGTTTCTTCTCGCCCTGATCGGCTACTACCGGAATACGTCAACCGCCGTGTGGATCTACACGGCCATGCAAGGCAGCTACGGCCTGGTCTGGATTCTCAAGGACACCGCTTTCCCGGACCCGAACTGGCAGCGACGCATTACTATCGCTGGCGGTATCAACGCATTCATCGGGGTGCTGGGCTGGTACTGGGTGTTCGGGTGGCTGTTGGTGTCCGGGACGTCGCAACCCAACTATCCACTGCCCGATTTTGCGTGGTATTGCCTGTGCATCAGTCTGTGCATCGTGGGCTGCGCCATCATGATAGCGGCCGATGCACAGAAGTACTTCACACTGCGTCTGCAGCCGGGACTGATCACCGACGGCATGCACCGCTTTGTGCGTCACCCCAACTACCTCGGTGAGATCATGATCTACGGCAGCTTCGCGATGATGATCTGGCACTGGCTGCCCGTCGTGGTGCTTGCATGGGTCTGGCTCGGGCTGTTCGCCGTCAATATGCTCATGAAAGAAGCCAGTATGTCGCGCTACCCTGAATGGGCTTCGTACAGGAAGCGCACCTGGTGGCTGATACCGTTCGTGCTCTAGTGCGCTACCGGCAAGCGGATCTTCATGGTGTATCGAAAACAGGGTTTACATGACATGCGAACAAACATTCGAACGAAAATATCAGTCGCGCTTCTGCTTCTCGCAGCATTTCCCGTCATAGCACAGGAATTCGCAACAGCTGCCGAGCAACGCATCGACTCGATCCTCAATAAGATGACGGTCGAAGAGAAAGTGGACCTCCTGGCCGGTGTTGACTTCTTTTACCTGCGTGGCGTGCCACGTCTCGGCGTACCGCGGATGCGGATGATCGACGGGCCAATGGGGGTCCGCAATGACGGTCCGGCAACCGCGTTTGCCGGTGGCATCGCCGTGGCCGCCACCTGGAACACCGCGCTGGCCGAGCAGATCGGCGTTGAGTTCGGCCGCGATGCGCGCGCCAAGGGTGCGCATTACCTGCTGGCGCCCGGCGTCAATATCTATCGCGCACCCGTTATCGGAAGGAATTTCGAGTACCTGGGTGAAGACCCGTTTCTCGCAGGGCAAATAGCCGTTGGTTTCATCAAGGGCGTACAGAGCCAGGGCGTAAGTGCCACCGTCAAACACTTCGCCGCCAATAATTCCGAGTTCGACCGAAATAACACCGATTCGATTGTCGACGAGCGCACACTGCGCGAGATTTACCTGCCCGCTTTTGAAGCAGCCATCAAGGAAGGGAAGGTCGGGGCCATCATGGACGGCTACAACCTGACCAACGGCGAGTACATGTCGCAGCACGCCTATCTGAACAACGACGTCGCCAAGGGTGAGTGGGGCTTTGATGGCGTGATCATGTCGGACTGGATTTCGACCTACGACGCGCTCGGCATGGCAAATGGCGGGCTGGACATCGAAATGCCCTACCCCACGCACTTCAATCGCGAGACGCTGCTTCCTGCCCTCGAGTCCGGCGAGGTGAGTCTCGGAACGCTTGACGACAAAGTGCGTCGCATACTGCGCGTTGCGGAGCGATTTGGCTGGCTTGATCGCGAACAGCTCGATCTGTCGATTCCTCGTTACAACCTGGCGGGCCGACAGGCAGCGCTGCAGGGTGCCCGTGAGGGTGTAGTGCTCCTGAAGAACGAGAATGCGCTGTTGCCGATCGACAGCGAGATCGTCAAGACCATTCTCGTCGTTGGACCGAACGCATATCCCGCCGTCGTCGGCGGTGGTGGCAGCTCGAAGACAGAGCCCTTTACCTCGGTCAGCATCCTGGAGGGCCTTGTCGACATCGCCGGCACCAAAACGAAGGTGCTGCACACACAGGGCATTCCCTCGCTGACCGACATGGTGCGCAACACACAGTTTTCGACCGACGAAACCGGCAGCACGCCGGGCATGCGCGCCCAGTATTTTTCAAGTGACGATCTTTCCGGTGAAGCCGTGATCACCCGGGTGGAACCACGTGTCGAGATAGGCATGGGTCCGAGCGGCCCTTTCTATCCGCCGGACACTGCCTCGGAGCGCTGGACCGGCTTTTATACGGCAACAGACGACGGCACTTTCGATGTCGTGGTCGCATCCGCCGGCGACAGCGGCGGTTACTGCCGTGTGTTTATCGACGATGCGTTGGTTCGCGACAACTGGACGATCAGCAAAGCTAATGTCGACTATGTAACGCTGCAGCTTGCGGCAGGTACTCACAAGGTCGTCCTGGAACACCGCGGGCGCCAGAAGTGGCCGGGTGAGCGACTGCAACTTGCGATCTCACGGCACGGCGACCGCGTATCTGACGCGGCGAAGACCATGGCGGTTGGCGCCGATCTCGTCGTCATTGCCGCGGGCTTCGATCAATGGACCGAGACCGAAGGGGCCGATCGTACGTTTCGGCTGCCGGCCGGGCAAAAAGAACTCATCAATGCAATGGCCAATGCCAATAAACAGACGGTCGTGGTCATGACCTCGGGCGGCGCCATGGATATGACTGCCTGGCTCGACCGCGTACCGGCGCTGCTGCAGGCCTGGTATCCCGGCCAGGAAGGTGGAACCGCCATCGCGGAAATCCTGTTTGGCGCGGTGAACCCGTCCGGCCGGCTGCCCGCGACCTTCGAGCGACACTGGGAAGACAACCCTTCGTATGGTTCCTACTATCCGAAGCCCGGCACGCTCGAGGTTCACTACGAGGAAGGGATCTTTGTTGGCTATCGCGGCTTCGAATCGAAAAACATCGAACCGCTCTTCCCTTTCGGTCACGGTCTTTCCTACACGAGCTTTGACTACGACAAGCTCTCGATCTCACCGGATAACACCGATGACGGAAAAGTTAAGGTCAGTTTCGATCTGAGCAATACTGGCGGTCGCGCCGGTGCCGAGGTCGCGCAGGTGTATGTTGCCGACTCGCACAGCGACGTGTCGAGGCCGCCGAAAGAACTGAAGGGCTTTGCGAAAGTGCGCTTGCAGCCTGGTGAGACGAGGCGCGTAAGCGTTGAGCTTGATCGGCGCTCGTTCGCGTATTACGACGTTGAGACCAGGGCCTGGCGGGTCACGCCGGGAACGTTCGAGATTTTGATCGGTCGATCGAGTAAGGACATCGTACTCAAGGGGAGCCTGTCGTATACGCAGTGAACTCGGCGCCGCAGGTCTCGATTACGGGCAAATGATCCTCACGAACGCGATAGAAATTCCTGTCTTTCAAAGAGTGTAAACGACATGCCGAATGACCCTGATTTCATCCAGTATGTGTGTGACCAGATCGACGTTGCGTGCGACGTGTCGTATCGGCACATGTTTGGCGGCACCACGCTATACTCCAGGGGTAAGGTCGTTGCACTGATTTGCGACAACCAGTTGTTTGTCAAACCCACCGAAGCCGGCCGCGCGTACATTGGCGACGTTACCGAAGCGCCTGCCTATGAGGGGTCGAAGAATTTCTTCCTCGTGGAAGAAGAGATCGACGACAACGAGTGGCTCACGGAACTCATTCGCCGTACGGAACAGGCGCTTCCAAGGCCAAAGCCCCGCAAGAAGAAGCAGCGCTGATGTCGGATTGCTATGCAGTAGCCATTACTCGGCCGGCATACTTGCTGCGCCCTGCGATCTCTTCAGTTGTTTCGCCTGCGATACCCAGTCGTCGCGTGAAATCCGTCCTTTGAAGGCATCCAGTCGCTCATCGATGACTTCGATGTCATCTCCTGACCACGATGCAACCTGCCAGAAATAGAAAACGCCGTTCTTGTTTAGCAGGCCTTCCAGCTTTGGACCGACACCTGAAATACGCTTCAGATCATCCTTCTTGCCATAAAGGGCGGCGCTCAGAATTTTTGGCTGCCCGGATTGCTGTTTTGGCCGCCCTGCCTCGCGGGTTTTCGCGGTCGTCGCCGATTGCACCGGGCGCGACAGTCTCTTGCCGAGTCGGCCAATTTCGCTTTCGATCAAGCGCAGGCGGCCGTCGATCGGCTTCAGATCGACTGTCTCGGGCTGTGGAATCCTGCTCACACGCTGTTCGAGTGCATCGATCTGCTGCGCCACGGGCGCGAGGTCCACTGGTTCGTGCGTCTCGACTTTAGGCAATCCGTCGATCTGTTGGCGAATAGACGAGAGCTCATTGCGTACTGGCTGCAGGTCGACCTCCTTTTGCGGCGTCGGCTTCGGGATGCTGCGAACCGCGGTCTCGAGGTCATGTAGACGTTTGGCCAGCGGACCAATATCTGCTGGCGCAGGAATAGCATGGATCTCCTTTTGCAGCGTCTCGAGTCGGCTTTCGACGGGCGCGAGGTCAACGGTATCTGGCTTTGGAAGCCCCGCGACAGCATGGTTCACACCGTCGAGGCGCTCGAAGACTGATGACAGATCCGTTTCCTTCGGTTCAGGAAGCGCGTCAAGACGATTCCAGAGTCGCTCCCAGTTCGCGGCGTCCGTCCGTTCTGTGGCCTTGCGCAGATCTTCGTACGACTCGCTGACATCGACGAACTTGCGTCGCGACCACCAGTGACCCAGGACGAAGCCCAGAACCGAGGCCAACAGAAATAGAAGTGTGTACTTGGCGAGTAGATAAATCATTGTGTTTCCCCTATGTGCCGTTCGATTTCTCGGGATCGACGCGTGAGTTATTCAGAGTGATCAACTGAGATTGCAATCCGGCGATTCTTCGCGCGTCCTGCAGGCGATTCGTTGTCGGCAATCGGCTTTGCCTCTCCATAGCCGACTGCGTCCATCCGTGTGGCTTCGATGCCGAGTGCGGCAAGCGCGTCGCGTATCGCAGATGCCCTCGCGAGGCTAAGTGCATTGTTCATGTCAGCATCACCGCGGCTGTCGGTGTGTCCTTCTACCGTCAGGTTTCCCGGACAGGTGCTTGCCAGGCTGGCCAGGCGCTGTAGCAGCTCCTCGTTGCCAGCATCTATCGTCGCGCTGCCGGTCTGGAAGCGTATCGAGGTCTTTGACAAGACATCGTTGAACGCATCGTTGCACTCCTGGCGGGCAGCCCCGGTTTGCTCGAGTGCCTGGACATCAAAGCGGCCAAGCATTCCACTTGCTTCCGCCGCATCGAACTCGGCACGGGCCGATACAACGTCACCAGAATTGGCGGTACCCGCAACTGACAGTTGTTCACCTGACCAACTTGCCTGGCCGCTGACGAGTCGGCTAACCACCGCGATTGCGCGGTCGGCAGCCGGCGCGTAGTTTTCGCCAGCCAACTCGTTCGAAATCCGCATCTCGTCCTCTACCTGACCGAAGTACCCACCCGCCAGATTGACGATTCGCTCGTGCTCCGTGGCAGATGGGACCTCGCCGCGCAGAATCACTGATTCGGCATCGCGCACGACCTCAAACTGGTGGGGGCGACTGGCCGCAATTGCCGGTTCCGCGTCCGCCGAATCCCGTTCTATGTCGACGATCGAGGGACAGGTCACTTCGCCGGCCCAGGTATCGCAAGTTGTCGACGCTGCGAGGGCCTGCACGAAGACATCGTCCGGCCCCGCCCTGCCGATCCGCACCGTAATCTGCTGTCCATCGGCCGAGATCTCGCGAACGGCGAAACCGGAACTGTCGAGACGCCGGTCAACACCGTCTCTGACTTCGGCCTGTATTGCGGGCGCGGTGATCAACGCGCCAAAGAGAAACAATCCGGCCAGGCCCAGAATCGGCAGCAGCCCCCAGGGCCACCACGACCGTGGCGTATCGGTGCGCCGCCAATAGCGTCGCGTTGTTTTCGTCGTTGCCCCGGAGCTTGCTGAGCCCGATGTAGCATTTGTTGCCATGATCCCTGACTCCAGTAGTGGTAGCGGCCGTGATACGGACATGCCCGATAGCATGAGTTTAGAATCGAAACGAGCGCAGATACAGGCTGTGACTGTGAACAATTGTCACAGCCAACACCGAGTCCATGATATGAGGAATTGACGACAGCCTGTCATGATCGATCATGACTGTGCGAAACTATCGACCGTGTCCAACACCAGATACCCACACCTGTTCGCGCCCCTTGACCTCGGCTTCACGACGCTGAAGAACCGGGTGCTCATGGGCTCCATGCACACAGGGCTCGAAGACGGCAACAAACACGACCGTCTCGCGGCCTACTTTGCCGAGCGTGCCCGGGGTGAGGTCGGTCTGATCGTTACGGGTGGTTACGCGCCGAACCGCGCTGGCTGGGTAAAGCCGTTCGCAGGGAAACTGACCACCAGGGCAGAAGCGAGAAAGCATCAGCTGGTAACGAGTGCAGTACATGCCGAGGGCGGCAAGATCGCGATGCAGATTCTGCATGCCGGACGTTACGCCTACCATCCGATTTCGGTAGCACCTTCGCGAATACGCTCGCCGATCACTCCTTTTACACCGCGCGGGCTATCGACTTCGGGTGTAGAAAAACAAATACGCGATTTCGTGCAATGCGCGCAACTCGCGCGTGACGCCGGCTACGATGGTGTCGAAATCATGGGCTCGGAAGGTTACTTCATTAACGAGTTCCTGGTCACACACACCAACCAGCGTACCGACAAGTGGGGCGGAGACTATACACAGCGCATGCGTCTGCCTGTCGAGATTGTCGAACGAACCCGCGACGCGGTTGGCAAAGACTTCATCATCATCTATCGCCTGTCGATGATTGACTTGATTCCCGACGGCAACAGCTGGGAAGAGACTGTGATGTTGGCAAAGGCCGTCGAGTCTGCCGGCGCCACGATCATCAACACGGGGATTGGCTGGCACGAAGCGCGAGTCCCAACCATCGCGACATCGGTTCCTCGCGGTGCTTTCACCTGGGTGACGAAGAAGATGAAACGCGAGGTCAATATCCCCTTGGTGACATCCAACCGGATTAACGTGCCGTCCACGGCGGAGCAGATCCTTGCTGATGGCTGTGGTGACATGGTCTCTATGGCGCGCCCCCTGCTGGCCGATCCGGATTTCGTTCGAAAAGCGCACGAAGATCGCGCTGACGAGATCAATGTCTGCATCGCCTGTAATCAGGCCTGCCTCGATCACACGTTCGCCAACAAGATGAGCAGCTGCCTTGTGAATCCGCGGGCCTGCCACGAAACCGAGTTGAATTACCTTGCTACGAGCGACCCCCGCAGCTTCGCCGTTGTCGGTTCAGGGCCCGCGGGTATCTCTGCCGCCTTGGTGCTGGCCGAGCGTGGCCACGAGGTTGATTTGTACGAAGCCGCCGCTGAAATTGGCGGCCAGTTGAACATGGCCAAGGTCATTCCCGGCAAGGAAGAATTCCACGAGATGTTGCGTTACTTCACGCGACAGATTGAGCTCAAGGGCGTGCGAGTTCATTTGAACAGCCGCGTCAGTGCCGATGACCTGACAGCCAGGAACTACGCCGGCGTGATCATCGCGACAGGCGTCTCGCCGCGAGACCCGAAGATTGAAGGACAGGATCACCCGAAAGTACTTAGCTATATCGATGTTCTTCGCGCGCAATTACCTGTGGGTCAGCGCGTCGCAATCATAGGCGCCGGCGGCATCGGTTTCGACGTTGCAGAATTCCTGCTGCATGACGGACATTCGCCCACCCTGGATCTCGACGAATGGTTGGCTGAATGGGGTGTTGTCGATCCATCGGAAGCTCGAGGTGGTATTTCACCGCAACGATCGCAGCCGGAGCCACGCCGGGAAATCACGCTGCTGCAACGTAAAGCCGGAAAACACGGGGCCAAATTAGGCAAGACCACCGGCTGGATACACCGTGCGGTGTTGAAGATGAACAACGTGCAAATGATTGGTGACATTAACTACGAACGAATCGCTGACCAGGGCCTGTTAATCAGCTACGGCGACAAGCGTGAAAGCCCGACCTGGATCGATGCCGACCACATCGTGATGTGCGCCGGGCAAGTCCCCTTGTGCGAGTTGCAGGAACCGTTGCAGGCAGCTGGTATTTCAACGCACGTTATTGGCGGCGCCGACGTAGCGGCAGAGCTCGATGCCAAACGTGCGATCGATCAGGGAAGTCGGCTCGCCGCGAGACTCTGAATCCATCGAACCATCGGCAAACACTACGAGCGTGATCTTTAGTGCGATGGGCCCTCCACGAGCGCCTGTCGCGTGAGGTTGACGATGAGGTCGACTTCCTTTTCGCCGATGTCGAACACCGGCGTATATCGCAGCGAACGCTTACCGCCGTGGATAACAGCCAGACCGATACGCCGCAGATAATCTTCCGTGCTGTCCGAGCCGTGAATTTTGTAACGCTCATCGAGTTCGCAGCTCAGCAGCAACCCAGTGCCCTGGGCGCCGACCACCGCGTCATCGGTGTCGTCCGCAAGCGCACCGAGCTTTGCGAGCAACTCGTGGCCACGGGCACGAATGTTCTCTCGCAATTCGTCGCTCAGTAGATCAAGTACCGCAATTCCGACATCCATCGCGCGGGGACTTGACGTCATGGTATTGCCATACAGGCCACGCCGGTACGCATCCGCGCAGAAATTCGAGAGCGCCAGGACGGACAGCGGATACTGTCCGGCATTCAGCGCTTTCGAGTAACTCTCCATGTCCGGGGCATCGAGGCTTCGGTAGTCCGGGTAGTCGACGATTGACAGCACCCCGTGGGCACGCAGACCTGCCTGGATGGAGTCGACGACAAACATCGTGCCATGCTCGCGCGTCAGCTCGCGCGCACGCTGGTAGAACGTGGGTTCAATGGCGAGCCCGGGATTACCCTCGCCCATCACCGGCTCCATGAAGAACGCCTCGATGAAGATGTTATCGGCGTCGGCATTGGCGAATGTTGCTTCGAGAGATTCGACATCATTCGGCTCAACCGTCAGCAGATAATCACTCTCCCGAAATGTCGCGAGATGTTTTTCGTAGTTCGCACGAGTCGAGTCCGAAAGACGCGCCGGCCGGTCAGTACGGCCATGAAAACTTCCGTGGAGCGTCAGCCCGCATACCTTACGACCTTCGTAACGGCCGCCCGGATCCGTCAGTTTTCGCGTGTTGATGTCGGCGATTCGGGAGGCGACCGTCATTGCCTCCGAACCACTGTTCATGCATATGAACGTGGCGAATGGAAAACCATTCCGCCTGGTATGACCGATCTCCCGCTGCAGGCGCCCAACGAAATCGAGCTGGTTTACGCTCGGTGTCATGACGTTGGCCATTACGTGTGGCTTGTTCATTGCATCCAGCACGGCCGCCGGCGCATGGCCGAACCCCATCATCCCGTAGCCGCCGCAGTCGTATACGACCGCACCCTTCAGGGTGACGATCCAGGGGCCTGCTGCGGCAACGGCAACATACGGATTCACGCTATCCGGTCGGTAGAAGTTGGTCAGACCCTTCTGTGACCGGAGGATCTGCTCGCTCTCGTCGAGGGCCAGGAAATCGGCATGCGATTCTTTCAGGGCCAGGAATGCGTCGTAGCCACGATCGATGGCCATCGCGAGATCGGCACGTTCCTGCAGAAAGTCCAGGACTATCTCGTCGGTGAGTCCGCGAGTTATTCTGCCCCCGCCCACGTCGCGCATTTCCTTCAGGCGACTGAGGGCGGACTGCCGATTCTTAAAGTTAGCGACTTTTGACACCACAAATGCACCCGATACAACAATGCGCGACTATAGCAGGCCGGACTCACGCGCAGCATAGACCCGGCCCGACCCCTGTTTTCGTAACGTTTTCGTCGGCTCAAGTACCGACGGCGACTCCAACGGGGGCTTCAATCTCGACCAACTTCTTGTCAACGCGTCGGTAGTCATACAAGCCCGCCTCGTCGTAGATGACGCGATCCTCATATTCGTCAAACCAGATCGCATCGGGGTTTCGTCCGACTATGCAGACCTTACCGCGATCCGGCGCGTCCAGCGCGTTGCGCAGAATCTTGAAGATCAGCACGCCGTTCTCCGTTCCCGGAACGCCGGGGATTGCTTCGTTAGTAACGGCAGCCACCTCTGTCTTGCCTTTGTAATGAGTAATCGACAAGCGCGCATGCGTCTCCACGCCGGACAATCCTTTCTGGGATTCATTGAGAATGTTCCATGCGGTTTCGATCGGTACGTTAAACGCCCGGTAAGCGACGATATCCCTGCCGCAAGAAGTAATGATTGCCGACTCCGGCTCGGTAGAGCGCGCGTTGCATTACCCTCAGTGCGTCCGGGTCGTCGTTGATCCCCTTGATAATTGGCGCCTGGTTCTCAACATGAATCCAACCGCGAGAGGTGACTCCCTCCATAGCCTTGCGAGTGTCATCGTGCCACTTGAGCGAACCGTTGGGGTTAGTGAGATACGCACCGTCGGCGCCCTTCTGCAGGAACTCGTCCGGATGATTGAAATGAATCATGAGACGGAAGCCGACATCCGGATAGGCATTGTGAAAGTTGTCCATCATCGACAGGAAAGCCGCGTCAAAGCGCTTCGGATGAAACGACATCTCCTTTGTGCCAAGGCGAATGGATTCTATGCCCGCCTCCGCGAGTGCAGAAATCCAGGCCGCGATCTTGCGGTTCGGCAATACCAACGGGTCGCCGCCGGATAGCAGGATTTCGCGGAGTTTTTCGCGGCCTGTCTCCGGGTGCCGGCCTCCGTTTGCGGCCACGATTTTATTGTGCTCCCGGATGTAATCGGTGACGTCCTTTATCTTCGCCAGTCCTTTCTTGGCCACGGTGCCATCCTGGCGCTCGACTTCCTTCTGGCTGATCAGTTCCTCGCGATAACAAAAACGGCAGTGCGCCGAGCAGGTCGACACCACGTACAGCAGGCCCATTTCATACTTGTGCAGCAGCCCCTCGACCGGCGCGAAGTCCATCTGGTAGCCCGGATCTTCGGAACCCTCGAGGTTCAGCGTCTCGGCCGGGTTGGCCTTGACGATTCTCTG
>Ga0224508_10003965_pt1 | contig 12183 bp, 8 predicted proteins | sample SF_Jan12_sed_USG_4_FD_170157 | JGI IMG/M metagenome (GOLD analysis project Ga0224508, IMG submission 170157) | Sediment microbial communities from San Francisco Bay, California, United States - SF_Jan12_sed_USGS_21 | ecosystem: Environmental > Aquatic > Marine > Sediment | place: USA: California...
TTGGGCAGGCTGTGGGGCAGCTGGTTCAGTCGGCGCCAAGATGGCGGGCTGCGAAAAATTCCGGGGCGCCTGTTTTCCCGGGTCACTGTTTCATTCGGCGAACCAGTGCCGCCCTCGGAAGTAACAGCGGCGAAGCTCGAGTTGCTGGTGCGAACCCTGCGCGGCGACCAGCGCTAGTCGGCTTCAACCTGGCCGAGTCGCGGCCGCCATTCGGCGAGCAGCTCCACCCTGTTGCCGAACAAGCCCGGGCTGGTTGCCCCGGGAAAGCCAAGTTCCACCAGCTCGATGAACCCGTTGCGTGCAGCAGGCAGGTACGCCCGGTTGGCCGTGTCCGATCCGGCAGGACCAAACACAATGCGCGCACCGTTGAGCGGCTTCGGCGAGAATACACTGTCAACCCAATGGAGTCCGTTAATGCCCAGGCTGATGCGATGCGTCCATCGCGCCGTCCTGAAATAGGCGCGTGCGCCACTGTGACCGAAAGCGATTTCCTCGACGGGACCTGGAATCTGGAGCACCTGGTCGCCAACCCGCCCCTCGGCGAGCATGAACTGGCTTGCCCGGCCGGTATCGTCGACAAGGACCAGGAATTCACCGCGCGGCGATACAGCGATCTGGCGAATTGCACTCGCCCCCTGCCAGAGCTGCTGCATCGACCAGTTGCCTTCGCCGTCTTGTGAAACGACGCGCAGCACGCCGCTATCCCCGCCCGCGTACAGGCGGCCGTCGGGTGCGAAGGCAACACTTTCATGCAATTCACCCAGCTCGACCTCGGCTACTACCGAACCGTTCTCGACACTCAACAGACCAAGACTCGTGCCCTGGAGCACCGCGAGCACGGCGCCGTCCGGGGAAAACACGAGATTCTCAACAACATCACCCTCGATCTCCGCGATCCAGGGGTATGGCTGACCACTGTCGGCGTGCCATGCGCGGACCGTGTTGTCCATCGCGGCACTCGCGATCAGGGATCCTGACTGATCGACACTCAGGCGCATGACTTCCGCTGTGTGTCCGACGAAACTGACGTCCTCGCTCAGCGCCTGCACTTCGGCGAGGCTCGCGCCACCCGACAGGACATGGACGTGCCCACCCGGGTCCCCGATCACCATGCCTTTCCCTTCGGGTAGTGCAGCCATGACGCGATCGGCTGACGGTTGCCACAGGGAATGATCAGTATCCGCCGATCCGCCTTCTGCGACCGGAGGTATCTCCGTCGCCTGCCAGAAGCGCGACAGACTCTGCTGATTCCCCGTGAATATGACCTGCTCATCCGTACTGAACGCGAGCATCGTGGTCTGGCTCGACGCGCCGCGTACGCCTATCGGCGGCCCCACAAGACGGCCGTCGCGACTGCTGTAAGTTTGAAAGCCGGTCTCCGCCCTGCCCGCCAGTGCACTCGCACCGGACGGAGAAAAAACCAGCTGCCAGTTGCCGTCTGCAAATTCCTCCAGTAGCGGGCTTTGCGGCCGCGAGACACTCCACAGCGATACGCCCGACTCGCCATGTACGATCCCCAGCGCGTCGCCGCCAGCCGCAAGCTTGATGGCGCTTGGCTGGACGGGCAAGTCGATCTGCGCGAGCAATTCACCGGTTTCGAAATCCCAGATGCGGACCGCCCGGTCGTAGTCGGCGACTGCAACCCGCGAACCCGATGGATCCGTTACAACCAATGCCGGGACGCCGGCCACGACGAGCTCGGCGACGGCCTCGCCATGTTCGATCGACCAGAGTTCCAGCCTCGTCTCGATATCGCCTCGATGTTCGGCAAACAGGAACATCCCGTCGGGAGTTAATTCGGCACCGGCGCTCGCCACGCCGACCGGAAGTGACATGACGCGGTCACCCGAGCCCGTATCCCACACATTCACCCCATCCTGTGTGGCGGTCAGAAGCCTTTTTGCCGCTGCGTCCAACCCGATCAGTTTTTCGTTCTCGCTGACGGCGATAGCCCGCACAGGTTCTGCAAACGCCAGGTCCCAGATACGTGCGCTGTCGCTTTGCATTGCCCTTGCGATGGCATAGCGCCCGCTTTCTTCAAACCAGACGTTGTCGGTCTCGCGCTCAACGGGATCGGGAATGTTCAGGCCACGCTGAAAATCCTCGACGGCACCCTGGGCATTCAGTTTCAGGTTCCATCCCACCAGCTGTCCCGCGACACCCAGGCTTTCGTCGCGCACACTGATCGACCAGGTGCCGGCCAGCGACTCGCCAACCAGGTCGGATAGCTGCGAAGCGGGAATACGAATGTCCTCGTTACTCGATGCACGTTCCCTGCCCGTTTCGATCTCGACCGTGCGACCGGAAGGCGCGATTATCTTGATTCGCAAATCGTTCAACCGAGCATGGCTGATATTCAGCGTCAAACCGATCCGGCTAACCTGCCCCTCGCGATCGACGATCACCCGTCGAACCAGCGGCACGACCTCGAGCGCCGTGACGTTCCAGCTTTCACGCTGCTGCAATTCCCGCGTGGCGTACGACCATTGCGTGATACTCGCGCCTTCCGCCGAGGTCAGAAGAAGGTTGTCCGGATCAAAGACCGTTGTACTTCCCTGCTGCGGCGGCAGCGTCGCGAGTAGCAACGGGTAGTCGTCGGAAATCAGGCTGGCCGCACGCTGCCGGCGCCGCGGCGTCGGCAAAACCAGCGACTCGAGCGTCGCCAGCAATGCCTCGTCACGACGCTCTTCCCGGAGCGCCTTGCTCGCTTGCCGGTCCCAGAAGAATGCGCGCAGGGTGTCCGGCAGACGGCCGGCATTCGGCACATCGGCGGACAATTCGGCCACTGCGGTGATCTCCTCTGCCGTGGTCGCCAGCGCGGCACGCTGTTCCACAAATCCCCGGAACAGGTTGTCTGCGGTGTCGGCATGCCCGGGAAACGATCGCAGATTCTCATAGGATGATCGCGCGACCTCCAGTTCAACCGTAGGCGATGTCAACACGCTCATGTAAGGGCGCGGCAACCATTGCGTGTACCAGAAAGGCAGCAGAACGAACAACAACACGATGCCAGCAACCATTGCGGGCACGCGCAAGCGTGTCGGCAGATTCTCGTTGGCCCAACGCGCCGTGAAAACGGTCTCGTAAAGACGGTTCCGAACCCGCAGGCTCCCGTCGTGATCAATTTCGATGAGACCGACGGCCATCAGGCGACGCTGCAATGCCGAACCCAGGTCGGCTGACACCTCGACCCCCTTGCGAATTCGGCCGTACAGGTTGAGCAGTGCTTCCTTCTGCTTCTCATCGCTGACAATCACGCGATGAATGTGACTCATATGCGGTTCACTGTGCAGGGCGGCCCTGCCGGCCAGCTGCGTCGTCGCAAGTCGATCGACATGCTCCGCCACATCACCGTCCATGTCTTCGCGGGCAACTTGCCGCGCGAGCTTCTGGCTCAGGTACGGTTGCCCGCGCGTCCAGTGATAAATACGGTCCAGTGCGATAGTCGCCCGCTCATGATCGAGATTCAGTTCGGTGGCAAACAGGTCCATTTGCTCGCGCGAAAAGTCGTCGAGCGGTATCGTCTGCGTGACGTTGAACGGCGACAGCTCCGGCTCGCTCACCAGGCTGACAGGGTCGCACTCGCCCAGCAGCACGAACGTCAGGCGAGAGAAATCAGGATCGGTCGTACGAGCATTGTGCGCTGCACGGATACTCGCAAGTAGTTGATCGGCAAACGGCAGGTCCTCGATGCACTGGATTTCATCAACAAAGACAACGATGGGCTCTGGCACGAATTGCAATACGATTTCGGAGTAGAACTCCAGCAGGCGCTGGCGGTTGCTCAGGATCGACTTGTCGTGCCACCAGGTTTGCAGGTCGTAGCGGATGCGCAGCTGGCGCAGCAGACGGTATGCCACATTGTAGTACCAGCGACCCGGATCGCTGCCGCCGTCGCGCACACCAATGTGTTCGAGATCGAGAATCGCGATCTTGCAACCACCGGCCTCGAGCCGGGCGGCCGTTGCGGCAATCAGGCTGGACTTGCCGCTGCGATCGGGAGCGAGCACATGTGCGTAGCGACCGCTGATCACCGTGTCGTACAACAGGTTGTCGGCACGCCGTTGCACGTAACCGGCACGCACCGCGTGCAGGGGTGCGCCGACGCTGAAAAACTCGCCGGTCGAATCCGTCCGTTTCCTCTGGGGAGACGGGACCTGGTTACTCGAATCGTCGCTCATGCAGTATCGTTTGCCATACCACGGCATCCTATTCTGGCATTATTCTTATGCAAATGGACGGCGAACAACTTCTAAAGTGTGACCTGTTTGGCGAAGTTCTGCTTCGCCACGGCGATGACGGGCCCGAAATAGTGCGCAATGCCGCGGCTGCGCGCTGGTGGGTCCGCTGGCTGGCTCGCCGTCTGCTGCGGCGCGAGGCGGAGGCACTGGCCGCGCTGGACGGCATGGACGGCGTGCCGCAACTGTTGCGCCACGAGCGCGATACTCTCGTTCGCAGCTACCTGGCCGGAGAACCATTACACAAAGCCGGACCCGTTGACGCAGCCTGGTTTAGTGATGCCGCACGCCTGTTGCGCCGCCTGCACAGGTCCGATGTGTGCCATAACGACCTCGCCAAGGAACCCAACCTCCTCGTCCTCAATGATGGCAGTCCGGCACTGATCGACTTCCAATTGGCCTGGCGCAGTCCCGCGCGCGGCCGCCTGTTTCGTGTTGCCGCTCGCGAGGACATCCGCCATTTGCTGAAACACAAACGTACGTATTGCGCCGCGCACCTGACTACGCGGGAAAAGGACATCCTCGCAAATCCGGCGCCGATCTCACGCGCCTGGATGGGCATTACCAAGCCGATCTACCTGTTCGTCACACGTCGTCTGCTTGGCTGGGCAGATCGTGAAGGTGCGTCGGACCGCGGTGCCCGCAAGTAGGGCAAGCCCGGGCACTACGGTATAATCGCACTCTTCGTAACTGTCGGAACAAAGGACTTGCAGTGGACTTTTGCCATCGTCACAACCTGGTCGACCCCGAGACGGCCGGCCGCGAGCGAAATTTCGGCATCCGCATAACATTGCCCCCGGCGGACACACTGCGCAAGGTGCTCGGTGAAGACTGGGAACGCCAGCACTGGTTCGCAAGTGAAGCGGAGCGAGATGCAGCGTTCGAGGACATGGCACTGCGCCATGGTTACTATCGCAAGACAGACAGTCCCACCCAGATTCTCGAGAAGATCACCCGCTGATCAGCGCGGCGGCGCACCGATAAACAGGTAGAAATTCGACTGACCATGCTCGGCAAAGCCCGCAGCCAGGTAAACGGGGCCAAGCAAGGTATCAAAGCCCGCAAATATGCTGCCGTTCAGCAGCATTGAATCGAAACTGATGTCTGAACGCTCAGTCCAGACATTGCCGGCTTCGGCTGACATGCCGAGGTAAATGGGCGTATCAAGAATGCCACTCGTATCACCGACTCGCCGGTAGTACACGAGCTTGGCCAGCGCGGCATGGGGGCCCGCAATCTCGCCCCGTTCGAGCCCGGAAAGCCGCAGGAATCCACCCATCGGGAAGAAGTCCTGGATCGCGTTGTCCGACTCAAGCGTCGTCGCGTAGCTCAGCCCCAGCTGCAGGCTGTTCTTGCCGCGGCTCCAGGTCTGCGTAGCCTCACCCTCGATCGTGTCGAACTCGTGGTCAGCCCCGAATCCCGGCCTGGACAGTGTCCAGCGAATGTCGCTGCGGAGACCGCGCCGTGGAAACCGCGGATTGTCGAATGTATCGAATCGCAAGCGGGCAAACGCCCCGCCGGTATTGAAATCGACGTTTGGCAAGGATGGGTCGCCAATCTTCACGCGCGCCTCGCCGAGACCGCGGAACAAGCCGACTCGCAGCTCGCCGACACGGCCGAGTTCACGCCCAAAGTCCAGGCCCGCTTCAGCCTCTGACAGACGCACGCGAGCCACCGTCGAGGTGTCGACGAACGCGTTGATATTGGACTGTTCGATATTGATACGCGGTGCAATAAACAGCCGTGAATCGAAACTCAGTGGCTGGTAGAACTCGGAGAAGACCCTGGGGTCCGTTCCCAGCCGCAAGTCAGTGCGCCATTCTGCCCCAAGGCGATTGATACCTGCGCGCGTCATGCGGGCACCGAGGTTGAACGCGGTCGATCCTTCAAAATCATCCTCGAGCGAGATACCGAATTGCAGGAAGTTCGGCCCCCAGCTCTTGGTGCGCGCCTGGTACTCGACGCCGGTCTGACCGTCTTCTTCCACGAGTTCGTAGCTGACCTGCTCGTACAGGCCCAGGCCATACAGACGATCCGCGTTGTGTGCGAGTACATCGTGGTCGACCGGATCGCCGGCTTCCACGGTGAGCTTCGACGCAAGAACCTCGGACGCAAGCTCGCCATCATGGATGACGCGTACAAAAGCGAGGTTGGATGCCTTGGGAAAGTGCCGGGGTCTTTGCGCCAGGTAGGCGTCCCAATCGCGAGGGTCCAGCGCTATGGCCTGGAGCTTCTCTGCCTGCTTGAGCGCAGCCACCTGCCCGGGGCTAATCGTGTCGAGAATTTCGCCGAAATTGGTCGATGCAAAGGTCCCGAGCTCAGGGCGAATCAGGATGTCATCGTCACCGAGGCGCTCGATCTGGCGCAATGTCTCTTTGCGAATCAGGATCGTGAGCATCTGTTCCGAGATGGTCAGCGCCGAGCCCAGTTCGTCGGCGCCGTACAACGGGAATTCGACGTCGACAGCGATAATGATGTCCACGCCCATTTCCTGCATAACGTTCACGGCCAGGTTACCGACGATGCCCCCGTCCACCAATATACGATCGTCGATTTCCACCGGCGCGAACACGCCCGGCACCGACATGCTGGCTCGAATCGACCTGGCCAGGTCGCCCTTGTCCATGATCCAGATATCGCCCCGCTCGATATCCGATGCAATGGCACGAAACGGAATGGGGAGCTTGTCGAAATCGTTTATGTGCGAAACATCGAGTGTGAGTTCACGCAGTAGCAAGTCCAGCGTCTGTCCCTGGATCGCCCCCTTGGGCAATACGAGTTCAGTGCCACGCATGCCCAGCTCCAGGTCGATAGGTACCTGGCTGTCATCCTGTTTGCGGCGGAAACTCAGGTCTTCACGATCCGGTTCGTCAGTCAATGCGGCCGCCCAGTCCAGCGAACCGACGAGGTATTCGAGGTCCTCGGCGTTCATACCGGTGGCATACAGGCCGCCGACAATGGCGCCCATACTGGTGCCGACGATGGCATCGATTGGGACGCGCATGCGCTCGAGTTCCTTGAGCACTCCGATGTGAGCCGCCCCCCGTGCGCCGCCGCCGCCAAGCACAAGACCGACCTTCGGTCTTGCGGCGCCAGGCTCGACGTCAGCCGAACTGGCCGCGTCTTCGGCAAACGTGAACTCACACGGCAGGAGGTTCAGGGCCACAACGACCAGGCAGCACCACCGAGACGAAATGCTCATCGCTCTACCCCACTCGCAGTGACTCGGCATACGCATTTAGCGCATCAAGTTGCCGCGTCTTCTGTTCCGGCGTCCACCCTGCTTCCGCGGCCGCAATATCGGCAGTTGCCGCATACAGCTTGCGGCCCTGGTCAGCATCCAGGCCGATCATCATGCGGCGAAACAGGATGTCGGTGAGCGTCAACGCGAATTCCTCACGAAGTGTGAACACAACCTCGGCTGCAAGCACCCGGCCATCGGCATCAAGTGCTTGCGCCAGGTCACTGTCAGCATTGGCAAGTTCCGCTACAGCCGCCGCGCGCCCGCCATACACGTTGAGCAAACGTTCAACACCGGCCGCAGACAGTGCGTCGAGCGCCTGCAGCTGGTCCCGCGCGCGATCAATGCCCCACTTGCCTGGAAGATCGGTGTCGCGTGTGCGACATGGCGGTAAATCGAGATGCTGCAATTTCGCTATCCTGTCGATCGTCTGTTCGGCCAGGTTTCGATAGGTCGTGAGTTTGCCGCCCACGATGGATACGAGACCGCTGGCGATGTCCTTGTTCACCTTGATGATATGGCGTCGCGTGATCGCTGACTCGGGCCCTGCCTCCTTGTACGGCAATGGCCGGACGCCCGCATAAGCGTAGTGAATATCCGCAGGCACCAGCCCGGCTTGCGGAAACACACGGTTGGTTTCGGCAAGCAGGTAGTCAACCTCCGCGCCACTTGCACGGATGTGATCGAGGTCTTCGCTGTAGCGAATATCAGTCGTGCCGATCAGGTACTGGTCGTTCCACGGAATAATGAAAAAAGGTCGACCGTCAGCTTCTGCCTCAACGTAAAACGCGTCGTGGGGAGCGCCCTCGAACTTACCGACAATAATGTGACTGCCCTTCGTCCCGCCGATAAGACGTGGCGTTGTCGCCGGTGCAACGTCCAGCACCCGATCCACCCAGGGCCCGGCCGCGTTAACGACAGCTTTGACGCGTACCTCCTGCTCGTTGCCATCAGGATCATCGAAGACCAATGAATGGACGGCACCGTTCTCGACCGTGATGCGCGTCACCTCGCAATGCATCCGGATTCGGGCACCGGCTGATTTTGCGGCGAGCAGGTTTTCGAGCACGAGGCGTTCTGCGAATGTTACCTGCGCATCGTAGTAACGCGCGGCCGCGCGCAGCCCGTCGGCCTTGAGTCCGGGCTCTTCGGCCTGGACCTCGTCGCCACCGAGCATCTCGTGATTCGGCACGGTCTTGCGCAAAGACAGCAGGTCATAGGCAAGCATCCCGAGCCGAATCAGCAGTGGTCCGCGTCTTGCGCCGGCGTAAATTGGAATTGTGATACGCAGTGGCTGCACGAGATGCGGCGCAGTAAGACGCAGGTAGCGCCGTTCGTGCAGGGACTCGTAAACGAGCGGGATCTCGCCATACTCGAGGTAACGCAGTCCGCCATGCACGAGGCGGCTCGAGATGGCCGAGCAGCCGCTGCACATGTCGTTCTTGTCGAGGACGATGACCTTGAGGCCACGCAGCGCAGCATCGCGGGCTATGCCGGCGCCGTTGATTCCCGCACCGATAACGGCAAGATCGAAAACCTTGCCGGCGACTTTCACGAGGGCCTCACCTGCCCACTACCGCGCACCACGTACTTGTAACTGGTTAACTGATCCGCACCGACAGGGCCGCGGGCATGAATACGGCCGGTCGCGATGCCGATCTCGGCACCCATGCCGAATTCTCCACCATCGGCGAACTGGGTCGATGCATTGTTCAGCACAATCGCACTATCGACCTCCCTGAAAAATTTCTCGGCCGCCTCGGTGTCATCGGTGATGATGCTCTCCGTATGCCCCGAGCCGTAGCGGCGAATGTGATCAATCGCCGCGTCGATATTGTCGACCACGCGTATCGAGATAACCGCATCGAGATACTCTGTCGACCAGTCCTCCTCGGTCGCCGGCACAACGTTGCTAACCAGCGACGCAACGGTCTCATCGCCACGAATTTCACAGTCCGCTGCTTGCAGCGCATCGCAAACCAATGGCAAAAGCGTGCCTGCGGCTGCCCGGTCCACGAGAACGGTTTCCGCCGCGCCACAAATCCCGGTACGCCGCATCTTCGCATTCAGCACGATGTCGCGTGCCATGTCGGGGGCTGCGCCGGAGTTCAGATAAACGTGGCAAATCCCTTCCAGGTGACCGATCACCGGCACGCGAGCCTCGTCCTGTACGCGCTTGATCAGGTTCTTACCGCCTCGCGGCACAACGACATCCACCCATTCCGACATGGATGACAACAAGAACCCTACGGCTGCGCGGTCCGTCGTCGGGACCATTTGTACGGCTTGTCCCGGTAAGCCCGCGCTTTCGAGCCCGGCTCTCAGGCATTCGTAAATTGCCATACTGGAATGAAAACTCTCGGAGCCACCGCGCAGGATGACGGCATTGCCCGATTTGATACACAAAGCCGCAGCGTCGGCCGTTACGTTCGGGCGACTTTCGTAAATGATGCCGATGACCCCGAGCGGCACGGAAACGCGCTGGATCAGAAGCCCGTTCGGCCGCTCCCATTCCTCCTGCACGCGGCCGACCGGATCGCGGAGTTCGATAATTGTCTCTATGCCGGCCGCCATGGCTTCGACGCGGCTGTCGTCGAGCAACAAGCGGTCCAGCATCGCTCCGCTCAGGCCACGCTTCTCGGCGGCTGTCATGTCCTGCGCATTGGCCGCAATAATCTCTGCAGCTCGGTCGCGCAATGCCGATGCTGCTGCGGCAAGCGCCGCATTGCGCTGTTCACCGCTTGTTGTTGCAAGGACCGTGGCAGCGGATCGACCCGCCTGGCCCAGCGCCGTCATCGTCTCAGCTATCGTCATTGAACAACACCAATTCATCCCGGTGCACCATGACGGAGCGTCCACGGTACCCCAGCTTGTCTTCTATCTGCTCCGACTGGCAACCGGCGAGCAAGTTCGCCTCGGACGCCGAGTACTCCGCCAGACCACGGCCCACCTCGACCCCATCCGGCCCTGTAATGCTGACCACGTCACCACGGCTGAAGCTGCCGGTGACGCCGGCGACACCAACAGGCAACAAGCTGTTGCCGCTGCGCAAGGCCCGGACTGCGCCGTCATCGACACGCATTTCACCACCTACCTCGAGTACGCCTGCCAGCCATTGCTTGCGCGCAGCGGCTGGTGTGCCCTCGGCCTTGAATACTGTGCAACGCCCGCCCGTCGACAATGCACGCAGCGGATGGCTGATCTTGCCACTTGCGATGATCGTCGAGCAGCCGGCATGCGTTGCGATACCTGCGGCCAGCACCTTGGTCGCCATGCCGCCGCTGCCGACGTCGGAACGGGTTTCTCCCGCCATGGATTGCATCTCGCTGGTAATTCGGCTGACCTCGGCAATGTGCTGCGCGTTCGGGTCCTTCCCCGGGTCCGCCGTGTAGAAACCGTCGACGTCGGACAACAGGATCAACGCATCGGCCATAACCAACTGCGCCACACGTGCGGCCAGGCGGTCATTGTCGCCATAGCGAATTTCCTCGGTGGCAACCGTATCGTTCTCGTTGATAATCGGAATCACTGCTCGACCGACGAGGCGTTCGAGCGTGCCACGCGCATTGAGGAATCGCCTGCGGTTCTCCGTATCTTCGGGCGTCAGCAAGACCTGTGCCGCCGTGATGGCACGTTGCCCGAGGACCTCCTGATAGGCGTGCACAAGTTGTACCTGCCCGGCAGCAGCAGCCGCCTGCAGATCTTCGAGTCGTGCTCGCGCCTTGTTGATCCCCAGGACGTTGCTGCCGATTGCTATCGACCCGGACGAGACAATGATAATTTCGTGACCGTCGCGTTGCAGGTCGGCGATATCCTGCGCGAGCGTATCGAGCCAGTCCCTGTTCAGGTTCCCCGCAGCATCGACCAGCAACGACGAGCCGACCTTAACAATCAGCCGTCGATAGTCGCTAAGTGCCAGGGTGGCCATCGTCAACCAACGAGCAGATGCTGCCGATCGAATGACGTGAGGGTGACTTCTCCTTTCGATACAGCGACCGTGCCACTGCGCGCCACCGCCGAGATTTCGCCAAACTTGGCCGCCTCCTCCACGAATTCGTCGATCTCCGACACCCTGCCGGTCAATTGCATGGTGCAGCTATTCGCATCTTCGTCGAGCATTTCGGCCGCAAATCGCCTGGCCAGCGACATCGCCTTTGCGAGCCCCCCCGTACCCAGCTTGACCTTGACAATCGCGAGTTCTCGCTCGAAATGCTCGCCCAGCGTCATATCGTGGATATTCACCACATCCACGAGCTTTGCGAGTTGCGCGTTGAGTTGGGCGATGGCCGCGTCGGAGCCCGTGACAACCAGCGTTACTCGCGAGACGCGGGGGTCATAGGTCGGTGCCACATTCAGCGTATCGATGTTGTAGCCACGGGACGAGAACATGCCCGTCAAGCGCGTCAGGGCGCCGACCTCGTTCTGCAGGAGGACTGAAATTGCGTGTCGCATGATGAATTACAAATGAAACCGGTTTTGTATCGGGACTAGCAGGATGTTCGCCCAGTTTCTGCAGTATTGCAATGCACCAGAATTTAGTAAACACTCGCCAAAAATCCGCTACTTATAGTTAATTCGCAGACCAATGAACGACAATGCCAATACCGCATCGGTAAACCGTCACCCGCTCGCCGGACAGTCCCTATCGGGGGCCGATACGGTCGTGCAGGTTTTGGCGGACGAAGGCGTCGATACGGTCTTCGG